>Ga0105237_10001301_pt1 | contig 33228 bp, 22 predicted proteins | sample KBSC24metaG_FD_81520 | JGI IMG/M metagenome (GOLD analysis project Ga0105237, IMG submission 81520) | Corn rhizosphere microbial communities from Kellogg Biological Station, Michigan, USA - KBS C2-4 metaG | ecosystem: Host-associated > Plants > Roots > Rhizosphere > Soil | place: Michigan, USA... | reverse complement strand
CTGGGAAAATCATCCACCCAATCAAATATCCCGACCGGCTTTTTCCCGCCCATATCCTCTTTTGCTACCAACCTGGATGGCAGCGCCCCGGCAATACTGGGCTATGATCAGCAAATGAAAAATATCCAGTTCCCGGTATTTCCGCAGGCTAACCCCAACGCATTCCTTAAAACCACACTGGATTCGATAATCGGGCATGGCTTAGTGCCTGATATGACAACGCTGGATATGTCGACCAATCATCCTGACGCCACCGGCGGTATCCTGAATATTCCGTTCATACAAACCAATGTTACAGCAACAAAGATGAACGCCACATTCTGGTTAATTAACCGTTCGGAAAACAAGGCCGACGACCTGCTGCAATACTCACAAACAATCAACCTGGTGTTTCCTTCTTCCGGTACCGCAACGCCTATAATATGGCCGCACATTACCGTAAACACTTTAAAGAGGAAACCTGTTGTGCAGGCTAAAGCTCACGGATTGAGTAACATGGCAGAAACACATGGTGGCTCAGACAGCGTACCGCAGCTTTAACGGCCGGCATAATTTTCAATGATATAAAAACATCACAAAATAAATAACATGTTACAGGCACAACAACCCATCACCAACAGGCCCCTGTCTTGTTTGAAAGAAGACGTATCTGCCCTCAATGCCGTTGCCCAGGCGGCCGTGAATGTAGAGCTGTTTACTATTCCGCTTTACATGACGTCGCTCTATTCGATATATGGCACCCACCAGATTAATGGTAACAACGATTTTTACCAGGGGCGATTATGGCCGGGGCTATTAACTACTAATTTGAAAGATGCAGACCCCGGCCAGCCAGGCAAAAATGCATACGATACCTATGGAAATAAGGTGGCGTTTAACGGGATATTCAGTGTTTTTATAGCCGAAATGCTTCACCTGCAGCTGGCCTCGAACATTTGCAGCGCAATTGGCGTGAAAAGCACATTTACAGGCGCGCCTCTCCAAAACAAAAATTTTGGCTGGACTTGCTACGGCGACGACAATACCGTGTTGCCCCACATCCTTAAATTTACCGATTGCAAAAACTTCGGCGCGGGCGGAAAAGATGCTGTGGATGATGATAAAGACAATCCGCTAAAAATTAATTACAAGGATATAAAGGTGAAGTTGGGACCGGTTGATAATAACCAGGTGAACCTGTTTCTGGCGATAGAAGAAACCGAGGCGGCAGCACATAAAATCCTGGAAAACCCGGAGGATTATTTCCCAAAAATACCTTTTAAAGACTGGAAGGCTGACAATACAGCTGCAGACCTTCCGCTTTTCGGCTCTATCGGTTACATGTACCTGTCGCTGGTTACTTATCTCACTATCCAGTATGAAGATAAGACAACACTATGGGACCACGTGATAAAACTGAAAAGCGTGCAGCAGGACATTTTTAACCTGCCCGACAATGAGAAACATGCCCCCGAATATCCATGGATGAAGGCCAGCATTACTGCCGACAACCAGGACGATGCTCTTTTGCAAATATTGGATATGATTGATGGTATTACAGACCAGGGCGAAGGCCATGGGGTAACAACCGTTATTCGCGAAGTTGCAGAGCGAATTATAAAAGACCGGAAAAAGGCGCAAATAATGCTGCAGAAAGTGCAGAAGAAATATCAGCCCAGCGAAAAAGCATTGCAGAAAGACTACCCGGCCTATAACGACAAAGGCGAGAAACTGGAAGGCAAATCGAAAGATGGTTATGCGCGTTCAAGCTTTGGCGCGGTTGACCACTTCGATACATTCAGGAAGGTAAAAGAACTGTTGGATGCGGGGCAGATAAAAACCTGGACCGACTGGCATGCGGACCCGGAAAATGAGTGGACAGCCGACATGCTGAAAACCGCCACGCATACTGCCGATAAATATTCTATCCCAAGCGCAGAAGATGTTGCCGGCGCACTTAACCGACTAAAAAAAGATAACGGCGACAGCAACGAGCAAACCATGAGTGGTGTTGTTGCAGGTGCTATAAAAGGTGTAACCAGCGTATTGAACGATTTTTTTTCTAATCAAAAAACATCGTTCCCTTTCCCATCCATGAGCGGCTCGGGCGACCGCATGTCGCTATTCTGGGCGATATTCGGCAAAGCGCCGGATTTGTCGCTGGGCGTTGAAAATAAAGTCTCGGGCTTGCTGTATCATGCCTGCCAGGGCCTTGCACTGGACCCGAATACACTAAGCGTGCCAAACTCATGTGCGCCGGTAGCAGTTTACCATACCTGCAAAAGATCCAACAGCTGCGCCGCAGAAGGCGGGTGCGGGTTTGTGCAGACCATACAGGGCGGAAGCAGTTGCGGCAGCTCATCGACAGTAACGCCGCCGATAGCGCCTTCGCGCAATAAAGTGGAAATGTTGAAGGCTACAACCGGCCCATCTCCCGACGCTAAAACTCACGAAGAAAAAGCGGCGGTACCTACAACACCGGTTTATTATGGCGCCCCGTCAGATAATCGTTGCCAGTCGTTCGGGGGATGCGCTGTGCCAATTTCAGCATCACAAATATTCCCTGTGCCGGATTCAGATCACAAGGAACAAACAACAGGCCACATGGAACTTTTCAATTTCATTGGCTCGCGGTTTCAGCCGGAACCTATCAATTTCATGGCGTACCAGGCCGGAGACCTGGTTTACGATGTAGCCTGGAATGCTTTTATAGCCGTATTGCAGGAACGCAACCGGCCGATACCGGCAAAACCCAAACCAAGTGATATCCGTTTGGCGTTCCCACCATCTACCTGATTTTGTATGATTAAACCGTTACATACCCCGCGCCTCGGACTGCCCAACCTGGGCCTTGGCGTGGGTTTACGCAGCAAGCATTTTCATCACCTGCTGCACCAACCGTTGCAAGTGGATTGGTTCGAAATAATCAGCGAAAATTATATTGATGATTACGGCTTTGCCCGCCATGTGCTTGAGCATTTAAGGGCGCAGGTGCCTGTGGTAATGCATGGGGTATCGCTGTCGATAGGAAGTACTGACCCGCTGAATATGGATTACCTGGCCAAACTGAAAAAGCTGGCGGCAGAGATACAGCCCCGGTGGATATCCGACCATTTATGCTGGACCGGCGTTTTGGGCGCAAACTCGCACGATTTACTGCCCATGCCGCTTACCGAAAGCAGCTTGCAGCATGTTGCCGGTCGTGTGCAGCGGGTTCAGGATTACCTGGGCAGGCCGCTGGTACTGGAAAACCCTTCGACCTATCTGGAGTTTAAAGCTAATGAAATGCAGGAGTGGGAATTTCTCTCCCGCCTGGCAACCGTTACCGGCTGCGGGCTGCTGCTTGATGTAAACAATGTTTTTGTGTCGGCGCACAATCATGGGTACAGCGCAGAGCAGTACATCCGTAATTTGCCGCATCACCACATTGTTCAAATGCATATTGCCGGCCCTACCGACTACGGCGACATGCTGGTAGATACCCACGACAAGCCCGTGCCCGCACCAGTGTGGGAACTTTACCGGCTGGCCCATGAGCTTACCGGCGGCGTAAGCACCCTGCTGGAATGGGATGCCAGCATACCCGACTATCCTGAACTGGTGGACGAGCTGTTTAAAGCCAAAAAGGTTTTAATGGGCGATACGCCTGCCACACCGGTTACCTCGGCCGGAGAGATACCCGTATCGCACCCGCTTAGCCTTCAGCTTACCGCAGCTTATGAATAACCCGACCGAAACATTGCAACATTGGCTCGCCGAGATCATTATTTCGCCGGGCGAACTGGACCACAAGCTGGGCCAGGTGAGGGCACGGTACCAGGTGCATGAGCAAAATGTGATTGCCGGGGCAAAAAACATCCCGGCCCGGTCAAGGCTGCATATTTATACATCCGGATACGTGGCGCGGTTGAAAGAATGTTTGTCGGCCGATTTTCCCATGCTTAAGAAGTTTATGGGCGATGACGTTTTCGACCGGTTTGTTGCGGCGGCTTTAACCCATAGTCCCTCCAAATCATATTCCCTTTACGACCTTGGGTTAAATTTTATTGAATTTTTAACAGCCACCCAGCCCAAACGCGACGACCTGGACGAGGTGCAGCAATTACTCCTGTCGCTCCCGGTAGAAATTGCCCGGGTTGAACGCGCCCGGCAGGAGGTATTAAGAGCCGTCGGGACAGAAAGCTTGCCGATACCCCCTATGTCGGCCGCCGACTTGATGTTTGATGCTGCCCGGATAAGGATAAAACTGCCGGAATCTGTGCGGCTATTACAATTAGAGTTTGGGCTTAAAAAGCTGCTGCTCAGTCTGCAAAAAGATGAACCTTATGAATTGCCCGCGCCGCAACACGGCTGGCTTGCCATAGTAAGGGCCGATTTCCGCCTCTATATGCACGAATTGGAATCGTGGCAGTACGACTTTCTTTTGGCTTGTCGCGATGGTGTTAGCGTTTACGAAGCCGCGCTGGCCATATCAACCCAACGCCCGGTTAGCGAATTACTGGCCGACCTTTGGCTGTGGCTGCCGATGGCTATGGAACAGCGGTTGCTGGTGGTAGTATAATCTTTAAATGATAGGTAAATTTAAACCAAATGGAGTTATCTCGATTCCCCTGAATAATCCAATACATGGCACGGATTCTGCATTGCTAAACGTACCCCAAGTGGGTTTCTTTGTATTTATTTAAACATCTATTATGAAAACAGTATTGATAACCGGCGCGAACAAGGGAATAGGTTTTGAAGTAGCTAAACAGCTGGCGCAACTCAACTATTTCGTGTACCTGGGCAGCCGGGATAAAGCAAACGGACTAGAAGCCGTTAAAAAACTAAATAAGCAGGGCATTACCAACGTGGAAATGATTATTATTGATATTGCCGATAATAACTCCGTCCGCCAGGCAAGGCACCAGGTGGAAAGTAAAATCGCTTCTTTGGATATATTGATCAATAACGCAGGCATAGCGGGTGACATGCCCCAGGATTTTGCAACCGGCAGCGTTGACAACCTGCGCAGGATATTCGACACCAACTTTTTTGGAACTGTACAAGCTACGCAGGAATTTTTGCCCTTGCTGAAAAAGGCAGCGCAGGCGGCCATCATCAATGTTTCCAGCGAGGTGGGCTCCATCGCTATGCGTACCGAAACTGGCAGAAACCTGAACCGGGATAAATACAATGCTTACGGAGCATCTAAAACTGCCTTAAATGCTTTCACCGTTATGCTAGCTAATGAACTGCATGATACCGGCATCACCGTTAATAGCGTAACTCCAGGCTACACCGCTACCGACCTCAACCAATTCCAGGGAGGTAAAACTATAGAGCAGGGAGCGATACCCATAGTGAATATGGCCATGCAGGCTGATAAAAGCATTACGGCAAAGTTTTTTAAGGACGGGGGCGAGGTGGCGTGGTAGGGTAGCTATGAATAGTTTCGGAACCATTTGCATACAGCCGGTTTATTTAAAACTACCGGCTTTTGATACCTTGATAAAGGCAAAGAAATATCCGATTCTTTCCATTTGATTTGCCTTTAATACACGCCCTACCTCACCATAATAACCACCCTTTGATACCTCGTTAGCGCAGGCGTGCCATTATCCGTTCCTTCCAAAATAATGTGAATAGTCTGCCCTGGTACTGCATCCTTTGGAATTTCTACCTCTGTTTGCAGTGATGCCGGGCTTGATATATTTACCATCTTAAGGTAGGTGCCCACCTGAAATTGCCACCATTTAACGGTTACTTTATTCCCGTCAGGGTCGGACACCGCGCCGCTGAGGCGGATTTTTTCCCCAGCGGATGCCATTATGCTTAGCGGTGCTTCAATTTTTACAACCGGCTCATGATTGGCATCGCCGAATTTTAGTGTTACTGCCCATTTGAACCTGGCGGCAAAGTCTTGCTGTGCGGCGGGGAAAAAATCGGGATAGGCCTGGGCGCTGGCTGCTTTGTTGCCCTGTTCTGTAGCGGCGCTGAGTGCGGTTGCCATGCTTTTAGAGGATGTATCGGCAGACTGAAAGAAAATATTTTTGGTGCTTTTCTCCGCCACCTCACGACCGCCCCAGCCGCCATACGAGCCATCTTCATAAGCCCGCAGGCCATTTGCCAGCATATCCATATAGGTAAAGGTGTCTCCCTCGCCTATCCAGGACCCTTTCGGCTGAACGGGCATCCATACGATGTATCCCATTTTTCGCAGCTCTTCATCGGTGTGTCCGGCTATGCCGAAGTAGTCCATTTTATCGCCCTTAACCATTTGCCTGCCATCGCCCCAAACACGGTAAAGCGCCCCCAACGGACCACGGCTGGTTACATTTTCTGACATCCAGGATGCAGTAAGCGATACGGCGTCTTCTTTTTTGGCGCCTAATTGCGCGCCGTACCCGTAGTTCGGGCTGTTTCTGAATTCGCGATATTCAATATCGGGCCACATGGGTTTAATGTATTTGGCATAAGTATCATCCTGGTCGCCGGAAGGTAGCAGAACAACTTTGCGCGAAATCGTTTTCTTTAACAGCTCCCACTGCGTGGTATTTTCATATTGATCCTGTATAGATTTAAGCGCACGGGCGATAGTGCTTTGCCCGCCCCATGCAGTTATGAAAAGCTTGCCGGGCTTATTATCCAGTATTAATGATTTGATAAGGTCTGACCCCGGGGAATCTTTCGAGAAATCCCCATCGAACTCAATATTGCCGTAGCGTATTTTCGACCTAAGCTCATCCGGCGCCGGGTAGGCCGCATTATGTATTTTCAGGTTTGGGTAAGCCTTTGCATAAGCCTCCACTGCGTTATGGATAAAGCGCTCATTTTTATCCCAACGCCACGACTCACACGGGCACAAATTCAACCCAAACCGGTTGTACTCCCTGCCGGGCACCGACCATTTGGTGCCTTTGCCATCCCCCTTCCAGTGAAAGCCGCTGCTGGCATAGATGAGCCCCTCCACCTGTACATCACTGCTGTACAGCAGGAAACGGATTAACGAATTGTTATCATCCAGCTCCGGATCGGCGGTAATTATTATGCGCGGGCGGGTTTGGGCAGGTGCACGCTGTATAAATGCTGCATTAAGAATGATGAATAGAAAAAGCAGCGCGGTAGCATACGGGCTAAGAGCGCGTTTGTAATGCGAGGTAGTCATTTTTAGTAGGCGGGTTTATTTGTGGCTTAGGTAAAGATATAAATTATGGGCAGAATTTGGCGTATCATGCATATTAAAGCAATCCTCCGTTTTTACTGGTACCCCATTGCCTGCAATTGAAACAGCTCTGCATATTTACCACTTCGTGCGAGCAGCGCATCATGGCTTCCTATTTCTACTATCTCGCCTTTATCCAATACGATGATACGGTCAGCCATGCGGACAGTGGAAAAACGGTGTGAAATAAGCACCGCCATTTTGCCTGCTGTAAGCTCGGTAAAGCGCTCAAAAACCTGGAATTCAGCGCGGGCATCCAATGCTGAAGTCGGCTCGTCCAGGATAACCAGTTGCGCGTTTCGCATATAGGCACGGGCTATGGCTACTTTCTGCCATTCGCCGCCCGAAAGCTCCACACCGTCCGCAAAACGCTTACCCAGCATTTGTTCATAGCCGCCGGGCAGCCGGCCCGCAAGCTCATCAGCTAAACTTTGCCGCGCCGAAGTGCGAATCATTTCCCCGTTATTCTTTTCATCGATATTGCCTGCTGCTATATTCTGCGAAAATGTCATCTGGTAACGCAAAAAGTCCTGGAAGATAATGCCAATATGCTGCCGTAGCTCGGTCAAATCGTACTCGCGAAGGTCATGGTCATCCAGTAAAATCCGGCCTTCGGTCGGGTCGTACAAACGCGCCAACAGTTTTACCAGGGTACTTTTGCCGGCGCCATTTTCGCCCACAAGCGCTAGCTTTTCGGTCGGGTGCATCGTGAAATTGAGATAACGATTAGCCCAGCGTTCACTGTTCAGATACCGAAAACCAACATTCTCGAACGTAAATCCTTCCCGTATTGGATTTGGGAAAGGCCGTGGCGTGGCGGTATTGTGAATTTTTGGGGTAATGTCAAAAAACTCGAAAAAATCGCTCAGATAAATAGCGCCCTGCGATACGGCAGTAAAACGGCTTAATACCCCCTCAAGCAATGCACGCAGCTGGCGGAAAGAACCCGCCAGGAAGGTAAGCTCGCCTATCGTTAGTACGCCTTTAATGGTACCGTCTATAATAAATACGTACGCCGCATAATAGCCAAGGCTGCCCAAAAGGGCAAATAAAGTCCCCCATAAAGACCGTTTAACGGATATGCGTTTGTTATCGATATAAAACTTATCTGACAATACTTTAAAACGTTCGATGATGAAACCAGACAGGCTGAACATCTTAATTTCCTTAGCGGTTTCGTCGCTTGCTCCAATATAACGCAGGTAGTCCAGCTCGCGGCGCTGCGGTGTTTGGCTGCGGCTTAGTGCATACGTCTGGTCGTTAAAATACGATTCGCCCAAAAAAGCGGGCAAAATTGCAATTACCAGCAATAAAATCAGCCATGGATTAAAAACCAACAAGCCGGCCGCCAGGAAACCCATCGTTATCAGGTCCTGCACCTGGCTCATTACCTGCGAAAGCAAAACCGTGCGGCCTACGGTCTGCTGGCGGGCGCGCTCTAGTTTGTCGTAAAAAACGGCATCCTCAAACTGGTCAAGGTCAAGTGTCGCCGCGTGTTCCATTATGCGGACGGAGGTATGGTTGGCAAAGCGGTCGCCAAGCAGGCTATCCATTAAGTTAATGGCACGGGAAAGTCCGTCTGATAAAATCGCCAGCACAAACTCCAACCCCACAAGCTTCCAGAGGTGGGCCTCCGCAAAAGAACTATGGCTGCGGCCCAGGTGTATAACCTGGTCGATAATGAGCTTGCCGACAAACAACAGCAGGAAAGGAATTGCGGCTTTTACAAAACGTAATGCAACGTTGGCAGACATCATGCCCGGCCCGGATTGCCACACCAGCTTAAAAAATGCAGGCAAATTGCGCAAGGCACGCAACCGGTCCTTTATCGTTAGCTTTTCCTGAACAACATTCTGTTTAGCCATAGTATTAACAGCGAAGATACCGGATTGTACTTTGAGAAACTTCGGTTAGTTGATTTTTGCGATTACGATGACAATAAAAAACAAGAGAATAATCTTCCGAACAGCTGTGGTGACAACACCAACAAGTGCCGGGAATATTATATATTTGATAACACACTATCACAATATGTATCCAGTTCAATTTTTGTTCAGGGTTGCCAAAGCAATTTCGGTTGCAGCTGTCGGTTTTATGGCATTACTCATTGTTATCGGCAATACAACCGATTACATTACAAACTATTTGTTTGTTGAGCATGTACTGAAAATGGACACTATATTCCCCGGCAGCGCGCTCCATTACAGGAATATCGACAGCGCTTTCATATTCCATACCGCTTATATACTGATCATCATAATGGAAGCCGCGATGGCATTTTGCTGTATCAGGGGAAGCTGGCTGCTGGCCGTAAATCTAAAAAGCAGCGCTGATGTATTCCATAGTAAAAAAAACTGGGCAGTAGCGGGACTGATAATTGGAATCGTAATTTGGTTTTTAGGGTTTGAAGTAGTCGGGGGCGAGTGGTTTGCCATGTGGCAAAGCAAGATCTGGAACGGCCTGGCAGCCGCCGAAAGAATTGTAAGCTTTTTAGCGCTCGTGCTTATTCTTTTGCATTTAAAGGATGAGGACTATTAGTGTTTTCAGCGGATGTTACTAAAATTCCGGTACACTTAGAAGCCTGGGTTGTTAAACACCCGCGCATAACAATAAACTCAACACAGGCGTCCTCCCTTCTATAAACAGTTCGGGCACAAAAAAAGGAAGCCTCAACCCTTCTAGCCTGGGGCTCCCATTTTTGATACGATGGCGCATTAGCGGCGCTATTTTTTATGCCGATAATTGTTCTTCCGCAAGTTTTGTTCCCTCTATTCTGGCCATAATCTTTGCAAAAGCGGTTTCGCGGGTGGTTGAGATGTCATCACAAAAAGGTGAAAATCCGCAATCATCTGTAGTGCCTAACTGTTTTAAGGGAATATAGGCAGCCGCTTCAAGCACCCTGTCACGCACTTGTTCTTTGGTTTCAATCTCAGGGGCAAGCACATCTATTACGCCGATGAAGGCCTTTTGATTCGGCTTAAGGTGTTGTTTGATGATTTGCAAAACTTTCGGGCGGTCGGGCTCACTTGCCAGCTGCAAATAAAAGCTGCCTGCGTTCAGGTTAAACAGATCGGGCAAAAAATCGCCGTAATCAACATCGGCACTGTGGGTGGAGTCATGGTCGCCACCAGGGCAAACGTGCACGCCTAATTTTTGCTGCTCCTCGGGTGTAAACCGGTTAAATACCTGGTTATTTACATCGATAAAATGCCTGAGCACACCGCCGGATGGGTCGAGCTTTAGCGATAGCCTGCCTTCTGTAAAGTCTATCTGCACTTTATAAGCACCCTGGTCCAGGCACTGGCGGATGTCCTTTTCACATTCGTTTAACAGGTCTGCCATAAATTCAGCCTGACTGTATCCCTCAATACCGTTTTGCGGGTAGATAAGACTTAATGCGGAGGCAGATATTACGGCTTGCTTTACCGGCAGCGCGGTTAGCTTTTGTGCTTCCGTTAAATATTCAACAGCATATTTTCCGTATTTAAACGGCCTGCCGGTTAATAAAGGCAATTGCCTGCTGTGGCCATCCTCAAAGTTGATGGTCATGCCTTCGGCTGTTAAGTTCGTCAGTCCTTCCAGCGGGTAAGTAGCAAAGCTTGACTTTGTTTGCTCACCATCGCTGATAACCGGCGAACCCGTCTCTTCAAACGATGTGATAGTGTTCTTTAAAGCTTCTGCATAAAGCTCGGGCAGGCTGGCGTTTGTCGCTGTGCCGGTAATGCCGGCCACCAATTCAGGCGAACGGGGTATGCTTCCAATAGGTTCGGTAGGTATTTTCATAAGGTTTACTCTTTTCCAAACTATAAATTTCATTGCTTCGGGTTGATTTGATATTCGCTGGTCACGACTTTCCATAGCCCACAAACGCCATGCGTTCGCCCATTTCTTTGTAGGCTTCGTTGGGTTGCGGGGCCCAGGTAGCAAGGCCGTCTACATAGCGGTTAAACATGCAAAAGGCAGCTGCAATCAATACGGTGTCGTGTATTTCCTGGTCACTTGCGCCGGCTGCACGGGCGGCGGCTATGTCTTCATCGGTTACGTGTTTGCCGCCTTTTTGTACCTGGTGGGCAACGTTCAGCAATGCCCGCAGCTTGCCTGACACCGGCGTGTTCGGCAACCCGGCCTTAATGTCATCTATCAGTTCGGGGCCGGCGTGCAGGTGCGCTGCCGCCGCTGCCGCGTGCGAGGTATGGCAAAAGTGGCAATCGTTTTTATAAGAGACCGATGCTGCAATAATTTCACGCTCGCCGCTGTTTAAGCCCGATTCGCCGCGCAGCAGTGTTTCGGCAAGTGCCAGCAGCGGTTTGGCAGTTTCCGGGCGAAAGTCCAGCAATCCCCTTATACCTGGTAATTCTTCGTTATTTAATTTAATGTGTGCCATGTTATTTTTAGTTGTTTGTGGTTAGTTGCATTTCACTTACTTTAACAGGTGGTGTGCCATAGCCCTCGCGTGCGCGTTGTTCGCCCATGTGGTCGTACATGGCATCGTTTTCCGGCTGCCAGGTGGCAAGCCCGTCCACATAGCGGTTATACATGCAAAAGGCCGCAGCAATTAATACTGTGTCATGTATCTCAATATCGGTAGCACCTTCTGCTATGGCTGCAGCCACATCCAGGCCTGCTACATTCTTACCGCCCGATTGCACCTTCGCCGCAATCTTCAGCAGTGCTTTCAGCTTGTCACTAATGGGCGCGGTATTCACGTTAGCTAAAACAGCTTTTACAGTTTCCGCATCATTACCCAGCTGGTGTTTGGCTATAGCGCCATGAATGTTAGTACAGTAATAGCAGGTATTCAGGTTTGATACATAGGTGGCTATCAGTTCACGCTCGCCCGCTGATAACGTTGGATGCGGAGAGTGCAGTAACACTTGCACCAGCGCATTCAGGGGTTTTGCAGTCTCTGGCCGGTAAACAAACAGGCTCCGGATGCCCGGGTAATCGTTTGATAAATTAATGTGTGGCATGTTTTTATTTTTTAGATAGATAGTTAATAGCTATTATTTGTAAACGCTCGACTGATAACCTTCTTCGGCACGGCGCGGCGCCCGCTCAACATAAAACTGCCTGTCCTGCGGCGCCCATGTACCCAACCCGTCAACATAGCGGTTGAACATACAGAACGATGCTGCAATCAAAACGGTATCATGAATTTCTATGTCTGTGGCACCCCCGGCCCTTGCTGTTTCAATTTGTTCTGCGGTTACCTGCTTGCCGCCTTTTTGAACACTGGCAGCTATGGCTAACAGCGCTTTCATTTTAGGCGATAGAGCGGACGAGTTGACGTCGTTTTTGATTGTATCTATTTGCTCAATATCACATTGCAGGTAATGCCCGGCCAGCGCACCATGCACGTTCTGGCAAAAAAAGCAATCATTTAGATAGGATACATAAGTGCCTATCAACTCCCGCTCGCCCCGCGTAAGGGTGTTATTATCATCGCGAAGTAAAATCTCCGCTAAGGCATTAAGCGGCCCGGTTGTTTCCGGTCGATAAGCCATTGGCCCGCGTATGCCCGGTAAGTCGTTATTTAATTCTATGTGTGCCATATTTTGATTTTTTTTTGTTAACTATTCGATGACTGCCGGGGCGCCAGCTTTCATATCCTTCGTTAATAGCGTTATCAGCAAGCCAATTAAAAACACCAGCGAAAAGATAAACAATGAGTTGCCGTAGCCGCCGAGTGTTGTCACCAAAACACCTACAAACAATACTGCCGTACCCGTGAAAAAGCGCCCGGCATTAAAGCAAATACCTGTAGCGGATGAGCGTACCCCGGTTGGAAACAGTGCTGGTATATAAACCGACAGTATCCCCTGGCTTGCCCCGAAAAATAAGGCCATCACAACTATCTCGGCATAAATAACCGGCGAGAATGTACTATTGGTTTTAAACAGCACGAACGACAGCACCGTACAAACCGCAAAGCAGGTTATCATGGAACGCTTCAGGCCCATCAGGTTCACCATCCAGCCCGAAAAAAATCCGCCGGCCAAACCACCCATACCCATACACATCATGCTCAAGCCGCGGGCTTTACTGGCATCGCCAACACTGATGCTTTGTACCCAGGTGGGCAACCATGAAAATACCGCCCAAAGCCCTATCAGCATGGCCCCGAAAATTAGTGAACCAGTTAACAGCGCTTTGCTGTTTTCGGGTGATGACAGGCTGACCGAGGTTGCCAGTGAAGCTTTCTTTTTGGAACGGTGCTTTTTCCAGAGGTCGGATTCTGCAATCGCTCCAAGCGCCAATAAGGCCAGTGCAACGGGTATAATCCCTACCAAAAATCCTAGCCGCCACGACGGAGTAATCACATTAATTACCCCGGCAGAAAATATACCTACCGGGAAGGCGATGGAAAGTATGCCTGTGTAAACCGCTTTTGATTTTTGCGGCCACACTTCGCTTACTAAAGTGAAGGCTATTACCAGGTCGCCCCCTACGCCGAAACCGCTCATAAAGCGGCAGACCATAATACCACCCCAACCGGTCATATAGCCGGTCAGGATGGTGAAAACACCGTAACTTGCCGCTGCGAACACCAGCGCCATTTTACGACCGATTTTATCGCTGATAATTCCCCAGAAAAGGCCCCCAACGGCCCATCCGAAGATAAACAGCGAATTGATAAGCCCGGTAAGGTAGTTTAAGTCTTCCTGGCTTTTGTTTCCTTGCAGTTCTTTTACAACCACAGTCAGGTACACCGACATTAGTGTCGATATAGCCCCGCCCAATGCGCTGCTCACAAAACAAATAATAAATAACGCGGCTAATTTGGCCGTGGTTAATTGTTTGGGCTGTACCGCTTCTAATGTCAGTGTGTCCATGTTATTTCAATAAATTATCGAAGGTTATTCCTAAATAATAGATAGCGCCGACGGCAGGCGAACCATATGCCTGGTAAACGCGATTGTTAAAGATGTTGCTGCCGCCCAGCTTAAGGGTTGCGCCAATTTTTGGAAGCTTTTTATTCACCTGCAAATCAACCAGCGAATAGGCGTTAATGCGGCCCGGGTTGTTGGCATTGAAAGTTCCGTACCAGTCGAACGCGTTTTGCCAATGCCAATTCAGGTTAAAGCCATAGCCATTGCTAAAGTTGCTGTTGCCAAAGGTGAAGTTGCCGCTCCATTTTGGTGTGTTAAAGGCAGCTACGTTGTTTTGATTAGCTGAGCCAAGGTCGAACACAGATAGCGTTACGTTTGCCCCGGCAGTATATCCTTTGTTGAACAGGTAGGTTAAACCTGCACCGGCGCCCTGCTCAGACACCTTATCAGAAGAGTTGGTGTACAGCTGATAGGCGTGAACTTTGCTACCCGGAATATCGGCCGCTGCGTCAGGGTTAACCTTACCATCGGCGCCAAGAATGGCGTCCTGCGGGTTTATTACTACCGTGTTCAGTATAAAGTTGTCATAGCTGCTGTAGTAGTAATTTACATCAATCAGTAATTTGTCTTCAATAAAGCTTTTGTAGCCCAGCTCAAACGCCTTTTGTTTTTCAGGCTTAACGTAGGCTACGGTTGCTTTTTGCAGCAGGTCTTTGTTTTGGGCAACGGCCTGCGGGAAAGATGCACCGCCTTGTAAAGCTGCACCAAACGCCGCACCAAATTTGCCTACCGAAGCAGCCGTGAATGAATTTGAGTAAACATTCAGGTCTTTACTGTTTGCAGGTGCGCCACCTAATATGGTGATAGGCCCTACGTTAAGGTGGATAAACTGGTCAACAGGGGTTGGGTTGCGGAAACCGGTTTGGTACGACGCACGGAAATAGTTTTTCTTATCGGCGCTGTAAACTGCCGAGAAACGTGGCGTAAAGCTGCCATCAAAGTTCTCATTCTTATCGTAACGGACAGAGGCCAGCAAGCTTAGTTGGTTGTCGAATAATTTTTTGCCGGCTTGCGCATAGGTGCCATATTCTCCGATAGTAATTTTTTTATTTTTATCGTCGAACAAGCTGCCGTTGGTAAACATATCGTATTTACGATAGCTGCCGCCAACCTGCAGGTCGAACACTTTTATTGCGCTGCTGAAATCGTACTGACCTTCAGCATGGTAAAACTTGCTGTTGCTGAACACGCCTGCCCCGCTTAAGCCATAATTGTGTATCGAAGCATCTTTTGCCTGGTTAAACTGGGTTGAGCCAGGCAGAAAACGGCCCTGGTCGGCAAAAGCGCGGGCGGCGGAATTGTCATGACCGGTTACTCCATTTACAGTACCGTTGTAAGCATTCTGGTAGCGGGTAAACCACATCGCATCCGCCTGGTCAGGGCTTACGGTGTTGCCGTTCATGTCCTGCACCCAATCGCGGTTAATAAATTGGGCTAATGAGCGGGTGTTGTAGGAATCGTGCGAATTCTCAACCACCGAGTATCCTCTTACAAAAAAATTGCTGCCTTTTAACTCGATGCGGTGTGTTTGCAGTACAAAGTTATTCAGGTCGAAACGGCTGCTGCCTGTATAGCTGGCAGTACCGCGGCCATAGTTATATTGGTAGATAGCCTCCAGGTTGTCGTTGAATTTATACTCCAGGGCACCGTTCAGCTTCAGGCTGTAAACGCCATAGTTCATCAAGTCTTTTTCTTCATAACCTGTTCTTGAAACCAGGCCTATACCCGGCAAGGTTTTATTCACTTCATCGCCATAAATATTCAAAGCATCGCGACCGGGGTTATTAGGGCCGCGCTGGGCAGGTGCAGTTAAAGCGCTGATGTCGGTATAGTTGTTGGCATACCAATCGGTACCGCGCAGGTACGATGCGTTTATTTTAAAGGCGAATTTGTTGTTGAATGCTTTGGCATAACGCAAGGCAAAATCATAAATACCCTTAGCGCCAACACCCGACTCGCCAATATGATTAACGCCCGATTTAGCTGCCAGTGTTAACCCCTGGTAGTCAAAAGCATCCTTAGTATGCATTAATAATGCGCCGTTAAAAGCCATCGGACCATAAAGCGCAGAGGCTGCGCCCGGCACCACTTCCACGCTTTCAATGTCAATATCCGAAGCACCAAAAAGGTTACCTACGGCAAAGTTAAGGCCCGGTGTTTGATTATCAACGCCATCGACCAGCTGCAAAAAGCGGGAGTTGCCGGTATTGTTAAAGCCGCGGGTGTTCACCTGTTTGTAGGTGATACTGCTGGTGATGGACTCCATGCCTTTCAGCGATTGCAAGCCATCATAAAAGTTGAATGACGGGTTTTCGCGGATGGCCTTTTGGTTCATCTTTTCGATACTTACCGGCGAGGCCAGGATGCTTTGGTTAACCCTGGTGGCCGCTGTAACAACTTCGTTCAGCACTACAGCTATTTGCTTAAGGCTGATGCTTACTGATTGGCCGGCACTGTTTATGGTAACCAGCTTATCAGCATACCCCACGTTGGTTATTTGCAAAACCAAAGGGAATTTTAGTTGGTCGGCATTAAGACTGAAGTTACCTTTTGCATCGGTAATGGTGCCTGCAATTTTTCCCTTTACGGTAATGCTGGCGCCGTTTACGGGGGTATTGCTGAGCGAGTCCGTAACCGTGCCCGTAATATGGGCTTGTTGCGCGTAAAGTTTTACGCTGCTCAATAGTAATAATATTAGGAGAAGTTTTTTCATTGTGAATTTTTGAGTGAGTTGATAATTACTGCTGTTTTTTTAAATGGTCATATCCCTGCGGCAGGCGCATGTAACCATGGTTTTTAAGCCTTTCGGCCAGCGTATCGAAATACGCCGGGCTATCAGGCAAAGCGGTCGCCAGTCCATCGACGTAACGATTATACAGGCAGAAGAGGGCCGAAATCAAAACAGTATCATGAATTTCCAGATCGGTAGCGCCGGCGTCTTTAGCGCGCTCAATATGTTCCGGCTTAACCGATTTCCCGCTTTCGCGCACCTTGTCGGCTATCACTAAAAGCGCTTTCATCTTTTCGCCCAGCGGAGCAGATTCAATATCGATTTTTACGCATGAGCTGGTTTCGCTTTCTCCCAGAAATATATCCGCAGCAGCGCTATGCGCGGCAGTGCAAAAGCGACATTGGTTACCGTTCGATGTAACGGTCGCAATCAGCTCGCGCTCCCCTTCAGTAAGTGTCGACTCGCCGCGCAATAAAATTTGTGTAAGCTCGCGTATAGGCTGGGCGGTATCTTTGCGGTATTCTAATAAGCCGGTAATACCCGGCAGGTGTTCTTCAACTGCTATGTGTGGCATTGTTAAAATAAATAAGTTGGAATAAATAACCGGGAGGCGCTGCCGCTTGATTACAGCCCATTGCGCAACGCTGGAAAAGGCGAATGCGGCAATGCATCAAAAAATGAATCAGCGGGCAGCATCACACGACGCGCCTTCCGGATTAACAATAAAACAGGAGGAATTAGCAGTTAGACTTGGGCGGTTGTTCGGGTATCCGCAGCGGGGCAGACAAAAGGTCAGCCGAGGGATGAGAAATGCTTGTTTTTATGTATATAACAGGAATACTGAATGCAAATTGCTGGAAAGAAAATTGCGCCTTTTCGTCGAGGTTCAGCTTCAGAAATGGCACGTGGTTCTTTTTAGGCACAGGTATATCTTTTATATCCCTGGCCACTATAACGTTGTTGATTGAGTAAACGGTAGTTTTATAGTTCGGCACGCACATCAGGTAAACGGCGTTCCGTGTCATCTTCATTTTAACGTAGTTGTAGCTGGCCTCTTCAAACTGAACGGTCCCGCTTACGTTTTCATAAGCTACCCAATCCGTCATGTTAGGCATATCGATAGGTATTTTTACCTCAACCAGGTCGTTTTTATTGTATTTGTTTTGGGCGGTTTGCTCATTAAAGAAAACGTCCGAGCGGTATTCCAGGTATTTGTAAAAAGCTACGTACCCACCCGTGCTGAACAGGTGACACACCAGGAGCGTGACGGCGATAAGCTTTTTCAAATACGTTTAAATTGAGTTAGTTAAAGATGTAATATAATTTTTACGTTTCAAAATTATTTTTGAGAGGCGGTATGCAGTCGCAGACTATGGGAGTAATATATCTGCATACACAGCAAATTCGGGCAAAACCGCACACTTTATTGTAACGTTTCCGAACGCTGATGTCTTGCTTATTTCATATAACTAATTAATTTTAAGTATTTTATATTATTGGCACAGGTTTTACATAACGTATTATTATAAAAATTGTAGTTTTAAAATATAACCGTCCGTTTAATCTTATCGTGCCATGTTTAAAACGTATATAAAACTCGCTTACAGGAATTTACTAAAGGAAAAAGCCTATTCCGTTATTAATGTATTGGGCCTCACCATTGGCCTGGCATCAAGTATCCTGATTTTACTTTGGGTGCAGAACGAGTTAAGCTATGACAAGTTTCACAAAAATGCAGGCCAAATATATCGTGTGGTCAGCAATTTTGAAGATTCAAAAACCGCGGCAAACTCTGCGGGCATGCCGGCGGGGCTGAAGGCAGAAATGCCGGGGGTAAAAAATATCGTCCGCATACGGCCCGCCAATACCACGCTGCTGGAATCAGGCGATAAAAAATTCCAGGAGGATGGTGTATTTTATGCCGACCCAAGTATCCTTGACATTTTTTCATATCCTTTAGTTAAAGGCGACCGCGCCACCGCGCTAAACCAAACAGAAGCCGTTTTGATAACACAGGCAATGGCCACCAAATACTTTGGGACAGAAAACCCCATCGGTAAGGTACTGCGAAAAGATAACCAGGAAAACGTAGTGGTAACCGGCGTTTTAGCAAACCTACCCGCTAACTCCGACATGCAGTTTGACTTTATTCTTCCAATGGCATCTTTGGGCAGAACATTCAGCGACCTTAAAAATAACGTATGGAATAACTTCAACTTTTGGGACTATATACAGGTGGATGAGCACGTTGACCCCTCAACAGCTAACCTTGCAAAACTGGAAACACAAATAAACCAAATCTTCCATAAGCACAGCCCCGATACAAAAGCTACATTCCAGTTACAGCCACTAACCCAAATACATTTGGCCCCCGAAAGACTGGGCGACATGCCCGGACACGGAAATGCCCAATACGTCAGCATATTTTTTGTGGTAGCCATTTTAATACTTGCCGTAGCCTGCATCAATTTTATGAATTTGGCTACTGCACGCTCTGCCCGCAGGGCGAAGGAGATTGGTTTGCGTAAAGTGTCAGGCGCCCTGCGCGGGCAGCTGGTGGTCCAGTTTTTATGCGAATCAGCCGTTATTTCATTTCTCGCCCTGGTGCTGGCAATTGTTATCGTAAATATGACCCTGCCGCTATTTAACGACATCGCCAACCGCAAACTTACCCTCGACCTTTCGAACGTGACCCTGTGGCTAAGCCTGATCGGCATAGCATTATTCACCGGAGTTATTTCCGGCAGCTATCCCGCCTTATATCTTTCGGGCTTTAACCCGGTTAAGGTGCTCAAGGGCAATATAAAATCAATGGGCGGCAACCTGCTGTTCCGCAATACGCTGGTGGTGGTTCAGTTTGCCGCTTCTATTGTGTTGCTGGTGGGCACAGTGGTGATATATAACCAGCTTAAGTTTATTAAAGACCGCAACCCCGGCTTCGAGAAAGCTAACCTGTTGTATGTGCCCATGACCGGCGACATCTGGAGCAAGCAACTCGCCCTAAAAAATGAATTGTCGCAAAACCCACTTACCAACGACTTCGCCGTAATTGGAGATCTCCCCACCAATCTCGGAGACTGGACGCTCAGCGTAAAATGGGACAGTAAAGACCCGCGCTCGCAGCAATCCTTCCCGGTACTGGCCGTGAATGATGATTTTGTCCGCACCTTCCGAATGGAGATTTTAGCCGGCCGCAGTTTTGCCACAACCCAATATAAAACCGACTCGGCCAACTACATGATCAACGAGAAAATGGCGAAAACTATGGGCTTTACCGCCAGTACTGCTGTTGGAAAAACGCTCGCCCTTTGGGGCAATCCCGGTAAAATTGTAGGTGTTATTAAAGACTTTAATTTTAAACCCGTTCAGCAAGCCATCGAGCCGCTGGTGATGCACTATAACACAAAGGGTGGCTTTGTAGTAGTAAGAACCCAGCCCGGTAAAACCACCGCTACCATACAGGCTTTATCAAAAATACACCAGGCGCTTAACCCGGCCTACCCTTTCAAATTCGATTTCATCGACCAGGATTTGTCCAAGCTGTATAAAGGCGAACAACAAATGGGCAATATTTTCAACCTGTTCGCCATTCTTGGTATATTTATCTCCTGCCTGGGGCTGTATGGCTTGTCGGCATTCATGGCCGAGCAGCGCACCAAAGAAATTGGCGTACGTAAAGTACTGGGTGCATCGGTGCCTGAGCTGGTTATTTTATTGTCGTCAGGCATTACCAAACTGATAGTAATCGCCATAATTATAGCCATACCTATATCGTCGTACGCAGTTAACGCCTGGCTGGCGGGCTTTGCCTATCACATCAATGTTAGTTGGGTGGTATTTTTCATTGCCTCCCTGGCCGCATTAAGCATTGCGTGGCTAACCGTTAGCTATGAATCTATAAAAGCAGCCATTGTTAACCCGATCAAGAGCTTAAGGACGGAATAAGTATTGAACCTTTATTGCCTGACATAGAATGGAGGATGCCGTTGGTGTCCTCTTTCGTCGTTATTAACGCCCTCCACCCACAACCTAAAGTTATAACTCCTTTAATACCAAACAAAACCACGTTATTCGTTATTTTACCATTAAATTCTTATGCCGAAGTGGTTAAAATATAGTTTGCGTATTGTGCTGGCGTTTGTCGGGCTGGTTTTGGTATTGGTTATCGGCTTCAGCACCTATGTTTATTTCAACAAGGCAAAGGTGATTAAGCTGGTTAATACCGAGCTCACCAAAAACCTGGACGGCACGCTTGTTATCGGCGATATGCAGCCCCAGTTTTTAAAATCTTTCCCGGACATTTCCCTCCGGCTGAAAAACGTAACCATCCGCGACAAGCGCTACAACCAGCACCACCATACTTTCCTGGATGCACAGGATTTTGATGTAGCCATTAACGCCCGCAAGCTATTTAGCGGCGTTATCAGCATCGGCCATATCAGCATCAGCAATGCGGCTATAGATATTTATACTGATAGCACGGGTTACAGCAACAGCTCCGTATTTAAAAAGGATACCGCCCAAAAAACTGCCCCATCAAAATCCGGTACCGACGCCATGCTTGGCAAATTCACCTTAACCAACGTAGGTTTTAAGGTTGACGACCGGCACAGCGCCAAGCTGTTCGACTTTATAGTGAACACCCTCGACGGCACCATGGCCTACCCCGATACCGGCTGGCATGCCGCTTTCCACATGGATGTTATGGCCAAAAGCATGACGTTCAAGGCATCACACGGTAGTTTTATTAAGGGCAAAAATATTGAGGGCGATATGGAAGCCGGCTATACAAAAAGCACCGGCAATATCAATGTAACCTCCGGGTCTCTGGATATTGGTGACGTATCATTTAAAGTGAACGCCCTTTTCGAGCTAAAGAAAAAGCAGCCTGGTTTTGCCATTCACCTGGCGGCCGACAAAATTCAATGGCGCACGGCCAGCTCGCTGCTAAGCGCCAATATTACCGAAAAGCTCAACCAGTTTAACATCGCTAAGCCCATTGCAGTAACGGCTTCCATCAGCGCGCCCTTTGAAGGCGGAGATCCGCTGCTATATATTACCGCCGCCGTTAAAGATAATACCGTAAGCATACCCGGCAGCACCATCAATAATTGCAGCTTCGACGGCGTTTTCAGCAATAATTATGTTAACGGCAAGGGCTTAACGGACGAAAACTCCGTGATAAAGTTTTCGAAGATGACCGGCTCGTACCATAAGCTACCCTTCACTATCGATGCCGGTTATATTGTTAACCTGGATAAACCTATCGCTACGGGTAACTTTAAGTCGAGCTTCCCGGTGGCCGACCTTGGCGCCCTGCTTGGTAACAAAGTAGCCGAATTTAAAAGCGGCGAGGCTGTTATCAAGCTAAATTACAAGGCGGATATTGTAGACTACCGCATCAACAAACCTTTTGTCGCGGGCAGCATCGATCTAAAAAATGCCGACATTGTTTACAAGCCGGATAACCTGGTATTTAACAACACCAATGTGTCGCTGCGTTTTGTGGGCGACGACCTGCTGCTGCGTAACATCAGGCTGCAAACCGGCCGAAGCGTGGTGGTCATGAATGGCAGCATTCATAATTTTTTGAACCTGTACTACAGCGCACCCGAGAAAATATTGCTGAACCTTAATATCGGCAGTCGTGACTTTTACCTGGGCGAGTTTTTAGGCTTTCTCGGCAACAGCGCAGAAAAAACCGAGGCCGAAGCGCCCACCAAAAACAGCGGCAACATAATTACACAGCTCAACAATGTGCTGCAAAAGGGCAATGCCGATATTCGCCTGGATGTGGCTACTGCGCATTACAACAAGTTTACCGCTACCGACCTGCATGCCGAAGTGCTCACCACCGGTCGCGGGATGCTGCTGAAGACTATACGGCTCAAAAATTCCGGCGGCAGTTTGGAGCTAAACGGCGAGGTAAAAAAAGGCAGCAAGCTCAATAGCCTGTCGCTCAACTCAACCATCAGCAATGTGGATGTGCGCGATTTCTTTTTTGCGTTTGATAATTTCGGGATGACGGGCTTTACCTATCAAAACCTCAGGGGCAGCCTCTCCGCCAAAGCCAATATAACAGCCGGCTTTAACAATAAGGGGCTCCTGCAATCCAACTCCATTAACGGCGTGGTGAACATGAACCTGAAAGACGGCCACCTGATCAACTTTAAACCCCTGCAGGGCGTAGGCAAGCTGGCCTTCCCCTTCCGCGATTTAAAAAACATATCTGTGCCCAGCCTGGACGGCACCTTTACCCTGCACGGCGACAGGATAGAAATCAGCCCGATGCAGATAAGCTCCAGCGTGCTCAACCTCGACGTGGCCGGCACCTACGGACTAACTACCGGCACCAATATCGCCATGGACATCCCCCTGCGCAACCCTAAAAACGATTCCACCATCACCGACCAGGAAAAGCTGAAAAAGAAACGCTACCGCGGCATCGTGCTCCACCTGCTGGCAAAATCCGACGAAACCGGGAAAGTTAAAATTGGGTTTAATAAGGAGAAGAAGGACTAACTGTACTGTTCCGCGGAACAATGTGTACATGTGGAACACCTGGAACAGTCTTGTACTGGAATGGGTTTACACAAATACGCGGTAATACGGGTTAGAGTTTACATTTTGCTGTACTGTTCCGCGGAACGATGTGTACAGGTGGAACACTTGTGTACAGTCGTAAACTTTATTAAGATTGGGTTAAGAAGCTATTATATACCGAAAACACGGTACTGTTCCACGGAACGCGTGTGTATAGGTGGAACACTTGTGTACAGTCGTAAACTTTATTAAGATCGGGTTAAGAAGCTATTATATGGTTATTATTGCCAAAAAAGCTTTGCTGTTACACGAAACGCTTGTGTACGATTGGAACAGTTGTATACAGATTCCTGTCCTGTCCCCGCAGGTTCTCTCATAGATTTAAGTTAACCCACAAAATTCAATACCGGTTAACGGCAGGAGACTCCGCTGGAGTCCACCGTTTTTCGGAGATTTTCTATAAACAGGAGGCCTCTCTGAGGCCGAATAGCAAATATATCTGTTGATTCCTTGGTAAACATTGCCTGCCCCAGCGGGGCAACCTGTTTATAGCCGGTTTCCTAAAGGTATTTTAGACTCCGTAGGTGTCTCCTAATACGATTTTCGGGCAGGAATATTTTATGGGTTAACTTAGACCTGCGTTGCACTAAGCCCGCCCGAAGGCCTCTCCCTGCTGTATTTTTCCGTGGAACACTTGAATACATTTTCACAACTTATGCATTGCTATTTATCCGCGCTTTAATCTTTTCGAAAAGAATACGGCTTCGGTCATCAGGGGGTGAATAAAGTTCTGTTCTTTCGGCCAGCAGGAGTGCCAGCGCTTTATGTAAAGCAGGGTTCTCTTCAAACAGGTCATTCAGCTTTTGCAATTCAATATCAGTAGCTTCACCTGCCATTTTTTTGGCGACAAGTTTTATTATCTGATCTTCGGTCTTCATTTTACGTTAGTTACTTTTCGGCCAACAATAAAAATAGTTTCTTCTACATGACGCTAATTGTCGTTTTATAGTGACAAAGAAAGCGGCACAACAAACGTTATGGAAATATATATGATGACCTGTTGGATTTAATTGATGAAATGCAGGTTAAATAGAGGTTAGTGTGGATGAGTGCCGCAAATTCTTGTCTAAGTTTAGGGTGCGACTTAGGCTTAAAGTATTAAGCAGGCGAATCATAAATATGATTGCGCTTTTTTGCAAGCAGAATGCTTGCTGAATTTCTGGTCTAAGTTACGCGTTGCTAAACTTAGACCAGAAAGTGGGGACGCCCAATCGCGGGCTACCCTTACGCGCATTCGCTTATTATAACTTTTACTAAAAAAATTAAATTAGGTAACATTTTTATATCGTACATTCATGCCACCTTAATATCACTATCAGTATGACCCATGAGTAAAAGTACCAACGCAGGAGTTCACAACGCAATTGGGATCGAGTTTCAAAAACACTGCGCATTATTTCTTTTATTTAATAATTACAGTTCTCTTAAAGATGGAAAATATTTTATCTGCATAGAACATCATGATGACGTGCTGTTTTGTCATCAAGGCGCTTTAAATGAATTAACATCAATTGATAGTTATCAGGTAAAAAAATCTTCAGAAAAATGGGGCTTGACTAGGGATTTTTTTGAAATAATATCAAAAATTGCGGGCACTGGAATCAGTTTAGATAATGATCCGATGTCAAAAGCTGCCAACTACAAACAAAATTTACAATTTACGACAAATCATGCCATTAATTTAGTAATTGCGAAGAAAAAGCCGTTGCCAAACATCTCCGAATTAATTAACGAATCAAACTCTTTGATGCCGATCAGCGGCCTTCATAAAGAGATATCTGATAAAATCACTGCCGAAGTTGAGGAATATTGGAAGCCGGATAAAGCGCCGTTGGCGCAAATTAATAATATATCTCTAGCCTATATTGACTTACCTAAGAAATCCCAACCAACAATAGATCAACTTGTTGGTCTTTTTAAAAGAGCCGTAAACCCGGATATAGTTGATGCATCCGCCGCCGTTGATACACTTATAAAACTATTTCGAGAGGTAGAAAACACATTGAATAATGGAAATATATCGAAACTGATGGATACGTCGAAACGAATCACAAGCGAACAAATTAACACGGTTATCAATATAATTAACACCAGACAAAAAGCTTATAATTTTTGGAGAGACGAAGGTAAGGAGTTATCAAAAAGGCTTAATATTACTATAGCTGATCAAATGGGGTTTGAGAAATTAATCGAAGATAGCTTTGATTTTTTTAAGGATCTTAAACAAGCGGAACATCGTAAGATATTGAATTTTGTGAAATCAAATGTTGCATTGTTACATACGGCCACGGATGAAGTAGAGTGTATAAATGATCTTCATAACAGATTTTTAACTACATATAATACGCCTTTGTCAGATAAACTATTGAAGTCTGCTTTGGTCGCTGCGTATATTGAAACAAGAGGAACGCTATGACTTTTAAATACAATAGCTTGTTTATTTACTCCGAAAAAAATTCTTTATTTTTTTTCACGGAGTTTAATGACCATGTAAACTTAGTACATGGGCCAAACACGTCTGGAAAAAGCACCTTGATTCAATCGTTAGTTTACGTCTTTGGCATCAACGACGTCAAAGAACATTTGGAAGAAATACTAGCATTAGATGTGTTTTCTCGATTGGATTTAAGCATAACCGATAATGGGTTATCGGAAAATTTCATCTTCATCAGAGATAACGGGATTCTCTATATCAAGCGAGAGGACCGTCCAACTTTAGTATTTAATGGCGTAAACGGCAATAGTTCTTTTGAGCATATTAAACTAAAAAAATACCTCCATGAGCTATTCGGTTTTACCCTTTTTTTAGAATCAAAAGAAGAATTTAAACCAGCACCTATTGAAGCAATATTTTTACCGTATTACATTTCACAATCAGTTGGCTGGGTTTATTTAAGAAAATCATTTAGTAGTCTGGACTATTATAGAAATTTTAAAGACGATTTCTTAGACTACTATTTAGGTATTGAAACAGCACTGGACAGAGTGAGAAAGAAAATATTAGAAGCCGAAATTTTGAGATTACAAAAAGAACAAAACTTCCTTACAGAGATGGAGCAAAAAGACCTGTCATTACAAGTTATGAAAATAGCTGACGAAGATTTTACTTCCCGATCCTTAGCCTATCTTGAGGAATACAAAACGCTACAGGATGAAGTCGCTCAATTGGAAAAGGAATATTTAGTAAAGTGTAATGAGTTGAGTTTTTTGAATGAAAGAAAATCGGTTATTACCAGAATAAAGAATAATCAAATCAAGCAGCAACCCGAAGACAATAACTGCCCTATGTGCGAGCAGAGCTTACCTTATAGTTATGAACGCATATATATACATCTACAAGAAAGCAATGACAGCATCGAGCAATTGAAATTAGTTAAAGAAAGGATTATAAACGTCCAGGCTAGTGTTAATTCCCTGAGAAGCAATATTGAGAAGCTAAAAGAAAAAATCAATCTCAATTATCAAATATTCAAAACGTATTCAGAAGGAAACATTTCAATGGATACTTGGATGAGCACAAAAGCAAGTATTAAGTTGGACGAAAATATCGTTACTAAAATTGGCAAAATTGCTATAGAACTTAAATCTAAAAATGATGAAATGAGCGGTTATAAAACCGAACAACAAGTGTTAGAAGAAAGAAATCGAAAAAGTTATACATTCAAGGATAGGTTCGAAAAAAGTTTGGTGGAAATGGATGTGAAAGAGTTGACAGACGAGCGCTTTACGTCGTTATATAAAATTGCTGCATTTCCATTTCAAGGTGTAGAATTGCACAAAACAGTTATGGCTTATCATTTTGTATTAAATAATCTAATCTCGGAATCACCTAATATCCACAGATTACCATTTGTTTTAGATGCAGTTTTTAAAGAGGACGTTGATGAGGAGAACAAAGACGTAATTGTACAATTCATAGCCAAAAATAAGCCAAAAGACACACAGGTATTTCTATCTATATCTGAAAAAACTGATAAGCCAAGCCAAGTGGCTCGTTACGCAAAAGAATATTTCAAAGGCGATGTCAAGTTGATATTAATCGGAGATGGTAAAAAAAAGCGGGCGTTATTACGACCTTATAATAACGATCAGCCTTCATTGTTACTAGAAAGTTTAAATATTATAAATAACGTCATTTAAGACACTTTTAGCAATGTCATTCAAAGTCAATATCGACGCTATTACTCTTGATGTCCCCCCATCTGGCGCGAGTCTGTCGTGTAAAGGCCAAAGCAGAAAGGCGACTCGTGCCACGCTGGACAGGTAGAGAACATGCATAACCAACAATCAACCCGCTTGCAAAACAGGCGATCTGCTTCATTATATGAAAAATAGTTTGTAAGCTAAGAGCAAAAACATGTGGCTTTAACTAAGTGAGAAACAGCAAACCGATTGAGCCGCAAGTATTGTAAACCAGAATGGCTTGGGCGTCACGAGAAGCCATTGCCATTTTGGCCAACCCGTCATTCGCGCCTGAAAGGGGGCAATTTGAACCAAGCAACGATAATAAATAGTAATCCGTTATTAATCGAACCAATAATGTTCAAGTTTCTAATCGTTTTACGTTTGTTTCATCAAAGGCCTCCATGTGCATATCAACTACAGAGAATGCACATTATATAGAATTAAGTCAATTTAAATAATAAGGAATATATTTGGTAATTGCGAAAGCAATACTACAAACCATAAACTAACCTACTATTACGTGGTAAAAACTATCGACATTCTTGGACTAAAGAATTTTAGAATCTTTGAGGATCAATACGGCTTTTTAGAAGAGTTTGCTGCTATTAACATTTTAACCGGCGCCAATAATTCCGGTAAAAGCTCCATTGTAAAGGCACTTCAAATGCTTAAGAACAGCGCCAAAGGATACAGGTATCCTTTTGATCTGGACCTTAACCAGCAGGAGCATTTATTAGGGGACTTTGACAATATCTTGTTTGATAAATCCAAAAAGCAGATTGAAATCTCACTTCCGTATCTGTTTTTCGGGATAACCAATTTGTACGTTTCTTTAACCTTTAATATCCCGGATTCACCAAATCCTTACAAAGCACATCTTAGGAGTATTGAAATATTCGATAAAGTTGACAAGCAGATGCTTTTTTCATTCAAATACAGAAACGTTACGAACGAGGAAAAAGATGCGGATAAAACACTATACGAGGAAAATCTTAAAATTTTTGAGGAAAAGAAAATAGAGATTGATAAACTTCCGCCGGAGGAGGCAATTTTCAGCGACATACTTAATCAACGTCCTGATGATGATCCACTTGCTGGCTGGATTGAGTGGCGAGTTAACCTGAAATTACTTAAAAATTACTTTGGAACATTACAGCCACATTACGAAAAATACGTGGAAAACCAAAGGAGTTACGATGATGAGCTATTAGAAGTAATGGACCAGCGGGCTGAAGATAAGAAGGTATCCATTATCCCATCGGAATTTTTTAAGTGGTTTAAAAATGATTTAGATCCTCAGAAATGGAAGGAATTTATTGATAATTGCCCCGCTGGTAAAAATGAACTCAGCGGAAATGAACCAGTTAGAGAACGTGATTTTGAACAAGAAGAAGCGTTTTGGATAAAACCAGAAATTGAACATAATCTTTATCACAAAGCAGAAAATATTTTAAGGAAAAACCTGACATGGGCAGATGGCGAAAAAGAAAATACCTTTTCTGTTATGGTGGAATGTTTCCGTATGAGTTGGGATAAACTTATTCAGCGGGTATCAGCAATAAACTATATATCTAACATAAAAGAAGAAAATTCCAGAGGCTATAATTCTACATTGAATTCACCCTTCATTAATTTATTAAAGGAATACCTTTCCCCAGAAATTGATGCTGAATTTCTTGAAAAATATCTAAGGGCTTTTGAAATCGGCAAATGGCTAACCGTCGAGTTCCAACCAAAGTATCAACTCCTGTTGGTTTTGATTAATACCCTAAACGATCAGCAACGTGAACTGGTTGATTTTGGTTACGGTATTAAACAAATCATTTTGATACTTATACAAGTTAGTGTGCTAGCAAAACAAAATAAAAGAGTTGATCAGCGATACACCCATGACGGCGATGTAGATCATATTAATTATGAACCGAGCCTTTTAATAATAGAAGAGCCTGAATCAAACCTACACCCGAAATGGCAATCCCTGCTCGCCGATATGTTGTCTGAGGCCGGCAGAAGGTTTAATATTCAATTAATCATAGAAACGCATAGTGAATACCTAATTAGAAAATTTCAAACCTTGGTTGCGAAAAAGACTGTTAAGGCTCAAGATGTCAAAATATTCTATCTCAGAAATCTACATGCATTAACATCCGGGAAAAAGCAGGTTGAAAGTCTAAATATTCAAGAAAACGGAAGTATCGACTTTAATCTTTTTGATAGTGGCTTTTTCGATGAAGGTTACAACCTCAATATGAGCCTTTTGAATATTCAATTCTATAAAGATTTTGAAGATTTAAAGAATGCTCACCAGGAAGGCGAGGTTAAAATAAAGGAAACTGAAGCTATGCTTAAAGACACTGAAGCAAAAGTTCAAGAAGGAGAAGCGAAGGTAAAGGAAGGCAAAGACAAAATCCAGGAACATGAAGCTACGATAGCAACGATACAGCAGAAAATTGATGAATGGCTGGATCAAGTTGATATCAATAAATATCGACAGACGATAACTACCCGGTTTCCAAACTCCAATAAATTAGATTCTTTGAGTATAGAATACCTAGTTGGCGGTCAATACTTGTTAGCTAATATGGATAATAATCCTGACTTTTCCCCAGTGATTATGCAATATGGTCGAAGTATAGAAAATGAGTTAAAGCGGATATTTGTTCCCCTTGATTCGTCACAAAATTGGATGATTGGCCCGATGCAAAAGCTTATGGAAAAATTTAAAACACCTTCTAAAAGTATCGATGCACAATATAATGCAGCCTTTAGATTGCTTGCACCTGAATTAAACCGACAATTTAATGTGCCCGGAAATTTGAAAATCGATTTGATAAACGATTTACGGGAGATAAGAAATTCATCAGGTCACGCGGGCCATACCAAATCCCGACAGGACGCTAATGATTATATCACAAAAGCTAATGATTTTTTGGATAAATGGATAGCTGAAAAGAAATAAAAACACTTCTTAACTCCGTTGACCGTAATCTTTGACTACGGATTAACTACGCCCAGCTGTCCGTAGACTGTGTCTACGGATAAGCTATGCAGGTAGTTTGTAACTACCGAAACCCGAGACAAGGCCCTAAAGCGCAATAGCGACTCGTACCACGCAGCCCAAATATCCCTACGCCATTACCCCAATTGTCCGGTACACATGTTCACTTTTGTTACAGAACACCCAAAAGTTCAATTGGTTAATTTACTGTATATCAATGTGGTGTATATTTGGAACAGCAATTGAGCCGGTTTATTACTTGATGCCCTATACATTCCATATTTCCCTGTATGACGCTGCTTTTTTCGGGGCCGCATTACTTTGTTTTTCTTTTGCGCTGCAATTGTGGTTTGTAAAAACAGGCAGCCGGAAAGCGAACCGTTTTTTAGCGTTGGCTTTAGCGGTAGTTGCCCTATGGATGGGCCGGCTCTTAGCCATCAACCTTGGGTTTAAACCAATACCCCAGTTTTTATTGGCGATTGGGCCTCTCCTTTTCTTTTATGTTGTTAAATTAACCCGGCCCGAACGCAGATTTGGTTTAAAAGATTGGCTTCATTTTATTCCTGTCATTGCCGCACAAGCGCTTACAAGTGCCGCATTTATTCAATGGTTAACATTCATCTCTGTCATTATTTATCTTGGCTGGTCGCATTTACTAATAGGGAATTTTTATAGCAGCCGGCAATACCACAATAACGACCGGTACCGCCACCAGTTGCGGTGGCTGCAGCAATTATTAATTGCTTTTGGCTTGTTATGGCTGTTATGGATACCTTTTATCTTACTCGGTGTTTCTTCCGGATTGTTGTATTTGCTGCTGGCGGCAATGATGATCTGGATGGCAGTAGTTGCGCAATTTCGTTCAGAACCCGAATTTATGCTTGTTAAGCCCACACAAACCAGGCAAAAAGGTTCGTGGATAAAAAGCGTTGTGAAAGCAAGGCGCTATTACCAGGATCCGGATTTAAGCTTGAGTTCGCTGGCCGAAAAGCTGGACATAAACCCGCATGAGTTATCCCGTATTATTAATACGTCGCTCAAAAAAAGCTTTGCCGATTTTGTTAATGAATTCCGCGTGAGGGACATCATTATAAAAATGCAGGACCCGGCGTATAATCATTTTAGTTTACTTGGTATTGCCTTCGAATCCGGATTTAATTCAAAGTCTAATTTCAACCGGGCCTTTAAACAAATCACCGGGAAAAACCCGGTTGATTATAAAAAAGAAGCCCACTATTATAATAATGGGCGACCAGTGCCTGCTGCGATTATAATTTCGGACAAAATTAATCGCACTCCAATGTTTAAAAACTATTTCAAAATTGCCTGGAGACAACTTGTAAAAAACAAGATGCATTCTTTCATTAACGTTGCCGGTCTCGCTGTCGGCATGGCAGTAGCAATGCTAATCGGCCTTTGGATTTGGGATGAGCTGTCGTATGATAAATATCATCAAAATTACGACAGCGTAGGCCAGCTGATGACCACGCAGACTGCCAATGGTGAAACACAGACTTTCCAGTCGACAGTTGTGCCGCTTAGCAACGAGTTGCGTTTCAAATACCCGGGCGATTTTAAACGGGTAGCCCTTACCTGGGAAAGCGCGCACATATTAGCCGTGGGCGACACAAAAATATCTGAAACCGGCATTTGGGCCGAACCCGATCTGCCCGCAATTCTTTCGCTGGTAATGATAAAAGGCAGCTATAGCTCTTTTAAGGAGCCGACGTCGTTATTGCTGTCGGCCTCAGTTGCCAAAGCTTTGTTTGGCGATGATAACCCGATAAATAAGGTAATCCGTGTTGATAATGATAAAAGCATGAATGTGGCCGGTGTTTACCAGGATTTGCCGCACAATACAACGCTTAACCAAACAAAGTTTATGCTTCCGTGGGGCAGCCCGGCAAACTGGTGGAACACACAAACAACTGCGTGGTCCAATCATGGATGCCATTTATTTGTGCAGCTAAACCCCAATACTAATTTCAACAAAATATCAGAACAGATCAGGAACATCACCAAACCTCATTTTAAAATCAATGACGAAACCATGCAGGTATTCCCGATGTCGGGATGGCATCTGTACAGCGAATTCCGGAATGGTAAATCGGTGGGCGGCCGCATTCAGTTTGTATGGCTGATTGGCATTATCGGCCTTTTTGTGCTGTTGCTGGCCTGTATCAATTTTATGAACTTAAGCACCGCCCGCAGCGAGAAACGGGCCAAAGAGGTGGGGATCCGTAAGGCCATCGGCTCGGTGCGCAGCCAGCTCATCAACCAATTTTTAAGCGAATCGATGCTTGTTGTGTTTTTAGCTTTTGTTTTAACGATAGCCATCGTGCTGCTGGCTATTCCGTATTTTAACAACATCGCCGATAAGCAGGTTACCATGCCATGGGGCAACCCTTTGTTTTGGTTGCTTACCTTAGGCTTTACCCTTTTTACAGGATTGGTATCGGGCAGCTATCCAGCATTTTATTTATCCGGCTTTAAAGCTATAAAAGTTTTAAAGGGCACATTTAAGGCCGGGCGCCAGGCGGCTCTCCCCCGTAAAGTTTTGGTGGTTGTGCAGTTTACGGTATCTATAGTTTTAATAATAGGCACTATTATCGTGTTAAGGCAGATACAATATGCCGGT
>Ga0105237_10001298_pt1 | contig 33267 bp, 29 predicted proteins | sample KBSC24metaG_FD_81520 | JGI IMG/M metagenome (GOLD analysis project Ga0105237, IMG submission 81520) | Corn rhizosphere microbial communities from Kellogg Biological Station, Michigan, USA - KBS C2-4 metaG | ecosystem: Host-associated > Plants > Roots > Rhizosphere > Soil | place: Michigan, USA... | reverse complement strand
AAGTTGTTTATGCAACTAAAACAAAGATAAACTTTATAAAGATAACTCCCAATAATTGAAAAAAAAATTTGTCGGGCATGGATAGGATAGAGAAGCTGAAAGAGTTCCTGCAGGCTGATCCGCATGATGCGTTCGTAAAACATGCGCTTGCTCTTGAGTATACCAAGCTGGGAGAGTATGATGCGGCCAGGAAATTATGGGAAGAGGTATTGGAAAGAGATCCTGCTTATGTGGGATCGTATTATCACTTAGGAAAGTTACTTGAACGGATGGGCGAAAAGGAGCCGGCCATCCAATGGTATCAGCGGGGAATGGAGGAAGCGCGGCGTGCTGGAGAGATGCGGACATATAATGAATTGCAGGCGGCTTATGAGGATCTGACGGATTAACTGGAGCCGCATATAAATAAAACCTGATGGAATTGTTACAGCAGTTTGAGGAGATGGTGGAAAAGGAAGGACTTTTTGGTCCTAAGGAGGCCTTATTGCTGGCTGTCAGCGGAGGGCTTGATTCCGTGGTGCTGTGCGAACTTTGTCATTTGTCGGGACATCACTTTGTCATTGCGCATGCCAATTTTCAGCTGCGTGGGGCGGAGAGTGACAGGGATGAAGCGTTTGTCCGGGAGCTTGGTGTTCGATATGGTAAAGAAGTGTTTGTTAAAAGATTCGATACGGGACAATATGCGTTGGAGCGGAGATGTTCGATACAGGTAGCGGCTCGTGAGCTGCGCTATAGCTGGTTTGAGGAAGTGCGCCCGGGCGGGGTCATTGTCACCGCGCATCATTTGGATGACAATGTGGAGACCCTGCTGATGAATTTTTTTAAGGGCACCGGTATTGCGGGACTGCGGGCGATGCTGCCCAGACAGGGTAATGTGGTGCGGCCATTGTTGTTTTCCACGCGGGCGATGCTGGAGCAATTTGCGGCACAGCGGCAGCTGACATGGGTGGAGGACAGCTCCAATGCTTCTGATAAATACACCCGGAATTATTTCCGGCATCAGCTGATACCGCTGTTGACATCGGTGTATCCCGGCGTGACGCGGCATTTGGGGGATAATATCGAGCGGTTCAGGGACATCGAAATATTATACCGGCAGGCTGTGGATCTACATAAGAGTAAGCTGTTGCAGCAGAGAGGAGAGGAGGTGCATATTTCTGTGCTGAAGCTGCAGAAGTTCCGGCCATTGCCGACGCTGGTCTATGAGATCATTCATCCGTTCGGATTTTCGTCCCAGCAGGTGGATGCCGTGATCGCCTTGTTGAGCAGCGGGTCCGGCAAATATGTTCTTTCGGCCAGTCATCGTATTTTAAAAGACCGTAACTGGCTGATCATTTCGCCGCTGGGGAATGTGCCCGCTGACAATGTGTTGATTGAATCCCCGGAAGGGAAGGTGGCGTATGAAGGAGGTGAATTGCAGCTGCAGCTTTTATCCGGTGCGGGGCCTTCGTCAGAGCCATCGGTGGCCTGGCTGGATGCGTCGTCCATTCAGTTCCCGCTGCTGTTGCGCAAGTGGCGTCCCGGCGACTACTTCTATCCTTTGGGTATGCGAAAGAAAAAGAAGCTGGCCCGTTTTTTCATCGACAATAAGCTTTCTCTTATTCAGAAGGAGAAGATCTGGGTGCTGGAGATGAATAAGAAGATCATCTGGGTGGTGGGCATGCGGATCGACGATAGATTCCGGCTGGGCCAGCAAACCACACAGGCATTAAAGATTACTTGTTTCCCAGCTTACAAATGAGGATGCTTCAGCTCGTTGAGGAAGCTGCTCATGACACCGGGGTGTAGGACGATAGTATACACGATGCCGTAGAGAGCTCCCCAGAGATGGGCGTCGTGATTGACGTTATCGCCTCCTCTTTTGGACATATAGATAGAGTAGACCAGGAACAGGACGGCATAGACAAGGGCCGGCATGGGGATGAAATACAGCGAGATCTGATGCCAGGGCTGAATGAGGATAAAGGCGAAAAGAACGGCGCATACGCCTCCGGAGGCGCCCAGGCTGCGATAGTTGTAGTCATCCTTCCTTTTGAGATAAGATGGGATATTGGCCACGATAATGGCGCTGACGTATAGTATGGGGTACCAGTAATTCTGCAATCCCAGCTGTCCCGCGTAATAAACTTCTATAGCGCGACCGAAGAAAAAGAGGGTGATCATATTGAACAGCAGGTGGAGAAGGTCGGCATGTATCAATCCGCAGGTGAAGAAACGATAGTACTGGTGGCGTATATTGATCGCGGGGGGCCAGAAGATCAGATCGTCCATTATGCGGGGGTTGTTGAAGGCGGAGATGGAGATGAGTACGGTGAGGATTAAGATACTATAGGTAACTGTGAACGTGAACATTGGGATTTTTTTTAAAGATAGGACTTTCTGACGACTAGTCTTATTGACAGACTGATTTAGTTTTATATATGATGATATTTTTCGTTGCGTTGAATGGTGCAGGCTCGGTAAAGTTGTTCGGCCAGTACGAGACGCACGAGCTGATGCGGTAGTGTCAGTTGGGAGAGGGACCATTTATAGTTGGCTCTTTGCAATACCTGTTCGTCTAACCCGTAGGCGCCTCCGATGAGGAAGATGACGTTGCGGATGCTGTCGTTGGCGCGTGTCTGGATGAACAGGGCCAGTCCTTCGGAGCTCATTTGTTTACCTTTTTCATCCAGGGCAATGAGGTAGTCGTCTTTTCCCAGTCCCTGGAGTATCATTTCGCCTTCCTTTTTTTTGAGATCAGGCTGGGAGAGGGTCGCTGCATTGCGGGGAGGAGGAAGGATGGTCCATTCCACGGGGTAATAGCGGCTGATGCGGCGGGTGAAGTCTTCTACCCCTGCTTTTACATATGCTTCGTGGTCTTTACCGACGGACCAGAGTTGGAGTTTCATTACGAGTTAATGTCTTTTTTAATGGTGTAATGCAGTCGTGCGCTCGCGTCATTTCTTTTTTGGTTTTTACAACCGGTGCAATGCATAGTCCGGGTGTTTGGGATTTACGACCAGTTCCTGCCGGCGGGGATCGACCAATACATCCATGGCCTCCATGGGGATTACTCCCAGCAAAGGTTCAGAGTCGTCAGGCAGGACGATGGCTGAACATTCTGCATCCCTGTTCTGAAATCGTATCTCTAAGGGACCGACTATATCACAAAGGATCACCTCTCCGTTGGCCATCTGAAAAGGCTTTCGCTTTACCACGGGCAATTGCAGGTATTCCTGGATATTCTCATTGATGGCCAGGAGCATCGCGCCCGTATCCACCAGTGCTATAATCCTGATCTTTTTTATCTCGTCCATGTCGAGATTTCCCCGCCGTGCATGGAGTAGATCCTCGCCGCTGATCAATTCAATTTCTGCGTGTACTTGTCCCATAAAATAAAGCTTAAGAGTGCGAAGTTATCAAATAGATATGTCCGTCCGGAGAAAACATTTCCCCGAATTAAACCAGTATAATTTCCTGCGAAGATCATTTGGACGGACAGCCACACTTACACAACCTCCGGCAGCACAAAAGAAAAAACGCTGCCCTTATCAACCTTGCTTTCGATGTGCAGCGTACTATTATTACGGGAGAGGAATTCCTTACAAAGCATGAGACCAAGACCCGTACCCGACTCGCCGGCGGTGCCTTTGGTAGTATAGAAAGTATGCTGGTTGATCTTTTCCAGCGTCTCCTCATCCATGCCGCTGCCCGTATCCTTTACCGTGATCTCGATGCCCGCGGCTGTTTTTTGTGCAGCGAGCGTGATCATGCCGTTGGAAGGGGTATACTTGATGGCATTGGAAAAGAGATTGCGGATCACCAGGTGGATCATGTCCTTGTCGGCGAATACGCAGAGGGTTTCATCCACCTGCAGGGTGACCTTTATATCCTTGGCTTTGGCCTGCAATTGGAGGAGGCGGGCCACTTCATAGATCAGTATGGAGATGTCGGTGGGCTGCGGTTTTACCGTATCAGCTTCCATCTGGCTGCGGGCCCAGAGCAGGAGATTTTCCATCAGGCTGCTGGTATAGGTGAGCTCGTTGACCACTTCAGGCACCAGCTCCTTGATCTCTGTTGCGGGCAGGTCCTGCTCCTGCATATTGCGGAAGAGGTTGCGGAGCGCATAGATGGGAGACTTCAGGTCATGGGCGATGACGGAGAATAGTTTATTCTTGACCGCGTTGAGCTCGGTGAGCTCTTCCGTCTGGCGTTTGAGCAGCCGTTCGTTGGCGGCGATGGCTTCTTTTTGTTCCAATATGCTGTACTGGTAGCCGGCATTCTCCCGCTTGATCAGGAAGAGGCCGTAGAATATAAAGGCGAGGGCCAGCAGCTGGTTGAACAAATAAAAGAAAATATTTACCGTGGCCAGCTGATAGGTATAATTCTTACAGATGACGGCCAGCACAAAATAACTGACCATGGACCATCCCAGGGAGAAGAGCATCTGATCCAGCTCCTGGAGGAAGAATACGGAGAGGATGCCGTATAATATAAAGGAAAGCTCGACGCCGAGGTTGATACCGCTGAAGTAGACGATGCTGGTGGCAAACGGATAAAGGGCAAAATAGGCCAGCTGGGCCAGAAAATGATAATGCCGGGCATTGAGCCAGAGGACCAGCACGCTGACCAGGGCGGGGATACTGGCTATCAGCCAGACGAGGGCAGGGAGCTTATGTTGTTGTGAGATGCCTGCTATGGGGACAAGGATACCCGTCAGCAGCTGGAAAAAGTTCAGCTGGTTGAAGATGGCCAGCTTTCTTTTCTCATAATCGCCCATGGATGGAACGACGCCGATGGCTTTGATCTTTTCCAGCAGACCCAGAAGACCGCTTATACGAGGACGGGAGATCCTAACCGCTGGAAGCGGTTTGTCCGACGGACAGACGTCACGTGCAGGTATACGAAGGCTTTTACCCCAATTCATGCGGAAGGGCAGTGACCAGCGAAGTGATTTAAGCCTTAGCCGCTGCGGCAACGCAAACGGTTTTTGGGAGGTTAACTTCATGGGTATTAGTGAATAGAGATAAGCCGGGGGACAAAATAAGTATTTTAATTAAGAAAGCCAAGCCTTCCGGCGTCCTCTATAGCATTTGACATTAGAATATCATTAGAACAGGATTGGTCCGGCCGGCGGAACTATCTTTGCGTACCAATGAACCGCTGGCCTATGATCAAACATTATAACGCTAATTCAACATGGGAAGTATGGCATTTTTAACTAAAGTGAGGACAATGGCTAAGGGAGCCTTTGACAAGATCAGGAACGAGAAGGTCAAGCATAATCTCCTGCAAGCCATCCCTTTCTGGGTAGCTTCCCTCATTACCGGGCTGGTGGCTGTCTTGTATACCCGGCTGTTTGCCCTGGCCGAAAAGGGGACTTCTTATATTGTACATACCCATCTCTGGCTGCTCTTTATCGTTACCCCTCTTTGTTTTCTCACGGCCTGGTGGGTGGTCCGCCGTTGGGCTCCTTATGCCAGGGGCAGCGGTATTCCCCAGGTGATGGCGGCCATCGAGCTGGCCACTCCTAAATACAATGACAAGGTAGGCAGGCTGCTAAGCCTGCGGATAATGGTAGTGAAGATATTTTCCAGCCTGATCATGGCTTTCGGCGGCGGTGTCATTGGAAGGGAGGGGCCTACCATACAGGTGGCGGGATCTATATTCCGGAAGATCAACGAATGGCTGCCCGGCTGGTGGCCGAGGATCTCGAAGCGGAATATGATCATGACAGGGGCGGCGGCTGGTCTGGCAGCTGCTTTCAATACACCGCTGGGAGGGATCGTCTTTGCGGTGGAGGAGCTCACCCGCACACATATCAGCTATTTCAAGACGGCCCTTTTTACGGCCGTGATCATTGCGGGCTTGACGGCCCAGGCCATGCTGGGACCTTACTTGTACCTGGGGTACCCCGATGTCAGCCACCTTTCGGGCTTTATATTCCTTTGTGTGCTGCTGGTGGCCGTACCTGCGGGCCTGGCGGGGAGTATCATGTCCAGGTGGATGTTGAGGATATTCCGATGGAAGGATAACTTCCGCGCCACCCGTCAGCATGTATTCTATATCATCGGAGCCGCCCTGGTAATAGCTTCGCTGGCCTTTTTTATCGATGAAAAAGCGCTTGGTTCGGGAAAGCAGCTGATGACGACGGCGCTATTCACACAGGATAAATACAATCCCTGGTATATGCCGCTGCTGCGTATTGTGGGCTCTGTCTTTTCCTTTACCACAGGGGCATCGGGCGGAGTATTTGCACCGGCCCTTAGCACGGGAGCCAGCATCGGCGCCACGTTGTCCGGATGGATGCATCTATCGGCCACGGATACCAATCTGTTGATCCTTTCGGGCATGGTGGCTTTTTTAACAGGGGTGACGCGCACACCCTTCACATCGGCGATACTGGTGCTGGAAATGACAGACCGTCACAACGTGATCTTTCATCTTATGCTGGCGGGTATGGCGGCCAGCCTGACAGCTATGCTGGTAGACAAGCACTCGTTTTACGACCACCTGAAATACCAGTACATGCACGATCTGATAAAGGAGGATGCCCTATCGCCGGAGGCGGCCAGCCCGGAAGAGGAAGAGGACTAATTCCAGATGGCTGTATCGGTGAGCTCTATGCGCTTGCGATCATACCGTAAAAGACCGGAATCCCTCAATTCATTGAACAGCACATTCACACTCTGCCGGGATGTGGCGATCACTCCTGCGATGTCGCTATGGGTAAGATAGTTGAGCAAAATGATCTTATTGCCGATGCGGCTGCCGTCACTGAGGGCCCAGCTTTTTATAAAACGTATCAGACGGTGTTTGGCATCCCGGAATACCAGGTCGGAATGTCTGTCCTCCAGCCGGCGCAGCTTTTTATTCACGGTGTGGGCGTAGTCCAATGCCATCCGGGAATTGTCTTCCAATATCTTTTTAAAGTCCGCGACGGGGAAGCTGCCTATGACCGTGCCGGCTGTAAGGGCTATGGCATACTCTTCCTTATCCACCGCGCCTTCCAGGCTTAGGTCGCCAAAGATGTCCGGGGCCGTGAGGATATCCTTTATCAGCTCGCCGCCCATTTCATCGACACCGGCGATCTTTATCCTGCCCTTGAGGAGGAGACATACTTTATGATACGATCCTTCCCCGTAGCTGAATGTGTCGCCTTTGCCATAGGTCTTTAGCTTTAACAGCTGACTGATGGCCTCGATCTTTCCGCTATCGAGATGGGAAAAGATAGGATGTGGCTGCAGGTATTGGGACTTGATATTGTCTTCCATAATGGCTTCATTTTGGAAGGTATATAGCCAATCCCTGTGCCAGAAAGAGGCGAGGTGGATGAAACCCTTTGCTGTAAAGGGTTTCATGAGATGGTGTCCGGTTTGAAAACATCTAAAAATTCCCAAAATGTTGGGAATTTCCTGAAATATTGGGAGTTTGTCATTCCCTTTTGATCCCCCATTTCTTCATCCTTGCCTCGAGGGTAGTCGGGTTGAGACCGAGGAGCCTGGCGGCGCCTTTTTCACCGCTGATCCGCCATCCTGTTTTTTTCAGGGCTTCGACGATATGGGCCTTTTCCACTTCTTCCAGCTTGCGGATGGCGCCGGGCCGGACCGGTGGCTTTTGAGAAGGAATCCATTCGCCGTATTCCAGCGAGTCCTTACGGCTTAGTATAACCGCCCTTTCGATGATGTTCTCCAGTTCGCGGATATTGCCGGGCCAGTCATATGCTTCCAGGGCTGTCATGACCTTGGCGGGGATATGGGTGATCTTTTTACCTATTTTACCTTCGTGCTTCTGGCAGAAATGTTTTACCAGTAAAGGGATGTCCTCTTTCCTTTCGCGCAGGGGAGGGCAGAGGACGGGAAAAACATTCAGCCGGTAGTAGAGGTCTTCCCGGAACTCTTTTTTTTCGATGGCCTGTTCCAGGTGACGGTTGGTGGCCGCGATGACACGTACGTCGACCTTTATGGTACGCGGGCTACCCAGCCGCTCGAACTCGCCTTCCTGCAGGACCCGGAGCAGCTTGGCCTGCAGCTCGGTAGGCAGCTCGCCTATCTCATCCAAAAAAATGGTACCACCGTCGGCCAGCTCGAAGCGGCCGATCCTTCGTTCCAGCGCACCCGTGAAGGCGCCTTTCTCGTGTCCGAAGAGCTCGCTCTCGATGAGGTTGGCGGGGAGGGCTGCACAGTTGACCTTGACCAGCGGCTTGCGGCTGCGGAGGCTGATATTGTGGATGGCGCGGGCTATCAATTCCTTGCCTGTACCTGATTCGCCCAGGATGAGCACCGTGGCGTCGGTGGACGCTACCTGTTCGATCTGTTGAAGGACCTTATGAAATTTCCTGCTTTTACTAATGATCTCGTTAAAGTTGTGGTTTAATCGTATCTCTTCTTGTAAGTATTTATTTTCCGCCTGAAGCTGATTCTTCAGCGACTCGATCTCTTTCAATCTGTCTTTCAGCTCGGCGTGGGCTTTCTCGAATTTTTCCCAGGCATGCAGGCGATCGATCTCGGCGCCGGCCCTGGCTGCGAAGATCTTCAATACGGCCGTCTGGTTTTGCTGGTGGATCATGGGCATGGGATCAAAAGCTGCGATATGTCCCACGACCTCCCCCGTGGAGGGATGAAAGATCGGGACCCCGAGATAGGATTCGATATCCCCCTCGTCTACATCCGGGAATTGCTTTTGCAGCTGTTCAGGACAGAAATAATCTCTGCCCTGCATGACGATCTCACAGGGAGTGCCTGCAATATCATATTCGAAGGATTCCTGCAGCTGTTGTCTGTCCACATACGAAAGGGTCCGCACCCGTGTTTTTGCTTCATCAGTGCATTCCGTGACCATGGCATAGCGTACTCCCAAGGTAGTAGTGATGTATTTAGCCAGCTCCCGGAAATAATCCTGGCCTGTGAATCCCGCCGTATGTTCGGCCAGGGTAAGCAGGATATTTTCTTCGGGAGACAATGGTGCTGTGTCGGGCATATCTCCAAAGATACGGATTGACCCTGACAGCCGGACCTTCTAACGGATGGCTGTACTTTACAAAAAGATAATCTTGACAGGATGATCGAACAATCAGTAACTTTAGCTGTTGGATAACTTTTAAATCTTTTTATTATGAAGCGTACAGCTAAGGCACATTGGAAAGGTAACCTTAAAGAAGGCAAGGGAGAGATATCTACTCCCAGCACGATCCTCAATCAGACGAATTATTCTTTCAAGACCCGTTTTGAGCAGGGTGTAGTCGGCACCAATCCCGAGGAGCTGATCGCTGCCGCTCATGCCGGCTGTTTTACCATGGCTGTAAGCGCGCAGCTGACCCAGAAAGGCATCGCTGCCAATGACCTGGAGACAGAAGCAATTCTGGATCTGGATATGGTAGGTTTGAAGATCGACGGTATCCACCTGGATCTGAAGGCGGCTGCTATCGATGGCGTATCTGAAGCGCAATTCAAAGAGATAGCCGAGGGCGCCAAGGCCGGATGTATCGTATCCAAGGCTTTGAATGTGCCTATCACGTTGTCGGTGACCTATGGTAAATAGCGTGAGCTATTTTAGAAATAAATGAAATGAATCCCCTCTGAGTCCTATGCGCATCGATTCCAGTGCAATGACTTCGGAGGGGTTTATATTTCCAAGATTGGCGTTGGCGCCGATGAGGGTGAGAAAATACAATTGCTGGTCTTTCTGCGGGGCTTCCCAAATGATCTTTTCCGCGGGCACCTTGGTGAGTATCTCCTGTACCAGCCCTTCCCTGACCTCACCGGAATTCCGGTAAAGACCTACTGTGCCTGTCTCACGGGCTTCGGCGACGATGTAGGACGCGCCTGCTTCCAGCTCGGCCTTCATCAGCTTGATCCATTGATAGGGAGGTGTGATATGCTCTCTATCCTTGTCCTTCGAACCTACTTCGCTGAGCACGGTACCATACTTTGCCAGTTTTTCTATATAGCCGCATTTTTCTTCGTGGGTGATATCGATGGATCCGTCCGAGACCTCGACATAGTCGATGTCGTATTTTTTCATCAGGTCGATGAAGTCGGGGAATTGATTGCGTATCACGAAGGCTTCGAACAGCAGTCCGCCGAAATAGACCTTTACGCCTGCCGCCTGGTAGATCTTTATCTTTTCGCCCAGGTCCTGCGAGACAAAGGAAGTCCCGAATGCCAGCTTGGCGATGTCGACATAGGGAGAGGCTATCGACAGCAGATTTTTTGCTTCTGCTACGCTCAGCCCCTTGTCATTGATCATAGTAAGGCCGTATTCCCGGGGACTTACAGTCCTTTCGGGTATTTGCTTTAAAGGGAAGTTCTGCACGTTCATACCTGCAAGGTACAAAATCATATGTTTATAGGGGGCGCCCCCGCCCCGGCTTTCGCCGGACGGGGGCCAAAAAGACCATTTTTTTTTACCCGGCGGGGCTATCCGGCATGTTTTTTTTTGTACTTTGTGAGACAAACTTGTCATATGGCTCAGATGGATGCAAAAAGGGCGGAGAGGATATCCAAGGCTCTTTCCGACCCCACCCGACTAAAGATCCTTGGCGAGATCAGAAAAAGAACTGAATGCTTGTACTGCGTAGATCTGTATGAGAACATTCATCTTGCGCAGCCATCCATCAGTCATCACATGAAACAGCTTACGGATACTGCCCTTATCCTTTCCGAGAAGGAAGGCCGCAATATCAAATACAAGATGAACAACGAGGTCATCGACGAGTTCATCGATTTCTTACAGGCGCTGAAGAAGTAGAAGCTATTGCTTTTTTTGTTCTTCCTGTTGTTGCTGCTGCTTCTTAGCTTCTTCCTCCTGTTTTTTCTTTTCCCTTTCTTTCTTCTTGAAGAATCCTCTCAGCAGGAAATTGTGCTTGGCTGCTTCCATGTTCTCTTTTAGACCTTCAGCACCCTGTCTTAGATTTTTCACCGTAGCGCTGATATTGGTGGAAAGTCCGGTGTCTTTTAATAATTTGCCGAGCGCCCCTTTGCCATTGTTGATACGGGAGGAGATGTCGGCGAGATTACGTGTGATGACAGCCGCATTGTCCGCGGATGTTTTCAGGCTGGCAATGATCTGGTCTGTCTCGATAGGCTTGATGGAGGAGAGGGAATCGCCGTCCACAATAGGCTGCTGGCCAGACGTACCTGCCGTGATGGTGATCACTTTATCACCCATAAGACCTTCTGAGCTGATGGCGGCCTTGGCGTCCTTCTTGATGAATTTCTGCGCACGGCGCTGGATGACCATCTGTACTTCCACCGAAGTATCTGTCACCAGGGCGATACCATCTACGGTGCCGATATCGATGCCGCCCATGCGGACATTGCTGCCCACTTTGAGGCCGCTGACGGAACTGAACAGGGAGCTCACATGGAGCACCGACCCAAATTTGTTTTTCTGCTTGCCGATGTAATAAATGGCGGCAATGGCAATGATGAGAGCTGCCACGCTGAACAGTCCCAGTTTCCATTTATAATTTTTTTCCTTGGGCATAAAATCGTTTTTAGGAGTAACAGGTCATCAATAAGAGTAACAGGTCTTCAATTAAAAAAGCTTCGCACCCACTCGTCCTTCGACTTTTCCAGCTCTTCATAGGTCCCTTCTGCAACGACGATACCTTCCTTTATCACGATGATGCGGTCTGCCGTCATCCTGGCGCAGGACATATCGTGGGTGATGGTAATGGAAGAGATATTGTATTTCTTTTTCGTCCGGACCATGAGCTCGCTGATCTCGTGGGAGGTGGCCGTGTCGAGACCCGTAGTGGGCTCGTCATAAAGCATTAACTCCGGACGAAGGATCAGCGTTCTGGCCAGACCGATACGTTTGCTTTGCCCGCCGGAAAGCCTGGAAGGCATCTGGTCGATGGAATCCACAAGGCCCACGTTATCCAGCATTTCCATAATGACGGACTCTTTTTTCTCCCTGCTCATGGTCTTTTTGTGCTTGCGCAGAGGGAAGGCCAGGTTTTCCCGGACCGTCATCGAATCATACAGCGCCGCATTCTGAAAAAGGAAGCCCACCCGTACCCGCAGGGCATTGAGCTCATCGTACTTCAGCTGCGAAATATCCTGACCAAATACTTTTATCTCGCCTTCGTCCGGGTACTCTAATCCTACCAGGCATTTGATCAGCACGGATTTCCCGGATCCCGACTTGCCCAATACTACCAGGTTCTCGCCTTTGTATACTTCCAGATCGACGCCCTTCAGCACTTCGTGGTCCTTAAAGGATTTTTTGAGACCGTGAATGCTGATGACGGGTTCGCCCGTCGCCTCACCGGCAGGTAAGACGCGGGGCGTGTCCATAATATCGTTGGTCTTGTCTGTCATAAAAGGTCCGTGATTTGTGCCGCCAGCATGTCGATGATGAAGACTGCCAGCGAGGATGCAACGACGGCGGAATTAGCGGCTACCCCTACGCTCTCTGTACCTCTTCGTGCCTGATAGCCTTTATAGCAGCCGATGAGGCCTATTACAAAGCCGAAGAAGAAGGTCTTGATAATGGCGGGGAAGACGTCGATGAATTCAAGGTGCGCAAAGGCTTTTACAAAGAAATGACGCAGGGTCATGGTGTCGTGGATATTCATGGCAACAAATCCTCCGTACATGCCGATGGCATCGGCAAGAATGGCCAGCAGGGGGAGCATCAGAGTAGTCGCCAGCGTCCTTGTGACCACCAGGTAATGGAAAGGGTTGATGGCGGACACTTCCATGGCATCGATCTGTTCCGTCACCTTCATGGCGCCCAACTCGGCCCCCATGCGGGATCCTACTTTTCCGCAGCAGATGAGGGCCGTGATCACCGGGCCTATCTCCCGCACTACAGAGACGGATATCATTCCGGGGATGAGCGAGATAGCGCCAAAATCGGCCATGGATGGCCTTGTCTGGATGGCGAGCACCATGCCCATGATAAAGGCGGTGAGCCCGATGAGAAATGTGGATTTATAACCTACCAGGTAGCACTGATAAAAGATCTCGCGCCACTCATAGGGCGGCTTCACTACCTCCTTAAAAAACCTTCCGGCAAAGACCACCAGGTTGCCCGCGCCATAGAAAAATTGCTGCAGCTGACTTCTTCTTGCGGTGACGGTTATCCTGGCTTTCTGATATGGGTTAAGGTTTGGCGGCATATTTCACATGGTATTATGAATAGCGGTTCAATTATTAATCCAAACCCATTCAGTGGGCCAAATGCCCATATCCGGCGTAAAACAAGCACTTTATGGCATCGAAGCCTTGTCAGCGGCTGAAAAATGTAGAAATACTTCCCCATGTATTCACACCTATGTCTTTACATTATCGCTTACATTTGTCCATGATAGTTGTATGATACTGATCGTAGATGATAAGCCAGAAAACATTTTTTCGCTAAAGACCATTCTGGAATTGCATTCTTTTCCTACTGATACGGCTTTGAGCGGAGAGGAGGCTTTGAAAAAAATCCTCAGGCATAGCTATGCGCTGATCATACTGGATGTACAGATGCCGGGCATGGATGGGTTCGAGGTAGCCGAGGCGATCAGCGGCAGCAGCAAGGCCCGTGATATTCCCATTCTTTTTCTTTCTGCGGCAAATACGGATAAGAAATTCATCACAAAAGGGTATTCTTCGGGCGGGATGGATTATATCACCAAACCCATCGATCCGGATATTCTCCTTTTGAAGGTAAAGACATTCTATCGTCTGTATGAACAGAACAGGGAGCTGAACAGGATACAATCGAGCCTTCGTTCGGAGATAGAATTCCGTAAGAAAGTGGAGGGTGAGCTGCAGGAAGCCATGCGGAAGAAGGATGAGTTTATCAGCATTGCAAGCCATGAGCTGAAGACGCCGCTGACCACCATCAAGGCTTATATACAGCTATTGGAGCGGGCTGTCGATCCGGGAGATCCTACCAGGATGTATGTGGACAGGACGCTTGTACAGGTGCAGAAGCTGAATAATCTCATTGTCGACCTGCTGGATCTGTCCAAGATCGAGAGCGGCAAATTGAAATTCAACAAAAAAGTATTCAATTTCGAGACCACTCTTTCCAACGCGCTGGAGATGATCCGGCAGACCTATCCGGATTATCAGTTCGTGCTGAAGGGGCAGGCGGACGTACAGCTGTACGGTGATGATATGCGTATCGAGCAGGTACTGATCAATTATCTTACCAATGCGGTGAAATATTCTCCCGACAATAAAGAGATACGGATTGATGTCGAACTCCGGCCGGACAAGAAACTTTATGTTCAGGTAAGGGATTTTGGCATCGGCATACAAAAAGATCATCAATCCAATATCTTTTCCAAATTTTACAGGGTGGAAGATGCGGCCAATCGATTCCAGGGGCTGGGCATCGGGCTTTATATCTGTGCGGAGATCATTCGCCGGCATGATGGAGCGTATGGGGTAGACAGTGAGCCGGGGAAAGGTTCCGTCTTTTATTTTTACATTCCCGTTGCCGTCAATGTAACGCTGTCCCAGCAATCAGTCGGACAAATATAAAAATAATAAACAGCTGAATGAAGATCGTTATGCGGCCTGGTCTTTTACGCAATTTGCAGATTGGGTTTGGATTATCCCTGTTTATCCTGATCGTCTCGTCCATCGCCAGCTACAGCAGCATTCAAAGCCTGCTGAGCAGCGCCAGGCAGGTGGACCATACAGACTCCGTTATCAACAGGCTGGAGTTGGCCCTTTCCACCCTCAAGGATGCGGAGACAGGGCAGAGAGGTTATTTGCTGACAGGCGATACCACCTACCTGCGTCCCTATAACGGGGCGGAGGAAAGGGCGTTGATCCAGGTAAATGATGTCCAACGCATGACCATGGATAATCCCACCCAGACCCAGAATGCGAAGGAGCTTTACGAGATCATTTCACAGCGGCTGTCTATCCTGCAGCAGCTCATCGATAGCAAACGGGAGAGTAATCTGATCAACCTGGCGGACCTTAAAAAAGGGCAGGGGTCTATGGAGGAGGCGCGCAGGGTCGTGGCCCGGATGCAGGCGGAAGAGCACCGGCAGATGGAGGAGAGGGTCAAAAAAATGGAGAAGTTCTCCAATTACACGCCTATAATCATAATGGTGGCAGCCGCCCTGGCCATTCTTATCACCATATTCTTCTACCGGCGGGTGGTGGGGGACTACCAGGAACGCGTGGCCTTGTATACCGAACTACGGCAGAAGGAAGAGGAGACAGACAGACGTATCGATATCATTGGGAGCATTGCCGATAAGATCTCCGCAGGAAACTACCAGGTACGGGTGTCCGATGAGCAGAAAGATAATCTGGGTGTTCTTTCGGGCGCCCTGAACAAGATGGCCGGGTCCCTGGAACATTCTTTCAGGCAGCTGTCGGACAATGAGTGGCTTCAGGCAGGCGTGGCCCGTCTCAGCGAGATCATGGTTGGCGAGGCCGATATGATGGCCCTGTCCCTTCATGTGATCGATTTTGTCACGGAGTATAGCCGCAGCATGATAGGAGCTATCTATCTGGTAGATGCCAATGCACGTGAGCTGCACCTACAGGCCAGTCATGGTCTGTCTTCCGACAGCCGTCGAAAAACAATAGCGGTGGGAGATGGCATGGCGGGTCAGGTGGCAGCGGATGGGAAGCGGATACTGGTAAAGGACATCCCGTCTGCGGAATGGGTGGTGAGCTGGACTGCAGGGAGTATCAAGCCCCGTACGATGGTGGCTTTTGCTTTTTTCCATGAAAAGAAGGTAAAAGGGGTGATCGAGCTGGGGTCTTTGGATTATTATACTGAGCGGGAGCTGGCTTTTTTCACCAGCATCAGCGGTAGCATCGGGATGGCCGTCAGCAGTATCGAGACCCGCATACAGCTGCAGGAGCTGCTGGATGAAACACAGGCGCAGGCGGAAGAGCTGCAGTCGCAGCACAGCGAGCTGGAAAATATGAATATGGAGCTGGAGATGCAGGCCGAAAAGCTGCAGGTGTCCGAAGAGGAGCTGAAAGTGCAACAGGAGGAATTGCAGCAGACCAACCAGGAGCTGGAGGAAAGGAGCCGCAGCCTGGAGGAGAAGAATCAGCTGATCCTCATCCGCAACCTGGATATCCAGAGAAAGGCGGAGGAGCTGGCGCAGACCACTCAATACAAGTCGGAGTTCATGGCTAATATCTCGCATGAGCTGCGGACGCCGTTGAATTCTATCCTGCTGCTGTCCAGGCTGCTGTCGGAGAACAACCATCAGAATCTTTCCAATGACCAAATAGAATACGCCCGCGTGATCCGAAACTCCGGACAGGGGCTGCTGGAGCTCATCGACGAGATACTGGACCTGTCCCGTATCGAATCCGGCAAGCTGCAATTGGAGCATACTATTGTAACAGTGGATGAGCTTGTCGCCGACATGCGGATGTTGTTCGATCCGCTGGCAAAGGATAAGAACCTGGACCTGCATTTTATTATCGATGAAGGAACGCCCACGCAGCTGGAGACGGACAAGATGCGGCTGGAGCAGATATTGAAGAACCTCCTGTCCAATGCATTCAAGTTCACGGCCAGGGGATATATCCAGCTCCGGATATCTCCTTCTTTTCAGAAGAACTATATAGATATTGCCGTCCGTGATTCCGGCATCGGCATTCCTTCGGACAAGCACCAACTGATCTTTGAAGCTTTTCAACAGGCGGATGGCTCTACCCGCCGGCAGTATGGAGGTACAGGTCTGGGGCTTTCCATCAGCCGGGAGCTGGCCAGGCTGCTGGGGGGAGATATTACCCTTACCAGCGCGCCGGGTGAAGGGGCGGAGTTTCGGGTCACCATTCCCCAGTTCAGGATGGATGGAGTGCCTGAGATACCCGTCCATACGAGGTCCAAATTAACGGCTATTACATCCGACGAGGAAGTGCCGCTATATACGCTCGCGGATATACCTCCTGATATACCCGATGACAGGAACAGTATTGTATCCGGGGATAAGGTGCTCCTGATCGTAGAGGACGACAGCTATTTTGCCAAGTCGCTCCTGGAGTTTGGCCGGAAGAAGGGATATAAAGGCATCATATCCGTCAGGGGGGATACGGCGGCCAGTCTGGCGAAGACATATCATCCCATCGGGATACTGCTGGATATCCAGCTGCCGGTGAAGAGCGGGTGGGAGATAATGGAGGATCTGAAGAAGGACCCCAAGACCCGGCATATACCTGTGCATATCATTTCTTCTTTTGAGGTGAAGAGTGAAAGCATGACAAAGGGAGCCATCGACTTTATCTCAAAACCTGCAGCGTCGGAGAATATGGCTGCTGTCTTTGAGCGGATAGAATATGTGATGAACCGCAGCTCGAAGAAGGTGCTGATCATCGAAGATAATACGAAGCATGCGGAAGCGCTGTCCTATTTCCTCAGCGTTCACCATGTGAGCAGTGAAATTGCGCATAATATTGCAGGCAGTGTAGCTGCCCTCGATAGGGAGGAGGTGCAATGTGTGATCCTCAGCAGAGAGGATGCCGATGAGGCCGAAAGGGAGAATGTGGATGCTATCCGGAAGAATCCCGGGTTGGAAAATATTCCTATTATTGTATTGACCGGCAAGACGATCTCCAAGGGAGAAGAGGTGCGTCTGCGGCAATATGCCGACTCCATTGTCGTGAAGACCGCCCATTCCTATCAGCGGATACTGGATGAAGTATCTCTTTTCCTGCACCTGGTGGATGGGGGACACGAACCAGGATCTGCCGGCGTCATGGGCAGGATGGGGGCGTTGGAAGAGGTGCTGAAGAGTAAGACCGTATTGATAGCCGACGACGATGTACGCAATATATTTTCGCTGACCAAGGCGCTGGAGACCCATAAGATGCGGGTGCTTTCAGCCATGGATGGGAGGGAGGCGCTGACCGTGCTGGAGGAAGGCGCTGTGGCGGTGGATATCATTCTCATGGATATGATGATGCCGGAATTGGATGGCTTCGAGACCATTGCCCGTATCCGGAAGGACCCGCGTTTCAGACATATACCCATTATCGCCGTCACAGCCAAGGCCATGGCGGGGGACAGGGAAAAATGTATCGAGGCCGGCGCATCGGATTATATATCAAAGCCTGTCGATATCGATCAGCTCATGTCCCTTTTGCGGATATGGCTGTATGAAAAATGATAACTGCTATCAGATACGAGGAAATGCAGATCCTGCTGAATGACCTTTTCACCAGGTATGGGTATGACTTTACCGAATATTCAAAGGCTTCGTTACAGCGAAGGATACAGCGGCTCTTCGCCCTGGATAAATTTCCATCCTTCGCCGAATTCCGTCACCGGCTGCAGCATGATCCTCAATACTTTCGCCGATTTGTCGAGGAGGTGACCGTAAATGTGACGGAAATGTTGCGTGATCCCTCTTTTTATCGGACCTTGCGTACTACTATCCTGCCGGTGCTGGCAACCTACCCTTTCATTCGGATATGGCATGCAGGATGCTCCACGGGAGAAGAGGTCTATTCCATGGCCATCCTGTTAAAAGAAGCCGGGCTATTGCATAAATCCCTTTTGTACGGGACGGATATCAACCCCCTGGTCATTGAAAAAGCACGAAAGGGTATTTTCCCTGTCAGCCAGATGCAGAAGTATTCCGAGAACTATATTCAGTCCGGTGGCATAAAAGATTTTTCTTCCTATTATACGGCCAACTATCATTTGGCGAAGTTCGACAGTTCCCTGGCGGGGAAAATGATCTTTTCTACACATAACCTGGTCTCGGATTTCTCTTTTAATGAGTTCCAGCTGATACTTTGCAGGAATGTGCTTATTTATTTCGAACGGGGCCTGCAGGCGAAGGTCTTTAAGATCTTCGATTACAGTCTGGAAAATTTTGGGTACCTGGCGCTGGGGGCTAAGGAGTCGCTAAGATTCTCCCCCATAGCCGATGGGTACAAACAAATAGGCAAGGAAAAAATATGGAGGAAAGTCCATGAGACGGGCTAAGCTCATCATTCTGGGAGGCTCCGCAGGCAGCTTGCAGGTGATATTGGGTATCATCTCGGCCATTGGCCGGGACCTTCCCTTACCTGTGTTGATCGTGATACACCGCAACGTAGACTTTGAATCCAGCCTGGAAGATCTTTTATCATCCAGGACCCGTGCGACCATCAAGGAGGTGGAAGAAAAAGAGCCTATCCTGCCCGGTACTGTTTATCTTGCTCCCGCCGACTATCACGTGCTCATCGAAAAAGATCAGACCTTCTCGCTGGACTATTCGGAGAAGGTGCATTTCAGCCGCCCCAGCATCGACGTTACTTTCCGCAGTGCCGCGGATGTTTATGACAAAAAACTTGTCTGTGTGCTCTTGTCGGGCGGCAATGCAGACGGAGTGGATGGTATGTTATATGTAAAAGAGAGGGGCGGGGTGGTGGTGGCGCAGGACCCTGACACGGCGGATGTGCCATATATGCCGCAGCATGCCATTGCCCGGATGGCTGTTGATTTTGTCGTACCGGCAGAGGAGATGCCCGCCTTTATAAAGGGGCTTGCCTATCTGCCTCCTGCCTGATCCTGTATACTTTCTGAATAATCTGTAGATAATCTGAACTTAATATGATCCAAATATTAAGGGAAGGTTACCATATCATTAATTGCAAATCGTTAACGGATAGATATAGTCGCGAAAGATAATTTCGCCCGCAAAACCAAAACGATGGCATTTAGACTCAAGAGATGTTTGTTCCTTCTCGTCGCACTTTTTTCAATTTCCAATGTATTTGCGGGAGTTATCAAAGGACATGTAGCGGACAGCAGGACCGGTGAACCGTTGGCGGGCGCCACAGTACATATCCGTAACGGCAGCCTGTCGCTGACTGCAATGGTGGAGCTGGACGGATCTTTTACTTTTAAACGTCTTCCCAAAGGAGTATACGAGATGGACGTCCGATTTGTCGGATATAGCGTGTCGGAGGGAATGAAAGTAACGGTCAGCGAAGATGAAAGCATAACCGTGGAGAATATCAATCTCCAGGAGCAGGGCAGGGAGCTGCAGGAAGTCCAGGTCAGCGCAGCCGGCGGCGGCTCGGACAAAGGGGCCAGGAGGCTGGAGCATAAAGCCGACATCGTGCAAAATATTCTTTCTGCCAGGGCCATCGAATTATCTCCGGACCTCACCGTAGGTAATGCCATGGCGAGGATCAGCGGGGTCACCGTACAGCGGGGCTCCAGCGGGGAGGGACGCTATGCCATCATCCGTGGAATGGACCAGCGCTACAACAATGTTTTGGTCAACGGGATCAAGATCGCCAGCCCGGATGATAAATACCGATTTGTACCCATGGACCTTTTCCCTTCGGAGCTGCTGGAAAGACTGGAAGTGATCAAGACGCTGACCCCGAATATGGAAGGGGATGCCATCGGTGGTACAATGAACCTGGTAATGAAGGATGCGCCGAAAGATTTCCTGCTGACAGCCAATGTATCAGGAGGCTATTCGACGCTGTTCTCCAAACGCCCGTTCAATGCTTTTTACCACTCCGGGATCCACCAGCAGAGTCCTGCGGAGATCCACGGGAATAGCTACCAGGCCACAGCTGCCGACTTCCCCCTGTCTAATTTGAAATATCATGATATCACCACCCCGATAAATGAATCAGCCGGTGTCACATTTGGCAACCGCTGGCTTCAGAAAAAGCTGGGGTTCATCATTTCCGGCGCTGTTCAAAACTTCTATCGGGGGTCCAATTCCCAGTACATTATTCCCGATGCCCAGCCCAATGCTGTTTTGCCCACCTCGCCTTACTATGCTACGACCCCGCAGCAGCTGAGCGTCTCTGATAAATATGAACGGCATTATTCGACACAGACCACCCGCATCGGTCTCAACAATAAGATCGACTACATCTTCAACAGCCATCATAAGATCTCGTTGTATAACTTTTATGTACACCAGGACGAATTTCAGTCAAGGATGACTCCTGATACCACGCTGGGTGTAAATTCCGGCAACGGCAGCTATACCATGAAATATGAGAACAGGAGCACCTGGACGATTCAGAATATCTATAATGCCACCCTGCAGGGCAGCCATGAGCTGAGCGGCAAGGTCCGGCTGGAATGGACTGGCTCTTTCTCCGACGCGCATAAGAAATTGCCGGATCAGGCATCGAACAGCTTTGACGGGAGTGTTGTATATGATTCCACCGGGAAGGGTACAGTAAAGAACGACTCTACAGGCGGCAGCATGACCAGGGTCTGGTCGCACAATTCGGACAAGGACTGGTCCGGCTATGCCAACCTTTTCTTTACACCTGCTATTGGGCAAAGAACAGTAGAGTTCGAGACCGGCGGCATGTACCGATACAAGACGAGGACTGCTTATTATAATCAATATGATCTGCAGGCCAAATCAACCACCCAGGAAGTTCACTCGCTGGATTCCGTGGACTTTGTCTTCTCCCAGCCTGATAAGGGCACCGGGAACGTTACTGCGATCAGCGGTAATAACTATGTCGCACATGAAAAGATCGTTTCCGGGTTTGTCCAGGCCAAGTTCATGCTGACACAGGCCCTGCAGGTATTGGGTGGTGTAAGGGTAGAAGATACACATGAAGACTATACTACCAACCTGCCTTTCAATTCGGACATGGGGTATGGCACCATCCATTATACGGATGTGCTTCCCAGCGCCCACCTGAAATATGCGCTGGGCCGTCAGAAGAATATTCGCCTGTCCTACTACAAATCCATCAGCCGTCCCTCCTTCTCGGAGCTGGCTCCTTATACCTACCCGGGTGAATATTTTACAGAATTAGGCAATCCCTTGCTGAGGCATACACGGGCTGACAATTTCGACCTTCGTTATGAATGGTTCCCCGGGCTGGCCGACCAGCTCCTGCTGGGCGCCTTTTACAAGACCTTGCAGAACCCCATCGAATATTTCGTGGTCCGTAATGGTCCTCCCAGCAGCAACTTCATAAAACCGCAGAATGGCAGCAATGCTACCAACTTTGGTTTCGAGGCCGTATTTACCAAGTATTTCGGAATGTTCGGTATTTCGCTGAACTATACATATACCCATTCCCGTGTGACCACCCCTAAGCTGTTCTATCACTATGTGGGATCGACCATTCATACGGATACGGTGAATCAGACAAGGCCATTACAGGGCCAGGCCGATCATATCGGAAACCTTTCTTTGCTCTACAAGAACCCCAAGGCGGGGCTGGATCTGCAGCTTGCCCTGTCATACACCGGAGATCGTATTGCCCAGGTGCAACAGTATGTGAACGAAGACCTCTGGGATAGAGCCTATGTTCAGCTGGACTTTTCCGGTGAGCAAAAATTGTCCAGACGCATCTATTTCTTTGCCAAGATCACTAATCTGCTGAATTCTCCGCATCAGCTTTATATGAAGTTCCCTCATGCCCGGGTGCAGGAGCAGCCGTTGTCATACCAAAGCAAGAGCAGTATCACGATCATGGAAAGGGATTATTACAACATCGGACTCCTGGGAGGATTCCGGTATAAATTCTAAATCAAAACGAACCGGAGGTTCGTTGTCCGAAGGACAGACATTAGCCATATGCGGGAATAGGGCTATATTTCTGACAAGACCAATTCCCGCACTTTTAATAAGCTTACAAAAAAATATTTATGCGAAAAATAATTGTTCCTGTTCTTTTGCTCCTGGCTGTTTGTGGTATTGCGGGGTGTAATAAATGGGCGGAAGAGAAGGCGGATATCTACCGGACCGTCTATCTGCCCGGGAAAACTGTCAGTGATTCTGTGCCGCTGGCCGGCTCCATCAAAGGTACTATGCAGGCCGGAAAGACTTATACCATCGACAGCGACGTCTATATCAACCAGGGAGATACGTTGATGATCCAGCCGGGTGTCACATTGAATTTCAAGAATGGTTCCGGGGTAGTGGTGCTGGGTTCCCTTTACAGCATAGGTTCCCAGGCTGCTCCCATTTATATGACAGTGCCGGGTGTGACGAGGAATGATGCTCCCGGTCAGGATCCGACAAAGGATCCCGCCCACCAGGGGCTTTGGAGAGGTCTTATTGGAGGGACCACCTGCCCTGCGATGGTGCTCAAATGGACGCATATTGAATTTGCCGGTAACCCCGAAGGAGCCGTCATCGCCAGTAGCGCTTCTGTCAATGAGAGCGCCGGCACTTCCTTTTGTATCCTGTTCCAGAACTACAATGGATATTTCATCATGGAAGACAGCTGGGTCTATGGCGGGACCGACGATGCTATCCGCATTTCCAACGGAAAGGTCCATGTATTCAGGAATACATTTGAGAAGCCGGGCGGCGGCAGCGGTGGTGACTGTGTGAATATGAAAGGTGGTACAGTAGGTACTGTGGCGTATAATTTTTTCATGGCTACAGCTTATAACGGACAGAAGCTTTCCAATAAAGGGCAGCCGGCGGGCGCGCCCCAGGCGAATGTCGTGATGTATAACAGCACTTTTGTCAATTGCGGCGCACAGGTGCAGCCTGGTCAGCGTGGTTCTACCATCGACTACGAACAAGGTGCGGCGGGAGGTTATTACAACAATATTGCCATCAACTGTCGTGTGGGCTATCGCGTGGTCAACAATCCTGCTGCGGATACTACGCATCTTTCTTATGGATATAATTATCAGTGGGCGGATTCCCTGGCTTCGGCCGACCAGTTCTTTACCTGGGGCCCTGTCTGCACCGTTCCGCAGGCTACTGATCTGCCATTGCCGTCCTCTTATCTCCCGGCGGGCTGGAACTATGAGAGCCCCACGGCCAAATACGATGGGGGGACTGCGGCCTACAGTGGGGGAGCTGCCGTGCAGCAGATGAACCCTTTGTTTGTCAATTATCCCCTTCCTGCCGACTTCCATGGTTTTCAGCCCTGGCAGAACACTGCGATCGGCGGCTTTGATTTCCGGCTGCAGCCAACCTCCCCCCTGATCGGGAAGGGTTATACAGGTGTTCAGCCCCAGGTAGTGGTGCCGCTGGATCTTACCTATGGAGCTTCGGAGGTGACCCCTCCGGGAGCTGACCTGGGTTGTTTTCAGTCCAATGGGAAAGGTAATCAACACCATCCTTAATATCGTATGAGCAAGATATTCACGGCCGTCCTGTCCCTTTTGGTATTTAGTTCCAGGGGACAGGATGGTGTTTTTCATGTTGTCTTTACTTCGGATGTGCACTATGGTCTTTTTCGGGCGCATTTTCGCCATGGCGACAGTGTGGCCGCTACGGTCGTCAGCCAGGGAATGATCCATGCTGTGAGTCTGCTGTCAAAACAGGTTGGGGCGATAGATGGGCTGGTGATCACGGGCGATATTGTTAACAGACAGGAAAAGGGAATACAATCTGCTGCCATGTCCTGGCATCAGTTCGAGGATGACTGGGCAGCGTTGGATACCCGGACCCGGCAAGGGGAGCGGACGCCGCTGTGGCTATTGCCGGGCAATCATGATGCCTCCGACGCTATAGGATATCACAAGCCGATGAAGCCAGTGCGGGATGCTTCTGCTATGGCGGGCATTTACAATTATATGCTGCATCCTGCTGTGGCAAGGACAAAGGACAGCTATGACTATGACCGGGACAAGGTGCATTACGAGCGGGACATTGGGGGTGTGCATATGCTGTTCCTCAACCTTTGGCCCGACTCGGCCGAGCGTGTCTGGATGGATAAGGATCTCGATACATTAAAGCCCGGCACGCCTGTGCTGCTTTTTGCCCATTCGATACCGGATGTGGAAGCGCGGTTCTTTACCAATCCGAATGGAGATCATGGCATTGACAGCGCCGACAGGTTTGAGAACCTGCTCCCGGAAGTATTCAGTGATGGGACAAGCATTGAAATTCCTGCGCTGGCCGAACAGCGGGGCCTGGCCGCGTGGCTGAAGAAGCATCCGGCTGTCAGGGCTTATTTCCACGGGCATAATAATAATACCGAGTTTTACCAGTGGCATGGGCCCGACAACGATATTTCACTCCCTTGTTTCCGGGTGGATTCACCCATGAAGGGCAGATACTCTGCTCATGATGAGACACTGTTATCCTTTATTCTGATAACCATTAACGCTGCCGCCAGGACAGTGACCGTGCAGGAATGTCTTTGGAACAGCGCACCTGCCGACCCTTCTGTTATAAAGTGGGGAGAGAAGACTGCTCTCTCTTTTTAAAAATAGCTCAACCATTTTTTCTCCGCCTGATGTGCCCGCTTGTATTGGCTGAAGCGGAGGCAGAGGGGATAGAGGAGCAATGTTACTGCTATCCATACCAGGTACACTACCCAAAGGGAGAACCCATATCCTTTCAGCTGTGCATTGGCCGTCACCCAGGTGGTAAGGTTTACCATGTCGCTGGCGGAGTGATGGGACAGAGCAGCTGCGAGGATGGCTATTCCGTGTATCAGCGGGATATGGAGCAGGTAAAAGAACATGGGCACCCTGCCAAAGACCGTTACTCTACTGGTGAGCTTGTTCAAGGGACGTTCCGCATAGGCGAGGAACAGCAGGGCCGGGCCAAGGGTCATGAGCGCATATAAAAGAGAGGGTGGGTATTTAGTGGTGTTGACAAAAGAAAAAAGAGTAAAGAGAAAATTCTTTTGTGTGGACCAGAGAGCGGCATCGCCGTATACGTTGGTCCAGCGGAGGATGATAAAAAAGAGAATGGCGCCGATGCCCAGATTGCGGAGTGCTTTTTTCCGGACTTCCGGGTCTGTGTCCGGTGCGTATAGGCTTCCCAGGCAGTAACCCAGGGTGATGATGCCTATCCAGGGAAGGACCGGATAGCCCACGATGGGGTTGAAAGGGCCGAAGTGGAAGCCATTGAAATTGGGTTGGTGAAGCACCGACCATAGGAAGGCCGGGGCCGTGTTGCCATCGACGTGTACTGTATCGAGGGCATTGTGGCCGGCTATGAGGACTATTCCCAGGACCAGGAGAACAGGGCGAGGCAGATGGATCAGCAACGAGAGTATCATCATGCTGATGCCAAAGGCCCAGATCACCTGCAGGATAAATGCGGGGTAGTGCGGGTTGAAGGTCCATTCGAGGGTGACGATAAAGAGCTCGACGATGACCAGCCAGAGGCCTCTTGTAAACAGGAAGAAGGAGAGGGCTTTGCGGCCGTTCTTCAGACCGTAGAGGCTGGCGGAGACACCCGCCAGCAGCATAAAGATCGGGGCGCAGAAGTGGGTGATCCACCGGGTGAGGAAGATGGGTGCTGTAGTATGTTGAAGATCAGTCGGATCATTGAGGTACGAATAGGCGTGGAAGTAGTCACGGACATGGTCCAGCGCCATGATGATCATGATGGTGCCTCGAAGGAGGTCGATGGATTCGATGCGACGGGTTTTGACGGCCGCAAGGGGAGCGGCCATAACGGTAGTGGACATTTAGCGTTAAGTTTTGTTAGACAATGTGGTAAAAGTTCAGCAAGGGCCACAATGTTCCTCAAACTTAGTGTTTTTAGAATTAAATGCGGTGAATTATTTGTTTGGCCGAATAAAATTCGTGTTGAGTGGTGATTTTCGGATGGGGCATGCGAGATCAGCTCTGGGGCACCGTCTGGCCGAGGGCAACCTGGACGATGGCTTCCAACTCAGTGATATCGAAGGGCTTTTGCAGGAAGAAGTCCGCATTTGCCTCCCTGGCCAGTTGCGTGACATTGCTGTTGGCGCTGAAGAAAATGACGGGAATGCCGTGGAGGTCGGTGGTATTTTTTAATTCTTTGGTAGCTTCTATACCGCCGGGACCGGGTATCCAGTTGTCCATGAGGATGACATCCGGCTGGTAGGCCCTGACGCGATCGACGATCTGATTGGAGTTATTGAGGGTGGACACATCGAATCCTTTCTTTTTTAGCACGATGGAGCATATTTGCAATATGTCCATATCATCGTCCAGTATCATTACCTTTTTATTCATATCGAAATTATGCTGTTATAAAAGTAAGCATAAAATTTCGTGCCACTTACCTGTTGCATTTATGCAACAGGTTGATGACGTATGAATAAGGGTTTTAGCGTAAACCAGGCCAGGGCCGGGAAGAAGTGCATGGGGATAACCATGCCCGGAAAAAGTTCGGGAGTTTCCAGTGAGGTAGGCAATTTATAAGCAATGGGCATCAGCAGACTGGCGAAGCTGATGATGGAGAACAGGAGGTTGAACACTATTTCTCCGTTGCTCTTCAGCCATTTGTTGAGGATGGTGAAACCGATGGCCGCGAGGACCCCGCCTGCGAGACTGGATGCGATGATACGGATCGAGGAGGCTACTTTAGAGAAATCCGCCGCGTTGATGGAATAGTACAAGTGGGCATAGATGAGTCCGGCGATGCCTGCGAGGAGGCCGGAGACGATGCCGAGGATGAGCGCTTTCTTAAACATGGTTTATTGTTTTGTGACGGGGACAGAGACATCAATTTTTATTTGTTCGGCCACATCGCCACCGGGCTTGCCTACGTGAAAGTCGCTGCGGTTGACAGTAAAGCTGCCGGTGAATGTAGCGCCTTTTGCCGTCTTTTGGAAGGTGAAGGGGATAGTAACGGGTTTTTTAACGCCATGTATTTCGAGGTCGCCTGTGACCTGGTAGCCGCTGCCAGCTTTTACAATTTTAGACGATGTGTAGCGGATCTGTGGATATTTTGCAACATCGAACCACTCGTCGCTCTTGGCGTGTTTGTTTTGGAGGCCGTTGCCCGTGTTGATGGAGGCGGCGTCGATGGTCACGTCAAATTTGGATGCGGCGGGATTTTGTTCGTCGAATACGATGGCGCCTTTGAATGTTTTGAATACACCGCCCGCGTCGTTGCTGGAGAATCCGATGGAATAGCCGTCGGCTATCTGCCAGTTGGTGGCGGCAAAGGTAAATGCGGATCCCGCGAGTATCAGGGCTGCGATGGCGGGATAAAAATACTTCTTCATAATGATGTAATTTACCCTATCCGCCCGTCTGATGTGCGGACGGATAGGGCAGGAGAAAATAAATTAGTCTTTTACGAATTCGGCGTTGGCATTCAGGGCTACTTCGTCGCTGAGAGCGCCGGCGGGGAAACCTGTAGCGATACCGAAATCACTGCGTTTGATCGTACCGGTGACCTTGAAGCCGGCAACGGTCTTTTTGTTCATCGGGTTGGTGGTTGTACCATTGAGGGTTGCATTCAGCACAACTGTTTTGGTAATACCATGCAGGGAGAGGTCGCCTGTAACTTCATAGGTCTTAGCGCCCGTCTTTTTAAAGCTGGTGCTTTTGAAAGTAAGGGTAGGGAATTTGGCGGCGTCGAAGAAGTCGGGGCTTTTCAGGTGGTTGTTACGCTGATCGTTGCCTGTGCTGATGCTGGTGACGTCTGCAGACAGGTCCACTACTGCGTCGGTGAGATCGTCTTTGGAAGAAGTGATCTTAGCAGTGACGTTGCCGAAAGAGCCGTCGATCTCGGAGATGCCCATATGGGTGATGCCGAAGTTTAGCTGTGAGTGGGCTTTATCCCAGTTCCAGGTCTGAGAGAAGCCTGCGGTCGTAAAAAGGGTGATAAATGCTGCTGTAATGATTGTCGATTTCATCTTTTTTTGTTTTTTGGTTATGTTGTGTTTATAAATTATAATTGAACGACAAAATACGAATATAGGTTGATTACTAATGTTTAAACATCGATATAATTATTATAATTCGATGACCAGGTCGCTCTTCGTACGGCGTACTTTCTTTTGTTTAAGGAGCCAGTCATTTTCTTCATCCCTATAGCCCAATGGCAGCAGCGTCACGCTGCGGAGTCCTTTTTCTTTCAGGCCAAGGAGCTCATCCAGCTCGCTGTTACGGAAGCCTTCCATGGGAGTGGCGTCGATCTCTTCGGTGGCGGCTGCGGCGATGGCGATGCCAAAGGCAACATATGTCTGCCGGGCAGCGGATTGGAATTGTTCTTCAGTTGACATTGATCCGAACTTGCTCTTCAGGAAGTTACGGTAGTTGTCGAGTCCGTCGGCGGGGAGGTTACGTTCCTGTATCACCTGGTCGAACACTTCGTCGATCTTTTCGGGGGTGACACTATCCCAGGCTGCGAAGACCAGCAGGTGAGATGCTTCTGTGATCTGCGGCTGGTTGTTAGCGATGGGCTTGATCATTTCCTGCAGTGCCGGGTCGGTGATAGAAAGGATGGTAAAGGGTTGCAGACCGCTGGAGGTGGGGGCCAGACGGGCGGCTTCCAAAATGATGTCTACTTTATTTTGCGGAACTTTTTTTCCATTCATACGCTTGGTGGCATAACGCCAATTCAAAGATTCTAAAAAGCTCATATATGGTGATTTAAATTGTTTAATCATATTATTAAATCTAGTGGGTTAATTATTTCTAACGGTGTTAGCGATTGGGTTAAAAAAAATTTAGGTTTGGGCCTGACCGGGGTTTAAATTTTCAGGGTCCTGACCAACGGCCGGGCGTTCGGCGGCTTGTATACCTCTAATAAAACTACAGAGTACATCCTCCAATACTTTAAGAGGTAGATCCTTGTGGTGACCATGGCCCTCTCCCTGCCCTTCGGCGCTCGTTCCCTGGATATTGAGGCGCGACATGTTGATGGATACGAGTCCATGGAGCATGGACCAGAAGGACTGGTATTTCAGAAAGGGGTCGAAGGCTGGCTGCTGATCCTGGGGAACCATGGCAACGATGCTGTCGATGATGACCCGGTTGAATTCTCCCATGGCCGGGATCTTAACAGCTGTCTCACAGGTGGGGATACCCAGACCAAACATTAGCTGATAGTATTCCTTGTTGGCGAAGGCAAAGTTCCAGTAAGCCCGTCCCATAGCCCGCAGCTGGTCGGCCGGATCGGTGTGCCCAGCTTTGGCGGCTGCCAGCGCTTCGGCAAGAAGACGGAAGCCTTTCCTGTTGAATTCCAACAAAATAGCGTCTTTATTTTCAAAATGACTATAGATGACGGGTACGCTGTATTCGATGGCATCGGCAATCTTGCGGATGGAAAAGGATTGCCACCCCTCGGTGACTACCAGGTCCCAGGCAGTATCCAGGATACTGGACCTCACTTCCTCTTTTTGCCTTTGTTTACGATCTACGATTCCCATTGTCTAGCGCTGATATTTAACCTAACAGCGTTAGCAAAGATACGACCGTTTTGGAAACTACCAAACTTTTCTTCGATAAGTCGCGGGCCGACCTGAGAAAATACGAAATTTCGTACATGGACAGGCGCCAAACCCTGGCGAGTCCTTGGAGGGGACTCGCCAGGAAGGATACTGATAATCAAAGGGCAAATGGCGGGGTGGGGGTCCGGTTGAGCAAGTACCCATGCGGATCGATCTGGACAGACGCCGGCTTCCCTTTTACCATGATCTCGAGGGTCTGGGCGCCGGCCCGGAGCTTGTATCGGTGGACATAAAGGGATGTTGTCCCAGGGCCATCAACCCCTATATCGATATAATCATTCATGCTTACAGCCGGCTGGTCCTTACCCGTGCTGTCATAATAGACCTTATGGATATCCAGCCTGACCGTAACCTTATACTGATCCCCGCCCAGGGGAGCAGCGCTGGCGGCCAGGATCTTATTATCATAGAGACAGACCTTTTTCCAGCTGTCCTCCAGGAAGTAATGGAGCGAGTCGGGCACATGGGCGTCAAGGGCATGGTAAAGGTCTTCCGTACCGGCATAAAAACCTCCATTGCGAAAGGCAAATTCCTCTTTAAAGCTCCGGAGGGCGGCATCCAGGCTGTCTTCCCCCATGAGACCCTGTAGTCCATAGAGGACGAGGGTAGGTTTGGCGCTGTACTGGAACCACCGGTTGGCATGCAGCAGGTCCTGTTCCGGCGTCCAGTTAGTGCTTCGTCCCCATCCGTAGTCGTTCCTCCATCTTTGTATTTCGTCATTCAGACCTTTGTCCCCATATTTATGTTTTGTCAGCATCAGGGCTGTGTATTTGGGCAGGCCATCGGAGATGACCCTTGAACCCACCGTATGATTGGGCGTCACCTGCTGTCCCCACCATTGTTCTGCTACGGCTGCGGTGGTGACATAGTAGATATGATCCGGGAGTCCTGGTTCGCGCATGTCGTAATTCCAGACTTCTCTTTCCCTGTTCAATATCGTCTGGGAGCAGCTTCGCATATAGGGGCCGAAGAAGGATACTTCCGCGAGCCGCATCTGGTTGAAGGGATAGGGGCCATAGCGTTGGGAGCAGGATTGTATACCGTCCCTGAGAGCTGTCATAAATCGGGCGATGTTGGCTCCGTTCTTTGGATCATAAAAGATGGCCAGTCCTACCCGCCGGCCATCCTGCAGGGTGACGGTATCCCGGCTGATGGTGTAGCGTGCGGAGTACATGACAAAGGGAGGATAGATCTTCGGATGGTCCTGTACGTAATGGAAGTAATGACGACTGCCGGTGACCCATTCTTTCTCCAGCGTACCCGGGGCCACGATCCATTGATCCGCGTTGGTGCTGATGGTGATGTCCAGGTCGATGAGATCGGCATCTACTTCAGACTGCATGGTGCGTCTGGCTGTGGGATCATCGTGAGGGATGTCCTTCTCGTGCTTTTCCGGCAGACCGTATTCTTTACGGGTGTCGTTGTTGCCTATTTCTTCATCGTCGTCGTAACCAAGTCCGGGCAGCCCCCCCGTGAACACAAAACCATTGCGCAGCATGTTCACCGCGTAGAGATTATTCCGGAATCCTTCGTTGGACCTTTCGCTGATGATCTCGGCCTGTGCCGTATCGCCAGGGTTGAGAGGTGTTGGCAGTATATACAGCCTGTAGTCGGAAGGTTCCGGGTTGGGCCGGAAGAGGTTGAATTTTCCGCGGGGGAAGGACAGCGGGTTGGTGTAGGACAGTAGATGTCCGTTGTAACGCAGGTCGTACGATGTAAGGTTGTCGCCGTCGAACAGGAGGGTGTCGATGGGCTTATTGCCTTTGTTGGTAATGGTGAGCCAGGCATGTGATGAAAACCGTTGTTCGGACGGAAAGAGATCGGTCATCAACCGCATTCGAGTGATCCTGGGTGTTGGTAGTCCGGCATATCGCTTGAGCTGCTGCTCTTCGATGGCGGACCGTTTGTATTCTTCCGACTGTGTGAAGTATTCATTGAGATAGCTGACGTTGTAATAGATATAGCTTCCTGTGGCGAGCAGTAAGATGAAAAGAAGGATAGCTCCCCAGCGGGTGGATCCGTGGAACCTTTCCAATGCCAGCTGTCTTTTTTCTTTAAAGGAGGAGCTAAGACCTCTTGTGTAAAATGTTGAGGCCAGAATGACCATCAGCGCGCCGGCGATCAGCCAGTAGGTTTGGAACCAAAGCAACGGTTTTAGCATATGACCGATGCCATCCATGTCCGAGAATATGGCCACGGGAGTATGTCCGAAGAGGAGGAGGTTGTATTCGAAATAATGGAACTCCGACAGCAGTACCATCACGACCCAGACCGTGATCCCTGTGGCGTGGGCGGCAAATTTGTTGTTTACCAGCAGGTGTACCGTATAGGAGAAGAGGACCATTCCCAGCATCTGCGGCAGAAGGGAGCTGAGGAAGGCCACGCTGTAAATGGAAAAGTTGAATTGATAAAAGCCTTTTACGAGCTGTACGCCAATGCCGAGCAGTACGGGAACGATGGCCAGAAAAGCCGCCAGGCAGCATAGGCTGGTGAGTTTGGAGAGGTTGAGGACCCAGGTGGGCGGCGGCAGAGCGTCGTTGATATAGGAGTAGCGGGTCACTCTTTCCCGGTGTACCGTCTCGCCTGTATAGAAGATGATGATAAAAAAGATAAAATGGCTGAAGACCTTGTCGAATACATCCATGAAGAAGACCGTGCGGGGATAATCCCAGACCCTGTAGCCGCCGGGGCCGTGATAGAATACAAAGGAAAGGAAGATCAGGCCGCCCGAGAGGATGATCCAGAAATAATTGTCCCGGATGATATTGAGCAGTTCGATGCGTGTGAGGCTGAGCCATGTGTGGCGGCGCCAGCTGTTGTCCAGGGTAATTTTTACGGTGCGGAATTTGGATTGAAGACTGGTGCGTGGGGGAGGGTTTTCCGGCGCGATGGTGCGTCGTCCATGATTGCCGGAGAAGAATCTTTCGAAGCTGAATCGGAGATAGGTCAGCAGCAGTATGACCGCGCCGACGGACACCCATATGATCCTGTTGGTGAGCATCAATCCTTCGATGTGTATGACAGAGCTGTTCAATTGTTGGGCCGACGCACCCGCGGTGGCGGCGCGAAGACCGTTCATCAGGAACGGGTCGGTGAGATAGATCACCTTTGGGTTATTGATATTGCTGAGAAAGAAATTTGCGATGACATAGCCCAAAAAAAGGAAGAGCCCGCTGCTATAGATGACCTTTACATTCTT
>Ga0105237_10001297_pt1 | contig 33271 bp, 21 predicted proteins | sample KBSC24metaG_FD_81520 | JGI IMG/M metagenome (GOLD analysis project Ga0105237, IMG submission 81520) | Corn rhizosphere microbial communities from Kellogg Biological Station, Michigan, USA - KBS C2-4 metaG | ecosystem: Host-associated > Plants > Roots > Rhizosphere > Soil | place: Michigan, USA... | reverse complement strand
GTCACAGCAGGATGCGGTCGCAGCCCGTATTCTCGAACGCTTTCCGGAGGATCAACTGATCTTCACACGCGATCTTCCCGAGATTTACGCGAGCGGTGTTCCGGCGTTGAATATATTTATCAAGGTCGTCGTCGGTGTGGCGGCGGCGATCAGCATGCTGGTGATACTGCTTGCGATGTACACGACTGTGACCGAGCGCACGAGGCAGATCGGAATCTTGAAATCGCTCGGTATGTCGAAGACGGCCATTGCGTGGGTGATCGAACAGGAGGCCATAATCGTCAGTGTCCTCGGCGTGGGTGTCGGGGTGTTGCTGACGATGCTCGCGCGACTCGCAGTGACGCGCACGACGAATTTGACGATAGACATCGAACCGCGCTGGGTGCTGATCGCGCTCGCAGTCGGCTTGTTAGGCGGTACTATCGGAGCTCTCTATCCAGCACTGCGCGCGGCGCGTCAGGATGCGGTTGAAGCATTGAGCTACGAATAAGTCATGCCACAAAAAGGCACAAAAGTTTAAGCTTTTGTGCCTTTTGTGATCTCAGTGCCGGTTACTGATCGCGTGGCGTGACGTGAATTGCATAGTCGGGCCAGCAATTAAACGAACCGAACTCATCCTCGTCTTCAAACCCGAATGGATTGAACACCACCGCCGGAGCCGCCGGTGGTGCAAACCTCGGATCCAGCGCTTTCGCAATCTGATCGCGTGCATCGGCGAGGTGTGCGCGAGTCTGGCGATCCACGGCGCGCGGAGTTGCCGCTGCGATGGCCGCACTCAGATCTCGAAGCTCTGCCTTGATCAGAGCACGATAATCGTCGGTTACCGCCGGTCGCACGTTCAACTTGTTAGATAACATGTCGATGTACGAGTTCTGAAGGTTTCGTCTGTAGACGTCGATGCGGACTGGGCCACCTTCGAGCTCACTCCAGATGCCCCTCCGAAGATCCGCCATGAAATCTGCGGGCCGGTACGCCGCCGCGCCGTCGATCGCTTCCTGTTCAGTCAAACGCTCGAAGCGAGTGTTATTCAAGAGAGAATTTAGAATCCGCTCCTGTGCCGTGTTGACGCGCGCCATCGCCCCCGCCGGTTCGATGCGTCTCAGTATTTCCGGTCTCAACGCCCACGACGGTGTGGCAAAAGCATTCTCATTCAGAAAGCGCACGGCGGCTGCCTGCCGTTCTTTCGGAACGATGACGAAGCGCACGCCATCCTGCCCGGCGTGTTTCTGCTGCGAGTTAAAGCCACCGACAATCGCGGTGACGTGATTCAACTCCGTCGCCCATTGGCCCAACATGCGCGCGTACAGTTCTTCGAGATCGTCGTACGGCTCGCCTGGAGTCGAAGTCGCCGGTAAAAGCATGTCGGCCACGCGTTTCAGGTTTTTGATTCCGAACGCAGTGGACGCAACGGCATCGCCGTCGCCGACCGCTTCAGTGTTTTCGCCGGGGTCCGAGCCACGCGAATCGGCGGTGGAGAAGCGTAACCAGGGCTTTGAGTCCTGTTCCCTGGCCCACTGATCCAGCGTCTTCTTCTCGTCGTCGGGCGTATGCGCACCGGGAATCGGTTTGTAACCCCACATCGTCGCCCACTTATCGTATGGTCCAATCTGTGGAATCAGTGACTCCAATGGAACGTTGTCTTCGGGCTGCACGACGTAGTTGAAGCGCGAGTAGTCCATCAGTGTCGGCGTGTGACTCATCGTCTTGAGCCACTGTGGATCGCGGATTTTTTCGGCTGGATAGGTTGCACTCGCTTTCATGTTGTGTTGAAAACCGAGTGTGTGTCCGACCTCGTGCGCGACCACGTATTCGACCAGACGGCCCATCAGATCGTCGGGCAGCGGTAGCTTCTTCGCGCGAGCGTCGAGTGGTCCAACCTGTATGAAGTACCAATCGCGTTGCAGGTTCATCACGTTGTGATAGTACTGAATATCGGATTCGAGAATCTCGCCCGTGCGCGGGTCGCTGACATGCGGACCTGACGCGTTCTCGATCGTCGACGGCAAATAACGAATCACCGAATACCTCGCGTCTTCCGGATCCCAATTCGGATCTTCCGACTTCGACGGCGCTTCCTTCGCGATGATGGCGTTCTTGAAGCCTGCGGCCTCAAACGCGGGCTGCCAATCCTCGATACCTTTCTTGATCCACGACACCCACTTGGTTGGTGTCGCCGGGTCTACGTAATAGACGATCGGCTTGACTGGTTCGGAGATCTCCGCACTCGGATCTTTCTTTTCCAGGCGCCAGCGGGTGATGTAGCGGCGTTGCGGCGCGCGTTGTTCGTCGATGCCGTAATCGATTTTGCGAATCGAGAAATAGCCGACTCGCTCGTCAAACATTCGCGGCATCATCGGATTCTCCGGAAGCTTCACCATGCTGTAGTGCATCACCACGGTGGCGTTGGTTCCGGCGCGCATACCTTGCGCAAACGGATTTGGAACAGGTTGCGGTCCACCACCGCCAGCGGCGGGTGTCGTCTCGGGGGGTGAGGTGTAAGTTTGTGAGACCTCGACCTCGATGTTTGTAGGAAACGACTTTGTTTTTTCAATGAAAGATCGCGAGGCGTCGAAGCCGCGAGCACGCAAACGTGAACGCGCACTGAACTCGGTGACCTCGGTCGTGAAGAGACGAGTCGCGTCGATCACTGCTGAGTCGTCTTTACCGAACGCTTCGATATTGAAGGCCATGATGATCGTGTCGTTGTTTGCCGCCTGGACAGCACGCGACACGGGAAGCTTCGGGTCGGCGACCACGTCGTACACGATGTTTCGGAGCAGGATACGATTGCCTTTGCGCTCCCACTTCACGACGCGATTTCCAGCCGCCTGCCCGCCGTAGCCAACGCCGAGCGTGGTCTTTGCAATCTGGCTTACCCAAAGAAACTCTTTCCCGAGCTCGTTCTTGGGAATCTCGTAGTAGACCTTTTCCTTGATCGTGTGGATCGTGAAAATACCTTCGTCTGACTTCGCTTCTTTCGTGATCACACGGTCGTAAGGTTTTGGCTCGGGCGCCTGATCCTGACGACCGAACGGACGCTCCTGGCCGGTGCCTCCAGTCGGCGGTGTTGGTGGATCCTGCGATGAGTTGATTGCCTGTGATCGTGGCGCGAGAATGAAGATGGAGAAAACTAAAGAAAGAACAAAGATCGAGACAGGGAGAGACCTGGATCGCATTCGCATGCGTTAGCTCCTTCCGATGGGTGTTAAATTTGGTGCGAAACAATAAGCTGCGCTGGCGCGTCAGTCAATGGACAGTTAGCCGCAGCCAATAGTTCCTTGACTTTATCAGCGTCACTCCCATAATTCCAAGCGTTATCTCGCATTTTGATCTTCATCAGAGGTCGCGCTGTGTCCTCAATTCCCCTGCAGGTACAGCATTCCAAATCACGGATCCCGATTACTTTCGTTGGCCTTGTGCTGATCGCTCTTGGACTGCTCGGTTTTCTTTACGCCTTCTGGCCGCGAACGACCGAGTTAGTGATAGACCTTGGCACTAAGCTCCAACATCTGTCAGCGCCGGCTCAGGCCCACTTTTCAAACCAACCGGATCTTGAAAATGAGGTGCTGCCGCAGTTCATGGCTGCGTCGATGCAGCAAGAGCCACCCGACCTCGTTTTGCAGCCAAGATGTGAAACGCGGAATGTGCCGACCTCAATAATAGAGGGAGTCACTATGATTACGATTCCGTTGACTTGCAATCGCCAGCCGATCGATCCCTCCAGGCTGAAAGCTCAGTGGACGATTGACGCCGGAATCGTGAGACCGCTCAACGCTACCACTCTGGTCGTCGACACAAGGGGCTTACTCGGCAAAACCGTGACTCTTAGTGGAACTATAAGCGGTTGTGGACGGATACCGTGTCGCGCGCGATTCAAGATTCGGGTCGCGGAACCCGTCGGTACGATCGTAGTAGAGGTGCAAGACGATTCAGGTAAGGGCATTCCGGACGCCACGGTCACAATCGCCGGCGTAAGTCGATCCACCGGATCAATTGGCCGTGTTCGGTTCGCAGAACTAAAACCCGGTAGTTATTCAATTTCAGTAGTAGCAAAAGGGTTTCGCACCTTCAATAAAACTGCAGAATTAAGCGGCAAGGAACTATTTTTTCCGGCCCGTCTCGAGCGCAGTGAACCGGTACCAGGCTCGCCATCCCCAACGCCGGATTCGTCGCCGAGCCCATCTCCGAGCCCATCTCCGAGTCCGACGTCCAGCATATCGCCATCGGCGTCGCCTTCGCAGACCCCATCGCCTCAGCCGAGTGCCTCCGCACAACCTTCAGCATCAACACCCATTCCTCCGAAAACAACCGAGACAGAAAGGCCAAGGTTTGCTCCCAGACAAAACGGCACGCTTCGAGTTCGTTGGCCCAGCAGCATCTTCACGACCGTAAGTGGATGGCCGCCGAATAATGTATGTGAGGTGAGCTATGAACCCCCTGCCGGAGGATTACCCGATGGCTACGATGTTCAGGCTTCATTCTTTCTAACCGAGACAAGCGGCCTCGTAACGTCCGACCTGACGTCACATTTCAAACCGCTCGATCGAAGCACAAATATATGGACCATCCCGATTCAACCAATCGGTGGAGACAGCTCAGTTGTTAAAGCACACTTGATGATGAATGTGAAGATTCGAAATGAAGGAGCGCAAGACATTGATCTCGAAGCTTTAGAGGGCACCGTCGTCGAGCCTCCACTCACACGCAATCACACGTTGGGAGGATCTACGATTTCGGCTGTTCTCGGTTTCGGACTGCTTGGCGTCGGCAGATTAAGGAAGGCCAGTTTAAGTGTTCCACCCTCGCCAGAAACACCGGCTGACAAACGGACTGCCGCTGGGTTGGAGGGATCGGATCCTGGTTCATCACAAACGACCGAGCCTCCGCGGTACACCGACGTCACCCTATATGAAGGCCATCTCTTTCGAAGTGATGACCTGGAAGACGAGACCAGGGTGCCAGATGACATTCCGCTCCTTGCGAATAATCTCTACACACTCGAAGTCGCCATTCGCCTCGAACGAACCGGTATTCAGTCAGACATGTCCGCCGAGCGGGAAGTTGAGAATCCCCGCGAAGCAGAAGAGACCCTTACGATTCACGTCCTTGCTACACCTCTCGCGGGTTTTAAGATCAAGGAGCGCCTGGACACAATCAAATGGGCCTATAACGAAGACAGCGAATCGGCGCTTTTCCAACTGGAGATCGATCCTCGCTTCGAACGCACTCGTCCCGGAAGTATAGAGATTCGCATACTCGATCAAATGCTGAACCTGCTGGACATCGTCAAGCTTGAAGTAGCAATTGCTGCTGATAAAGACGCTTCAGTTGATCCAGCGATACCACTACGGCGAGTAACGTGGCTGGAGAAAGACTCGGAAACCTGGACGCTTACCACGTCTTCAATTCCACGACTCGCCAACATTCATGTCCGTCCAGTTACCGGTGGCTTTACGTTTGATTTCGTCTTTAATAAAACAGATGGAACAACAGTCAGCGTGGAGGTCTTTCGAAACATCAGCTCCGACGACCTCAACAACTTACTCACCAGGATTCGCGACTTTTGGACCAGACTTGTAATCACTAATTATTCTCGCAAGCTAACCGTTTCAGCAGCTACGTACGACTCATACCTTCGCGAACTTCGCGAACTCGGCATTCAGGCATGGTTACTCTTGTTTGACTCCAGAAGGGCCGATCAAAAGGGCGCTTCAGAAAACGTCGCGCAACTTCTTGTCGCATTAACAAGCGAGGGCCTGAAAGAGGTACAAGAGCTTATCGACGGCAGCGACGACCACACAATCCAGATCTCTTACGATGCAGACTTTGGCGACTTCATCTTTCCCTGGAGCATTCTTCATCCACCGACTCCAAAGGACGCCACGGTAGATCCGCTCAGCTTCTGGGGCGCGCGTTACCGGATCGAGCAAGTTACCAAACGGCCCAAAAAAGATCGTATTGACGATCGGCCGGTAAACGTCCTTTTCGCTTTGGACCCGAGTTTCGGAGACTCACCGTCGCAAAAGAAGATGTTTGAGGATTACCAGGCTGCCGCGCAGGGTGATCTGACGGTGAGTGGTCCAATAAGCGATCAGGCTGCACTGATGGAGAACTTGATTCGTAACCCCTCAGTGCATCTACTCTATTTTTACTGTCACGGCTATGCTGCAACCCGCCCGGGTTTGCTGACTGCGGATGGCGTGCAATCTCTCAGACGCCAGATCGAAGAGGTTCGCAAAGCTGCGAAGGATGAGGACTCATCGACGGCAGCGGCGCTGGAAAAACTGATGGATTTGACGTCGAAGATGGCCGGTGAATCCTGGATTTATCTGGGCGATTCAGAGATCAAAGAGACGGACATGCGGCTGCTCGAATTTTTCTCGAGCAAGCGACCCATCGTATTCCTGAACATGTGCCAGTCGGCTGACCTGGTGCCGTCCATGTCGAGCGGATTGGTCCACTTGTTTCTCGATCACAATGCTTCAGCAGTGGTTGGCACTGAGAGCCCGATGACGAGTGTCTTCGCAGATGCGTTTGCTCGAATGGTGCTTGATGCTTTGTTCGCCGGAGACAACATTGGAACAGCTTTGTGGAAAGCACGGCGTCACTTCCTGACGGAACAGCGCAATCCACTGGGCCTTGCTTACACACTCTACGGGCGTGTTGATGCAAATCTTTGTAACGCGAATAAGAGTTTTGTAATCCCTGTGTCCGCAAATAGCGCCGGACCGGTTCTCAACGCAAAATCGTAAGGAGTAAAAAATGTCTGATGTAGATGAAGTTGTTGCAGCCGCGAATGTTCTCATTCAACAAAAAAAGAATGATGAAGCTCTGCTAGTGCTGATCGGAATGCGGCAACAGGAGATCGGAAATCATCCGGAACTGGAAAATGATCCGAATTTGCAGGTGCAATACTCAGAATCAATGATGGGATCTCTCGACGATCTCAAGCGCTTGGGTAAACGCGTCGCCAGCCGGTGGAATAAAGAGCTCTTCGGCGTCGTTTGTGGTAATGAAAGTAAGGATTCAAAGGAACGCGAAGCGCTTCTCATTTCTCTGAATGTGGGTGAAGCCGCCGTGATCGCGGCGGTCGCGGCCGCTTTGATTAGCCTGGGAGTAGGCGCAGCAATCGCGGCCCCGCTCGCACCGCTGATTGTCAGGAGATTCATCTGGCCGGCAAAAGACGAACTGTGCATAGCCTGGGGCGAAGCGATAGAGCGCGATTAGATGATGGATGGCTTTACAGAGTAACTAGTCTGTTTCTGCTTCTGTTGTCGCGCGGTTTGGTCTCGGTGACTTTCGGTGCGGTGCGATCGATCAACAATGGAAGAGGGTTGATGGCTCCGGTGAATATGTAGATTCCGAAATGGAGATGCGGCGGTGTTCCCTGCGCGTTTCCCGTTGTGCCAACAAAGCCGAGCACGGTGCGCGTCGAAACGCGCTCGCCGACTTCCAGACCGGGAGCGTAGGAATCGAGATGGGCGTAGTAGTAAACACGTCCGCCTTTGCTGATCACTGACACGGTCTGGCCGCCGAGATTGTTCTCGCCGATCTTGTAGACGTAGCCATTCGTCGCGGAAAGGATCGGTGTGCCTTTCGGTGCGAAAATATCCTGACCTTCATGATGCCGGCCGATACCGCGCGGAGCGCCCCATGTGTCGGCAATCTGGCGCTTTGTTACGTCCGGCAACGGCATCGCAATTCTCGACTCAGGCTCCTGCGTGTAAAGACTTGCGACACGCGCGTAGAACAACAATCTGTCTCCGATAGCGCCTGCGACACCCGTCACCATAAGCAACAGCAACACTGCCGCAAACACTCCTAAGATCTTGACCCTTCGTTTCACTCTGAATTTGGGATGCGCAGGCCGCATGTCACCTAAACGAACATCCCAGTCCATCAGTTCCAATAGTATTTCTCTGCGGCCCTCTGACAGGATTTACAAGATGTTTCAGGATGGACATGATTCAATCCTGTTAATCCTGAAACATCTTGTAAATCCTGTCAGAGGGCCGCAGAGTTTTCTGAATAGCGATGGTTGGGATATTATCCACTCTCCATGCCCAACAGCTTCGACCAGTTTCTCGACGAGTTTCGCGAGACGATCGTGGACGCAACTGCGCGTTTGCGCGACATCACGCGGGAACAAAGCCGGAGTAAAGTCTCTGACGAGAATTGGTCGCGCACAGAGATTCTGGGACACCTGGTCGACTCAGCGGCCAACAATCACCAGCGATTTGTGCGGGCGCAGTTTACGGACGATCTCGTTTTTGCTGGTTACGAGCAGGACGGATGGGTAAGCGTGCAGAAGTATCGCGACGAGTCGTGGCCCGATCTGATCCAACTCTGGAGTTCTTATAATCTACATTTTCTACACGTATTCGCGGCGATACCAGAAGGCACGCGCACGAAGTCGCGAGCGAAACATAACCTCGACGAAATCGCGCTCGTGGCCGTACCAAAGAACCAGCCGGCCACGCTCGAATACTTGATGCGTGATTACGTGGACCATCTCCGGCATCATCTCAATCAGATTTTTGCGGAAACTTCTTAGGAGTAGTTCCATGGCGTACACATTCGAAGAACTAAAACATAAGACACTGGCAGAGCTGCGCGAGATCGCAAAGGGCGGCGACCAGGAGATCGTGCAGGGCTACACGCAGATGAACAAAGAGCATCTCGTCATAGCCCTTTCCAAGGCGCTTGGGATTCAACACGAACACCACGACGTCGTCGGCATCGACAAGAGTGGGATTAAATCGCGAATCCGCGAGTTGAAAACGCAAAGACAAGCCGCGCTCGACGCACACGATCGTGCGCAGCTCAAAGTCGTCAGGCGGACGATTCACCGCTTGAAGCGCCGGATTAGCAGAGCGACTGTCTAAATTTCGTCTTTTGTACTTCGTACCTGGTGCTTTGTCAGGTTGACAAAAAACAAAGCACAAAGTACTAAACTCAAAGTCCCACAACTAATATTTCAAAGTGAGGTAGCTCATGAAGAAGGCTATCAATCTTACCGTCAATGGTGTCTCTCATAGCGACGAGGTCGAGCCACGGATGCTGCTCGTCCACTATTTACGCGACATCCTCGATCTGACTGGAACACACATCGGTTGCGAAACGTCGCTTTGCGGCGCTTGCACCGTGTTGCTCGATGGACAGGCCGTGAAGTCGTGCACCGTGTTTGCCGTGCAAGCCGACGGCGCCGCGGTCACGACGATCGAGGGACTGGCGCACAACGGAGAACTGCATCCCGTCCAGGAAGGGTTCTGGGAGAAACACGGATTGCAGTGTGGCTATTGCACGCCCGGCATGATCGTCACGGCGGCGCAGTTGCTCGACAGAAATGCGAGCCCGTCGCGAGAAGAGATCTGTCACGGTCTCGAAGGCAATCTGTGCCGGTGTACTGGTTACCAGCACATCATTGAGGCTGTGGAGTACGCAGCGAAGAAGGCAGGTGCGTGATGACAAACAAGTACGTTGGCCAAAGAGTAAAGCGCACCGAGGATCCGCGGCTGATCAAGGGTCTGGCCCATTACGTCGACGACATTACTTTGCCGGGCACGCTGCACGTCTCATTTGTGCGTTCGATCTACGCTCATGCGAGGATCACTAGCATCGAGACTGAAGCAGCGTTGACTGTACCGGGCGTTGTCGCGGTTTATACGGGCGCGGATATCGCCGGCAAAATCGGACCAGTGCCGTGCGCCAGTGCTTTGCCCGAGTTGAAAGTTCCGGATCATCGGGTGCTGGCACAAGACAAGGTCTACTTCGTCGGACATCCGATCGCAGCCGTCGTTGCCACCGATCGTTACGCGGCGCGAGACGCCGTCGACCTCGTGATGGTCGATTACGAAGAGCTGCCTGCGGTGACAGACGTCGAAGCAGCGGCGGCGGGTGGTCCAGTCATCCATGAAGCGTTCGGCAACAACATCGCTTACAAGATGACCTCGGGCGAAGGCGACATCGACGCCGCGTTCGCGGCGGCCGATCGCACGGTCAAACAACGGATACTCCACACGCGCCTCGCGCCGATTGCGATGGAGCCGCGCGGTGTGCTCGCGCGCTATTTCCCGGGTGAAGAGGAGCTGACGCTTTGGTCCTCAACCCAGATTCCGCACCTCATGCGAACCCAAGTCGCGCTGATGATCGGGATTCCCGAAAACAAGCTGCGCGTGATCACGCCGGAGGTCGGCGGTGGTTTCGGATCGAAGCTGAACGTTTACGGCGAAGAAGCGCTGGTCAGTTGGATCTCGATGCAGCTCGGTAAACCGGTTAAGTGGATCGAGACGCGACGCGAAAACATCCAGGCGACGATTCACGGTCGTGGTCAGGTTGGCGACATCGAAGTCGCCTTCAAAGACGATGGCACACTGCTGGGTCTGCGTTACAGCGTCTTCGCAGATCTCGGCGCGTATCATCAACTGCTGACACCCGCGATTCCGACGTTAACCGGACTGATGCTCTCGGGCGCCTACAAGATTCCGGCGATTCAGATGAACATCACCGGGTGCTTCACAAACAAGATGGCCACGGATGCTTATCGCGGCGCGGGCCGTCCGGAAGCGACTTACGTGGTGGAGCGCGCGCTGGATCTGGTCGCGGCAGAACTCGGCGTCGATACAACGGAAGTGCGTCGTAAAAACTTCCCGAAGGCAGATGAGTTTCCATTCCACACTGCGACCGGACTCGACTACGACAGCGGCGATTACGAAGCCGCTCTCAACAAGGCGCAGGAGATCGTTGGCTACGCAAAACTTCGTGAAGACCAGAAGAAAGCCCGCGACGAAGGCCGACTTATCGGCATCGGCGTTTCGACTTACGTCGAGATTTGTGCGCTTGGTCCATCACAGGCGATGCCCGCCGGTGGTTGGGAAAGCGCGACTGTGCGTATCGAACCGACTGGTAAAGTGACTGTTTTGACAGGAGCATCGCCGCACGGCCAGGGACAGGAAACGTCGTTCGCGCAGATCGTCGCCGATGAATTGGGCGTCGGTATTAACGACGTCACCGTCATCCACGGCGACACGGGCGTTGTTCAATACGGCATCGGCACGTTTGGCAGCCGCGCCACCGCAGTCGGCGGTACGGCGGTGCTGGTGGCGGTGCAGAAGCTGAAGGAGAAAGCGCACAAGATCGCGTCTCACATGCTCCAGTCGGACGCGACGCGTGTTTCTTTCGAGGGCGGAAAGTATTCACTTCAAAAAGCCGCGGCCGCGGCAACCACCGGCACATCCGACCCGGTCGTGCCCGTTGGCGAAGCACCGGCAGGCGCGCTACCCGAACCGCAGACGGAGGGCAAGACGAGTCTATCGATTCAGGACATTGCGCTCGCTGCACACCTCGCGAAGGAACTACCGCCAGACACTGAGCCGGGCCTTTCGGCAACCTACTTTTTCGAACCCAAGAACTTCACGTTCCCATTCGGCACGCATATCGCCGTCGTCGAAGTGGATCGCGAAACCGGCGACATCAAGTTTCTGCGCTACGTCGCCGTTGACGATTGCGGCAGAGTGATCAACCCGATGCTCGTCGACGGCCAGGTACACGGCGGTATCGTCCAATCAATCGGACAGGCGTTGTATGAAGAAGTGGTCTACGACGAGCAGGGACAGTTATTGACTGGAACGTTGATGGACTACGCAGTGCCGCGTGCCAAGCACATTCCGAATTTCGAGTTGGATCGAACCGAGACTCCATCGCCGGTGAACCCGCTCGGCGTCAAAGGCGTCGGCGAGGCAGGCACAATCGGCGCGACGCCCGCAATCGTGAACGCCGTCGTCGATGCATTAGCGCCGTTTGGCGTGAAACACCTGGACATGCCGATCAAACCCGAGAATGTCTGGCGAATTATTAATGGTAATTAAGAGGAGCAACCATGATTCCCACACAATTTGATTATCAAGCGCCCGCGACTCTCGAAGAGGCCGTATCGTTACTCGCAAGCGATTTCGACGGCGCAAAAATCCTTGCCGGTGGTCACAGCCTCATTCCAGCGATGAAGCTGCGTCTCGCGCAACCGCAGTTGCTCGTCGACATCGCGCGCATCAAGTCGCTCGCATACATCCGCGAAGAGGGCGACAAGATCCTGATCGGCGCAACCACCACGCACTATCAGTTGGAATCGTCAGGCCTGTTGAAACAAATCTGTCCGCTGCTGCCTGAATGTGCGAAGTCCATCGGCGATGTTCAGGTGCGCAACAAAGGCACGATCGGCGGAAGCATCGCGCACTCGGATCCCGCGGGCGATTGGCCGGCCGCGGTCCTGGCGCTTGCTGCTGAGCTTGTTCTGGTTGGACCAAACGGCGAGCGAACAGAAAAAGCAGAAGATTTCTTTGTCGACCTGCTTACGACTTCCCTTTTGCCCGGTGAAATCCTCCGCGAGATTCGCATTCAAAAGCCGGCCGGAAAATTTGGACAGGCTTATCAGAAAGTTCCGCACCCGGCTTCGGGATTCGCCGTCGTGGGCGTCGCGGTTCATCTTGTTTTGAACGACGACGGTTCATGCCAGTCAGCGGCGATTGGCGTGACAGGCGTCGGTGCGAAAGCTTTTCGCGCAGCGGCACTCGAGGCTGCGCTGGCGGGAACGAGTTTGGACGACAATGCGATCGCGTCGGCTGTCACACACGTGTGCGACGGGATCGATCCGAATGCCGATCTGTATGCTTCGGGCGAGTACCGTTGCCATCTCGCGCAGGTGCACGCGCGCCGAGCAATTCAGGCTGCGAAGGCCAACGCGAAGTGAAACTGGAAGGCACACACCAGCTCGAAGCGCCGCGAGAACGCGTCTATCAATCGCTGGTCAATCCGGAGACACTGCAGCGCTGTATTCCCGGTTGCGAGAAGTTGGAAAGAACCGGGGAGAATACTTTTGCCGCGACTATTCGTGCCGGCGTTGGTTCGATCAAAGGCGTGTTCAACGGAACCGCGCGGCTCGAGGATCTGCGAGAACCTGAACACCTGCGCATCGTCGTCGACGGCAAAGGCCCGCCGGGCTTTCTAAAAGGCTCAGGCGATCTCGACCTCGAACAAATAGAAGCAGGGACAAAAGTGAATTATTCCGGTGACGTTCAGGTTGGTGGGACGATCGCGAGTGTGGGCCAGCGAATGATTCAGGGGGCTGCGAAGATGATGGCGACGCAGTTCTTCACGTGTTTGGGTGTTGAAGCGAAAACGGAGGTGGGCGAACCACCTCCAAAACATGGCTTTTTTCGAACAACCCTGAGGTGGTTCTCAGGGTGGCTCAAAAGATTCTTCAGAACTCACTAGCCGCAAAAAGGCACAAAATGCACAAACAGGAAATCTCTTTTGTGACTTTTGTGCCTTTTTGTGGCCCTACTCCGTCGGCCGTCGCGCTTTCGCGATGAAATCCTCGATCTCATTGATCTTTCGCGGCAGCGCTTCGCTCATCCAACGCACGCCATCGGGTGTGATCAGCATGTCGTCTTCAATCCTCACACCGATGCCTTTGTACTTCTCAAACGCCGGACGCACAGCCTTCGTGAACTTCTCCCACTCGTCTGCCTTCCAACCAAACGGCATCTGGTCCAACGCATCAGGGCGGATATAAATTCCGGGCTCGTTGGTAAACACAACACCCGGCACAAACTTCGCCGGGCCGCCAACGTCGTGAACGTTCATGCCCAACCAATGTGACGTTCCATGCATAAACCAGAGCCGGTGCTGCATTGAATTTCGATCGGTGATCAATCCCAACTTGAACAACCCCTCTTTGATCACTTCCGTTCCCGCTCGATTCACATCTGACAACGACGCGCCGGGCTTCGACGCTTTCGCAACTGCTTCCTGAGCGTCGTAAACAATTTGATAGAGCGCAGCCTGATCGGGACTGAATTTTCCATTCACCGGAAACGTGCGCGTTATGTCGGCAGTGTAGTGATCGTACTCGGCGCCGACGTCCATCAACAGGAGCTCGCCTGGTTTCACCGCTCCCTGCGATTCGATGTAATGGAGCGTCGTCGCATTTGGACCACAACCGACGATATCGGGATAGCCCCAGTTGTCTGCATTTCTGAGCTTGAACGTGTACGCGACCTGCGCATCCACTTCATATTCCCATTTAGCATCGGCCGCCGCAGCCCACGCGCGCTCGTGCGCCTCGGTGCTGATGTCGATCGCGTGCTGTAGGATGCGCAGTTCCATCGGCGATTTCACCAGGCGCATCTCTGTAAAGATGGGCCACCCGTTTTTAATGCTGTAACCCGAAGCCGTCGCGGCCCATTCGGAGGCGAAGCGCTGCTCCTGCCGGTATTCACGGCTTTCGCCCTGACCCGGAACAAGCATGAACAATCCAGCCTCTCCTTTTGCCGCGGCGTCAAACAACTGATTGAAGCCGTGATCGTTCGTGAGAGTCGTAGTCGGAGGCTGATCTGACATCAAAATGTTTTCGGGTTTTGGCCTGTACGGCTGGCGATTGCGCAAGGCTTTGATAAACGGATCGAACTCGCTCGCCTGCCAGATCTCTCTGATGCCTGAGAGCCGAAATGCTTCTTCCGGCGTGTACATGTGGCCGTTCCACGTCTCTCGCAGAGGATCGCGACGCGGCATGAACAGGATCTCGCGGACTTTTGTGTTGCCAGGAAGCAATACCAGCGTTGCGTTGTTCTGCTTCAGGTTCGTGAGATAGTAAAGGTTGTTTTCCTGTCGATACGGATAGGTGACGTCGTTTGTGTAGACGCGCGGGTCAGTACTAAACAGAATCAGGAACGACTGTGGACCAACGCTCTGCGCCACGCGCTCGCGTCGCTGCATCAACTCGGCAATTCGCTCCTTATCGTCGAAGACGGGCGCTGGTGGAGTGATGCGGACGTTTTGAGGAGCGGGTCTTTCAGCCGCAACGTTCGCGGGGTTGAGCATCGCGAGCGATGAGATTAAAGCGAGCAGCGCGAAAGCTACACGTGTGGATCTTGAATTCTTCATCACGTTCTCCTCATATTCCTCGCAAAGGCGCAAAGGCGCAAAAAAAGACTTCTTCCTCTGCGCCTTTGCGCCTTTGCGAGGAAGATTTACGCAGAGCAACTATGGCTCTGGCGTCGGTTCCGCGTTAGCTCTTGGGCGGTTGGGTCTAGCTGGACGAAGGATCTGTCGCTTCCCGTCCTTCGTGATCATGACCCGCATTCCGTCGCGCGTCGTGATGATTTGCGAGCCGTCCGGAAATGTTTTAATCACGGTGCCGCCGGGGAAAACCTGTGTTGTCGGGCGTAGTGGCCTGCCGCCCGGCGGTCGTTGCTCCGGTGGAATCGGCACATCCGGAACGTCAACCCTCACCTCCGGCTCCTCTGAATGTCCTGCAACGTCCGGCTCATCGCGATCTTGTTTTGGCGTCGGTGCTTTCCGCGGCTCTTCGTTGCGTGCTCGCTCCTGTTTCGTGGGCGCCGGTGTCGGCTCGTCGGTCTCCGGCTCAGTCGCCTCGGGTGATGGAGCAACACTGGCTTCCGCAGACGGCGAAGGAGTCGCTACCCGAATGTCAGACACTACTTGATCGTCCGGTTGATTCCGGTTTTTTAGCGCGAAGAACGCCAGCACCAAACATGCAACCAGCAGCACGGCTGCACCCGATAACGCAATCGGTAAAACGCCCTTGCGCGAAACAGGACGGACCACCGTTGTCTCACCGGTTGCCACAGTCTCCTGTTTCTGGAAGGGTTGAGTTGGCGCAACAGTCGCAGGGGGCGGCGGAAACAGCACGGTTTGCGCTTCACCGCGATTCACGATCGTCGACGCCTGCTCGGTCGCGTGCAGGGCCCTGCGCATTTCCGCGGCGCTGGGGTATCGCTGTTCGCGACCCTGGGCCATCGCTTTACCAAGCACATGGTCCACCTCGGGCGCAACCGCCGGATTCGCTTCGTTCACGCGAACGAGCGGATCTGGTTGGCCATTGACGAGAGCCGCCGCTCGCGTCAATGCATCGGGTGGCTTCACACCCGTCATCAGGTGATAGAGCGTCGCACCGAGTGAATAGAGATCGCTACGCGGATCAGTTCCCAATCCCTGGATCTGTTCGAGCGGTGCATAGTTCGGCGTGTAACCAAAGATGCTCGCGGACGTCGTCACGCGTGAGATCTCTCCGGCCTGCCCCTTCGCCAACCCGAAATCGAGCAGGATGATCTGACCACGCGACGTGAGTTTTAGGTTCTGCGGTTTGATGTCGCGATGAACTATCTGCGGATCCTGCGTGTGAAGATAGTCGAGCGCATCGAGCAATTGATCGGCCCAGGTCAAAACCTGATCGGCGGGAAACGGGCCTCGTTTACGAGCCATCATCTCCGACAGATCGTCGCCGGGAATAAACTGCATCACGAGGAATTGGCCGTCGCCTTCAGAAAAATGGTCACTCACCCGGGGCAGCGCGGGATGATGCAAACGAGCGAGCAGACGCGCTTCGCGTTCGAACTGTTTGCGCAAACGTTCGTCGGAAAACAGCGTTTCTTTCAGCGCAACGGTCGTATCGAGACGTTGATCGATCGCCTCGTAGACAGCGCCCATGCCGCCCTGTCCGAGCTGCCGAATAATGCGATAACGGCCCTGTAAAACTGTATCTGCCGTGAGCATCAGTGGGTGATTATACACGCTTTCTCTGCGGTCCTCTGCGTACCTCTGCGTCCTCTGCGTTTAACGGCTGGCATTTACGCAGAGAACGCAGAGATACGCAGAGGGCCGCAGAGATGGCTTTGGTTACCGCAATGCAGGTATTCTACGCGCGTGAGTAACAGGGTGAATGACGCAGACGTGATCGATGTAGGACCACGCAAACGGCGGCGTCTGAAGCTGTGGCTCATCCTGGCGGCCGTTGCGCTGCTATTCTCGTTGTCGCGCATTCTCTCGATCTACCTGTCAGCGCTGTGGTTTGCATCACTCGGTTACTCGCCAATCTACTGGTACGTCTTCAAAGTAAAAATCGCGCTCTTCGCAGCATCAGCAATACTCACCGCTCTTTTGTTAAGCGCGACCTTTCTACTCTTTCAACGACTCTTCGGCGCTTACACTTTCGAAAATCGCACGATCATTCTCAACAATCAGCCGTTTCAGTTCTCTCCGGCAAAATTCATTCGACCACTCGGCTGGCTCATCTCGATATTCTTCGGACTGATCTACGGATTCAAACTCAAAGAACACTGGCGCGACTTCGCGCTCTTCTGGCATCAGCCTGCGACAGCCACGCACGATCCGATATTCGGAAAGTCACTCGGCTTCTATCTCTTCTCGCTTCCGCTTTACGACCTCGTTAATTCGTGGTTGCTCGGAGTGACCTTCATCATACTTTGCGCCGCTCTCGCGTATTCGCTGCTAGGCTTGCCACAAACAGTGCTGAAACCGAGCGTGCGCTGGTCGTCAGGCGCCGCGTTTCGAGCGGTTTGCGTCGCGCTCGCGTTATTTCTGATCGCGCTTAGCTGGCGCACGTACCTCTCACGCTTTCCTTTTCTCTGGGAGGATCATCCGACGTTTTCGGGAGTGACGTACACGGAGGCAAATTACACACTACCCGCGCTGCTCATCGTTTCGATCGTCCTGATCATCGCCGCGATCATTCTTCTGGTTAATGCATTCGCCGTCAGGCGCTTCAGTTTTTTGCTCATTGCACTCGCTCTGCCGGTCGCTACGTACATCGCCGGCGTTGTCCTGATCCCGTCTTACATACAAAGCTTTATCGTTAAGCCCAACGAGCTCGACCGCGAGTCACCTTACATCAGCCATAACATCGAGTGGACGCGAAAAGGTTTCAACCTGGACCAGATCGAGTTGCGCGAGTTTGAAGCTGATACCTCGATTGCCGGCCTCGACTTACCCAACAACCGCGATACTTTCGAAAACATTCGTCTCTGGGACTGGCAAGCACTCCAGGACACGTTGCGGCAAATCCAGGCCATCCGCACTTACTATGATTTTCCTGACGTCGACGTAGACCGTTACACCATCGCAGGCAACGTGCGTCAGATGATGAGCGCGCCTCGCGAGATCAACGACGCAAAGCTGCCGGCACAGTCGCGGAACTGGATCAACGAACGACTGATCTACACGCACGGCTATGGCGTCACGATGAACAGCGCCAACGGCTTCACACCCGAAGGATTGCCGCAATTCGTGCTGCTAAATATGCCCCTCGAGTCGCGGGCGGGTGAGATCAAGGTCACGCGTCCCGAGATCTATTTCGGTGAACTCACGGATCGTTACGTCTATGTGAAGACCAACACGAAAGAGTTTGACTACCCACAAGGCGATACAAACACCTACACCACTTACCAGGGCACAGGTGGCATAAGAATCGGCAACCGCTTACGCCGCATGATGCTCGCCTGGGCCATTGGCGATCTTTCAAAGCTGCCGTTTTCAAACGACGTAACGAGTGAGAGCCGCGTACTTATCAATCGAAACATTCGCGAGATCGTCAACGGAGTCGCGCCTTTTCTCACTTACGACAAAGACCCGTACATCGTCGTCGATAACGAAGGCCGGCTGTTCTGGATGCTCGACGCTTATACCGAGTCGTCTTACTTTCCTTACTCGACTCATCACGACGTCCAGGAAGACTCACTTAACTACATTCGCAACAGCGTCAAAGTCGTCATCGACGCATACAACGGTACCGCTCGGTTTTATGTGTTTGACAATAACGACCCCATAATCGTTGCTTACCGACGCATCTTTCCAAGCCTGTTTCTTGACGCGGTTCAAATGCCTGCAGATTTGCGCATGCACGTGCGATATCCCGAAACGCTGGTGCGAGCGCAAGGCGAAGTCTACAGCCTGTATCACACGCAGAATCCGAAGGTGTTTTTCCAGCGTGAGGACGTTTGGAGTCTTGCATTGCGCGTGACGCTTGACGAGCAGGGCAAGAAAAAGAATGTTCCCATCGATCCGTATTACGTGTTGATGAAGTTGCCTGGCGAGGAACAGAAAGGCGAGTTCGTCATCATTCTTCCGTTTACGCCGGCCAGTCGAAACAACATGATCGGCTGGATGGCGGGGCGCAGCGACGGCGATAACTTCGGCAAGCTGCTGGTCTACAACTTTCCCGCGTCGAGACTGATCGATGGACCACTTCAGATCGAGGCGCGCATCGATCAGAATCCACAACTGTCAGCGCAGTTCACACTGTGGAACCAGCTTGGGTCTCGTGTCATTCGCGGTCACTTACTGGTGATACCCGTTGGCCGTTCGCTGCTGTTCGTGGAACCGATCTATCTACAGTCCGAGAGTAGTCCGATGCCGGAACTGCGACTCGTCGTGCTCGCGACGCAGGAGAAATTGGGATATGGACCAACGTTCGCAGATGCGATGAATAGTTTATTTGGTGAGGAAGCAGCCGCAGCGCCACCCGCTCAGCCAGCTCCAGCGGCTCCTGGCGCCGCTCCAGCACCCTCGGCGACGCCAACGCAGGATCTACAGCAGTTAGTTACCCGCGCCATCCAGGAGTTCGAGGACTACCAGCAACTAACCTCCCAAGGCAAATACGGCGAGGCCGGCCAAAAACTCGAGCAACACAAACGCACCCTGGAAGAGATCAGACGCCTAACGACCAAACCCTGACGCCTAACTCCCAAGCCATAGTTTGTGCCTTTTGTGGGCATCCTTTTGTGCCTTTTGTGCACTACCTACGATCGATCTTCTCCAGCAACTTCTTCCCCTTCTCAACCGCGGCATTGTGCTCCGCAGCGTACTTCGGATCCGGAGTTATCGCCATCAACGCTTCAATCTCTTTCTTCGCCTCCGCGTCACGATTGTTCGCTTGATAAGCCTCAGCAAGATGAAAACGCATCAACCCGTGCCTCGGATTGAGCTTCACACCCTTCTCCAAATACTCAATCGCCTTATTCGTGTCGCCACCGAGCACCCTCGGCGCCTGAAGGTAAAGCCGTCCCAACCCGAGATACGCACTGAAGCCTTCATAGCGCTCGTCGAGCTTCAACACCGCCTCCATCTCGCGCTTAATATCCTGAAAGCTCGAGAGATTAGCGAGTGTGCTGTTCGCGGCGGAACCTCCGTAGTTCGCGCCGAGCCAGAAGTGTCCCTCCGGCTTGTCAGGCTGTAATTTGACCGCGGCTTTGCCGGCCTCAGTGCCCTCGCGAAACATGTCGTCCTTCTCGCCATTGCTCTTCGTCCGGTCTCCCACGTAAAAGCTCGCGCGCGCGAGCTTCCAGGCTGCGTCGTAACTCCCGTAGTCAGCCATCCGTGCCTGCCGCAAAGACGCGACGGCCACCCGAGCCTTGTTCATGTCTTCCCGGCCATCGTAAAGCGTGTCAGCCTCGGCGACTTTCGTTGCCGCCATCTTCGCGTCGCCATTGTCGATGCGCGGACCGGTGACCACCGCGCTCCGATCGCACCCAACCCCGCTTAAAACGACCGAAAATGTCGCAAATGTCACGACAGCAGACACGAGCTTTTCTTGGTTTTTCCTAAGATTTATCATTAATCGGCCTCTGATTGTCTAGTACTGCTATACAGTGTGTAATACTTTTGCTTTCCGTTATCCAAATGCCTTCGAATACGGTATAGTGCTTCCCATTCAGGCCAGTTTCGGCCCGACTCATTACCTGAACGCTGGAGGAGAGCTTGGCGGGGGCAGCATTCTACGATCTCGAGGGTACTTTGGTCAGTACCAATCTCGTGCACACCCTGTCTTTTTACGCCCGGCGACAGCAAGGCCTGATGGCGAGTTTTAAGAAGAGCGCCACCACGCTTCTGAGCCTTCCGGTCTTTGCTGTTACCGACCAGTATAGCCGAAAAGTTTTTAACGACCTCTATTTCAAGAGGTACAAAGGGCAGTCTGAGGACCGGCTGCGCTACTTCGCACATGAATTGTTCGAAGATGTGATCAAGCCGGCCGTCTTCCCCGGAACATACGAGCTTATCGAGAAGTCGAGGAAGTTAGGGCTGCGGCAGGTAGTTATAACGGGCGCGCTGGATTTGTCTGTGAGGCCGCTCATGGAGCACCTGGGGATCGAAGAGTATGTAACCAATCGGCTCGAGTTTGTGAACGGCGTGGCGACCGGGCGTTTGTTGCCGCCGGTGATGGCAGCGGCGACGAAGGCTTCATGGATTCGAACTTACACGGAACGCGAGGGCATCAGCCTGAGCGATTCGTACGCTTACACAGACAGTATGAGCGATCTGCCGATGTTGTCGATCGTGGGGCATCCGGCGGTGATCAATCCGGATATGCGTTTACGACAAACAGCACTCCATCACGATTGGCCGATTCTTAATTTGAAATAGGGGCCACAAAAAGGCACAAAAGGAACCAAAACAAAGAACCAGGTACTAAGAAAGTACAAACATGGCATTGCAGCTCAGACGAAAGACGCACGAATCAGTAGTCTACATCGACCGCGACAGCGCGCCGCGAATCATGCCGTCTGGTGAGGACTTCATCCTCGAAGACATCCCGATCGGCACGCGTGTTCTCTACCCCAATCCATCGATCAAAGGTCTGCCGAATCGTGAGGCTGCCGTTCGTTACGCGCTCAATCACCCACTCGGCTGCGATCCGCTTTTCGCGCAACTCGAGCCCGGAATGCGCGTGACGGTTGCCGTGGACGATATCAGCCTGCCGCTGCCGCCGATGGCCACGCCCGATATCCGTCAAACGATTCTGGAAATCGTTTTAGACATGCTCGCCGGGCATGGAGTCGACGACGTACACATCGTCATCGCCAATTCCCTGCACCGCAAGATGACCGAGTGGGAAATGAAACGGATGGTCGGACCGCGGATTTTCTCCGACTACTACCCGGATCGCTATTACAACCACGACGCCGAATGGACCGACGGCATGATCAAGATCGGCGAGACGAGGCACAAAGAACCGCTGAACCTGAATCGCCGCGCGGCTGAAAGCGATCTGCTGATCTACGTCAACATCAATTTCGTGCCGATGGATGGCGGGCACAAGTCGGTTGCTGTCGGACTCTGCGATTACGAGTCGCTGCGAGCGCATCACGATCCGCAGACCATTCGCGATTCAGACAGCTACATGGATCCCGCGCGCTCCGCCCTGAACCATAAGTGTGTGCGGCTCGGAAAGCTCGTCGACGAGCATCTGAACGTGTTCCATATCGAGACCGCCATCAACAATCGCATGTATGGCGCCGACATGGATTTTCTGCTCCGCAACGAAGACGACTTCACGGCCTTCGATCGCATGAAGTTTGAAGCGATGCGTTACACGATGAGCAAACTGCCGCGAGCCGCGCGTCGCAAGCTTTTGCATTCACGGCCATCGCAGTACGAAATGATCGCGTGTTATGCGGGCAAGACGGAGCCAGTGCACGAAAAGATTGTTGCCAAGGGGTTCGAGCAATATGCAATTCCGATCCGCGGCCAGTGCGACATTTTGATCACGGGGATTCCCGATATTTCGCCATACAACGTTTATTCGATCTTGAATCCGCTGCTGGTCCAGGTGATGGCGCTTGGTTATCACTTCAACTTTTATCGCAACAAACCGCTGCTGAAAAAAGGCGGCGTGATGATCGTGCATCATCCCTGCTTCGACGAGTTCGATCACGATTTTCATCCGAGCTATATCGAGTTCTTTAATCGTCTGTTGCCGGAGACTCGCGATGCTTTCACGTTGCGCGAGAAGTACGAGCGTGAGTTTGCAAACAATCCGAGCTACATCGAGATGTACCGGCGTGGTAATGCTTACCACGGCGCGCATCCGTTCTTCATGTGGTACTGGGGTGAAAATGGCCGTCAGCACGTGGGAAAAGTGATCGCGGCCGGCGCCGAGACTGCGCATGTGCCCGCGATTCTCGGCTGGGAACGAGCAGACAATTTAACCGAAGCCATCGCGATGGCGCGCAGCTACGTGGGCAACTCCGCGGAGATCACGCTGCTGCACCAGCCGATGATCGGGATCGCGGACATGGAATAGCAAGCCACAGATTACGCAGATGATGACACGGATGAATCCGTAATCATCTGTGTAATCCGTGGCTCAAACCTGGTAAGTAATATGACGCTCTCTCCAACTGAAATCTACAACGACCGACGGATCTTCCTCATCGGAAGCACGGGCTTTCTCGGCAAGGTGACGCTGAGCATGCTGCTCTATCGTTTTCCGAACATCGGCAAGATCTACCTCACGGTGCGTGCACGATCGCAGGAGGAGTCGGAGAGCCGCTTCTGGAACAACATCATCACCGCGCCGCCATTCGATCCGCTGCGCGAGCTCTACGGCAGCGCGCTCGAGGGTTTTGTCAACGATAAAGTCGTCATCAGAGGTGGTGATATCGCCGAAACGAACTTCGGCTACGCGGAAGACGAAGCCCAAGCCATCGCGGATGACGTCGACGTCATCATCAACTCCGCCGGAAACGTAACATTCAACCCAACTCTGGAGAGCGGCCTGCGCACCAACGTCGTCGGCACGCAAAACGTCATCGCCTTTGCCCGGCGGATGAAACGGCCCGCGCTGGTCCACGTCTCGACCTGTTTTGTCGCCGGTAATCGATCGGGCGCTGTTTGGGAGAGCGATCCAGTGCTCGGCTACTTCCCGCGCCAACGAGAGCCGGAAATGCAAGGCGTCCAGTTCTCAGTGGACCAGGAGATCGCCGACTGCGCCAAGCTCGCCGACCGCGTCAGAGACGAAGCGCGCGACGCGATGATGACCGCGCGTTTCCGCGAACTCGCACGTAAACGTCTCAACGAAGAAGGCCGCGACGTCGACGATCCGGATGCTCTCGGACTCGCCGTAGCGCGCGAAAGAAAAGTCTGGACCCGAACGCGTTTGACAGATCTCGGCGTCGAGCGCGCCGCCTACTGGGGTTGGCCCAACATCTACACGTACACGAAGTCCCTGGGCGAACAACTCGTGGCGGCCGAAACCGGGATGGTGCGCAGTATCGTGCGCCCGAGCATCGTCGAATCCGCCCTCGCTTATCCTTTTCCCGGTTGGAACGAAGGATTCACGACCACCGCTCCGATCATTTTCCTGATCCGCAAAGGTCAGACAAAGATCCCCGCGAACGATAAGTTGATTCTCGACATCACGCCAGTCGATCAGGTTGCTTCCGTGATGCTCGCAGTCGCCGCGCAGGCTTGCGTCGAGGAGCCGCGACTCGTGTTTCAAGCTGCAACCGGTGATTCCAATCCGAACAACATGGAACGGATCATCGGTCTCGTCGGACTTAATAAGCGGCAATATTTCGAGGAGAAAGAGACCGGCGTCAAGATCCTCAACAAGATTGCCGCGCGCATGGAGCCAAAGCCTGTTACGACTTCGCACTACGAGAAGACGTCCGTCCCGATGTTCAACGATGCTGCGAAGAAGGCGTCGTCGCTGTTGGAGCGTGTGCGCCCGCGATGGGGCGGCGGTCGCGTCGGCGAAGTGATCGACGTCGTGAAGAACAGCGTCGAACGCGTTGAAGAGTTGACGCGCGAAACGACGGAAGCATTCGACATGTTTCGCCCCTTCACCGTCGAGAACGCGTACGTGTTTCGATGTGACAACGTACGCTCGCTCTTCAGTCGCATCAGCGAAGACGAACGATCTCTTCTGACGTGGAACCCGGAAACGTTTGACTGGTACGACTACTGGCTCAACATTCACCTGCCGGGGCTCACGAAATGGGTGTTTCCGACACTCGAAGAGGAGATGCGTGCGCAGCCGAAACGTGTCTACACGTATCGCGATCTGCTCGATCTATTCGAAACTTCGACGAAGCGACACGCGACGCGAGTCGCAATGCGCATCGAGCGTGACGGACACAAGGAACAGTACACCTACGCTGATCTGCGTGAACTCGCGACACGCGTCGCGGGATTTCTCGCGAGCGAAGGCATCAAACCCGGCGATCGCGTCATGCTCGTAAGCAGCAACGCGCCCGAGTGGGGCATGACTTACTTCGGCGTGCTGAAAGCCGGCGCCACCTGCATTCCGTGCGACCCCGAGAGCTCGACGGCTGAGATCCTCAATTTCGCGAGAGCAGGAAACGCCGCGGGAATCATCTGTAGCGAAGCCATCATCAACGATCATCCGGATCTCCGGGAACTGCTTCAGCAGCAAGGTTCGGCGCGCTTGTGGACGTACGATGAAGTCTTCGCGATGCCGGATGAAGAGACGGAAGATCAGCGCATCGCACTGTTGCCGCAAAAGGCGCATGCGCAGAGTGTCGCATCGCTCATCTTCACTTCCGGCACGACGGGCCAACCCAAAGGCGTGATGCTTTCGCATCGCAACCTGACGAGCATGGTTTCGATGTTGTCGTCGGTGTTTGACATGACGACGAGCGACGGCGTGTTGTCAGTGTTGCCGTTGCATCACACGTTCGAATTCTCGACGGGTTTTCTCACGCCGCTCAGTCGCGGCGCGCAGATAACGTACTTGCCCGAGCTCACGAGCGACGCGCTCGCACGCGCAATCAAAAACGGTCACGTCACGGGCATGGTGGGCGTGCCTGCGCTTTGGGATCTGCTGCACCGCCGCATCAAGAACAGGCTTTACGAACGCAACGAGTGGATCGGAAAGACGGCAGACAATCTCATACGCGCCAATGCATGGGTCCGCGACAAGACGTCTGTGAACTTCGGTCAGGTGTTGTTTTACCCGATTCACGAGGGGCTCGGCGGGCGCATTCGCTACTTCATCAGTGGCGGATCGGCGCTCAGCGAAAAGGTCCAGCGCGATTTTCACGGCCTCGGGTTCACGATGCTCGAAGGCTATGGCCTGACAGAAGCCTCGCCGGTTCTAACAGTCACGCGACCGGAAAACCGCATGCTCGTCGGCACAGTCGGTAAAGCTTTACCGGGCGTCGAAGTCCGCATCGCCGATCCGGATCCGACCGGAGTCGGCGAAGTGATCGCGCGTGGTCCAAACGTGATGCTGGGTTACTACGAAGACGAAACCGCGACGCGTAAGACACTCATCGACCGCTGGCTCTACACGGGCGATCTCGGGCGCGTCGACGACGATGGCAACCTTTACCTCGTCGGTCGCTCGAAAGAGATCATCGTCGATACGAATGGCAAGAACGTCTATCCGGACGAGCTTGAAGAAATCTACGCAAACTCTCCGTACGTCAAAGAGCTGAGCATCGTCGGTTTGCCTGACGGGATTGGCGAGAAGGTGGCGTGCCTTGTTGTTGCCGACGACGAATACGACATCTCACTATCGCGGGCCGCGCTTCACCGGCTCGTGGAAGAGCACTTCCGCGAAGTGTCTGCTTCACTGCCCTACTACAAACGCGTCAAGGTTCTGCACTTCACCGACGACGAGCTCCCGCGTACGGCGACTCGCAAGGTGAAGCGCCGCGAGGTGGTGCAGATCATGGAGTCACTCGAAGCGAGCCAGAAATCAGGACGGCGCGGCGGTGTGCAGGAGACAGCAAATGCCGATGCGCTGTGGTTAGTGGGCCTGGTTGCGATCGTTTCAAATCGATCGCGCTCGGAAGTCTCGATCGACTCGAGATTGAGCGATCTTGGTTTTGACAGTTTGATGTTTGTCGAGTTGGCGACCGCGATCGAGAGCGCCGGCGGATCGATCTCGGCGCCTGAACGCTTCAACGAAATACAGGACGTGAGAGAGATGTTGACGGTCGTTAGCCGTCAACCTGGTGTTTCGACGAAGCAGGAATCGCGACCGGAGGAGCGCAAGAAGGACGAGGAGATCCACGTGCCTTCGTTTGTTCGCACGGCGGGAAACAAAGCCGGCGATCTCCTGCAACGTTTTCTCTACGACCAGTTCCTGCGCACGCATTACGAAGGACAGTCGAACATTCCGCCGCACACGAACTTCATCGTCGCGGCAAATCACTGTTCTCACCTCGACATGGGCCTTACCAAGATGGCGCTTGGCGAGTACGGGAAAGATCTCGTCGCTCTGGCGGCTGCGGATTATTTTTTCGACACGAAGTACAAGCGGGCCGTGATGGAGAACTTCACGAATCTTGTGCCGATGGAGCGCACTGGCTCCTTGCGTCAATCACTTCGCCATGCGCGATCGTTTCTCGATCAAGGCTACAACGCGTTGATCTTTCCCGAAGGCACACGCTCGATGACGGGCATAATGGCGGACTTCAAACCCGTGGTCGGATACCTGGCGCTGCACGCGCGTGTCGGTATTCTGCCGATGTTTCTCGTCGGTACGTATGAAGCGATGCCGAAGGGAACGACGCTAATAAAGAATCGAGAGGTTGGTGCTCGCATCGGGCGTTTTCTTTCGTTTGAGGAACTCGAAGAGATGACGCGCGGCATGGCGCGCGCTGAGGCCTACAGGCTGATCGCGGCGCGCGTCAGGCATGAGGTCGTGAATCTCCGCGATGGCACGCGCCACCCGTTCGACGCAAAGAGCCTGAGACGGCTTTGGAAGAGCGAGCGGAAGAAGGAGCTCGCGGAGGAGGTGGCTGTATAGATCCAATCATTGGTCATTGGTCATTTGATATTTGTCATTTGTCATTGAAGACCTCCGGCTTCCGAGCAAAATGACAAATGACAAATGATTCGCTGAGCTCTGGAATTCATGCCTTCTAAAACTTCCACCAAACGCACCGCGCGCATGACCCCGGCCACCAGTGGAACCAAGCGACGCGCGGCGATCGAGAAGCGCCAACGCGCCGTCACGCTCATCACCGGCGGCACAGGCTTTCTTGGGTCACATCTTGTTCGCCAACTGACTGAAGAAGGCGCGAAGGACATTCGCGTCATGGCGACTTCCATTCCCGACTGGCTCGTCGATCTCGGAGTCGAGACTTTCCAGGGCTCAATCACCAACGCAGACGACAACAAGCGGGCAGTCGAAGGTATCAGCGAGATCTATCACCTCGCAGGCAAGGTATCGCGCGAACGTAAAGATGCTCGCGAGATGTACGACGTTCACGTCGAAGGCACGCGGCTTCTGTGTGACGCGGCCAAAACTGCCGGGGTAAAAACAATCGTGCTCGCTTCAACGAGCGGCACGATTGCCGTAACTAAAGACGGCGAAGTCGTTCCTGATGAAAGCTATCCCATGCCGCTCGACATCATTTCTCGCTGGCCTTACTACGCGAGCAAAGCGTACCAGGAGATGGCCGCGCTCGAACGTTTCCAGGGGAAAGGCCTGCGGCTGGTCATTGTGAACCCGAGTTTACTGCTCGGTGCCGGTGACGATCGTCTGAGTTCAACCAAACTCATCCTCGACTTCATGGCGCGCAAGATTGGCGCTGTGCCGACCGGAGGCGTGAGTTTTGTCGATGCACGCGATGCAGCGCGCGCGTTTAGAGTCGCGATGAAGAAAGGTCGTCACGGCGAGCGCTATCTACTGGGCGCCGCAAACTGGACGTTCTCGAAGTTCTTTGGACGTCTCGAACGCCTCACGAAGGTCTCCGCGCCATGGATCGCACTGCCTTCGCGACTGGCGATCACGGGCGCGCACCTTGTCGATTCCCTTTTCAAACAGTGGGACATGACCTCGCCCGTTGAACCCGGCGCCATCGAGATGGCCCAGTATTTCTGGTATCTGAACTGCTCCAAAGCCGCCCGCGAACTCAATTTCAAGCCACGCGACCCAGGCGAAACGCTGCACGACACCGTCGCGTACCTCCGTCAAAATTTCCTCGGCAGCAGCGCGCTGTAAACATAGGGAACCATTTGCCCGGTTGGCGCGTCTTATCACTCGCCAAACCTAAATCGAACTTGCATGAGGTGCACCAATGGGTAAACTACGGGCACTGATCCTTGTTTCTTGCTTTATTGGCTCCCCACTCGCCATCACAGCTCAAAGAGGAACCGGCACGCTCAAACTCGGCACTCCCGTCGAACGCCAGCTTGGACCAGGCCAGTCTCACGATTTCACCGTCAACCTTGAAGAGAACAACCTGCTTCAACTCGTGGTCGAGCAGCAGGGTGTAGACGTTATCGTCAGGGTGTTCTCGCCTTCCGGTAAGCCCGTTGGCGAATATGATTCGCCTAACGGCAATGACGGGCCTGAACACGTCTCTTTTATATCCGCCGCCGCTGGAACGTATCGCATTGCAGTGTCACCACTGGATCCGTGGGACAAGAGTACCGGCAGTTTTGAGATCAAGCTCCTCGAAGTGCGACCCGCAAACGAGCAGGAACTCAATGCAAGCAACAACCTCCGCACCGTGAAAGTACGCGGCCTTGCTTTAATCAAGGACATTCAAGACATCATTGCGGAAACCAAATCACCTTACAGTCGCATTAAAGCGCAGCTCGCCGCAGGCAATATGTTGTGGGAGGATGACGAGAAGCTCGCCGGGAAATTCTTCGCAGATGCGACGATGTCGTTCAAAGAGTTTCTCGCGTCTATTGACCAGGACGACAAGTATTTCCAGCCGTATTCGGTGATGTCGCAACTGCGTTACGAGATGATTCAGACAATCGCGCAAAGGGATCCGGCGGCCGCGCTCAACTTTCTACACTCGACTCAAGCGACCAATCCGCGTGAACGATCGTCGCAGGAAAGTGCGGTCGAATTGTCGATCGCAGAACAAATGGCCCGCAAGGATCCTGCTCAGGCGTTAAAGCTCGCGCGACAAAACCTCAAGAAAGGACTCTCTCAAAATCTTGTTAACACGTTGGGGCAGTTGCGTAACCAGAATCCGGAGATGGCTGCCGAATTGGCACGCGACATCCTGAGCAAGCTCTCGGACGAAAATTTATTAAAGAGCACAGAGGCGTCAAGTCTTGCATCCGGCCTGGTCGGGATGTACCGCAGCTCGCCGATTGCGTTTGATGCCAGTCCCCAGGTCTCTTCCAGCGCGCCCACGACGCGGCTCTTGGCGGATGATCAGTACCGGGAACTAGTCCAAAAGATGTTGACAGAGGCATTGGCGTATTCGCCACCGGAACGAGTTTATTCACAAACTCCGGAAAGGGATGCAGCGTGGAATTTGCTCAATGGACTAATGATGTTGGGTTCAGCGATCGATGCGATCGTACCGGGTGGTGAAGCAGCAGTTCGCAAGAGAATCGATGAACTGAATGGTCCCACCAATCCAACGGTCCAGTTCGATCAGCATGTCCAAAACACGTTGGCGAGTGGTTCGGTAGACGCGTCGCTTTCGGTGATTGAGAAAGCACCAGCCGCATCCAGGGAGCAGTATTACGTGCAGCTTGCGAATCTGCTCGCTAATACAGGTGACGTCGAACGCGCCAAGCAGATCCTCAACGACCGCATTCCGAATTCTTACCAGCGCCAGCAGTTTCTAAACAGTATCGACCAACAAAGAATGTATCAGGCATTGCAGAGGGGCAAAGCCGACGAAGCACTGCGAGCCCTCGGCAGCTTTCGTAATGTCAGGGAGCGCGCACAGCAGTTGGCCCAGGTTGTTAGTCAAATCGGTCCCGGACAAAAGCGGGCTGCTACGCTCAAACTGCTCGAGCAGGCGCGAGCCATGTTGAATCCTTCACCGCAGGCCGCGGATCAGGATCAGATGAATGCGCTGCTCGAAATCGCGCGAGCGTTTTCTCGTTACGACTCGAAACGTGCTTTCGAGATACTCGATCCCTTAATCGATCAGTTTAATGACTTGAGTGCCGCCGCGCGGGCGTTGGATGGTTTCGGTTCTGACGCGTTCGAAGAGGGTGAACTCAGTCTTTATAACGGCGGCAGCGTAGGCACGATTGCAGGTCAACTCTCGAGAACGCTGGGGGCGCTCGCGTTGATCGATTTCGATCGGGCGAAGGCCGCGACAGACAAGATTACGCTGACGGAGGTGCGGTTGCAGGCGTACTTGGAAATTGCGGGCCAGTCGATTCAGGCTGCTAAGTGAAGCCACAAAAAGGCACAAAAGAAACAAAACGTGTGCTCTTGTGGGCTCTCTTTGTGCCTTTTTGTGTACCTCTTCTGGGCTCTATTCGCCCAGGGCTGCGTACTTGAAAACTCTGAACCTGTAACGCTGCTGCGCTCGGATGTTTGCGGCGATCACACCGTGCAGGTTCTCATCCCACTTCGTGTACTGATCGATAAACTTGTCCGACGCCGCCTTATCACCTTCGTATTGGACGGCGAGCGTCTGCTCCAGCATCTTACCGACCACCTCGTGATACTTGTCGTAGTTAACATGCAGCGTCTTCGTCGCTGGGTCGAAACTCAGCAGACCGTTCTCGAGATAGAAGTTCCACTGCATCAATTGCATCGTGTTGTAGGGTTGATCTCTGCGTGGGCGGTTGTTCTGTAACACACGCAGTATCCCGCCGGCATAAACACTCCGCAACTGCGCATCCGTGTAGTAACCCTGTTTGTGAAGCGCCTCCGCAACAAAGAGCGACACGAGGTCTGCCTTCATCTCTTCGAGTGCGTTTGCGTTGTCTTGCAACGCCTCGTCGAGCTCACGACCATCCTTCGTGCGATCCACGCCGAGGTAGTGGCCCACCTCGTGCCACAGCGTGCGATAGAAATTGCCATCGGGTGTGAGTTCCTTCGCCTGTTGCTCGCCGATCGCAGCCGCAAGCGTTTTCGAAGTTCCTTCGAAGATACTCGGGTCGCGCATGATGTTTGCACGGAGCAGGATCGTGCGGCCATAACGTCGCGCGAGATAGCTCTCGTTCGGAAGAATCGTCGCCGTGTTGCCGCCGCGAGACTGTCCGAAGTCTGCAACGACGTCGTAGACGCCAACAGGAATGTCCTCGCGCACTTTCTTGTGGTTCTTGTATGGAAGCGCGTCTTCGAGCGCCTGTATGCCCTTCATTGCCTGCCGCAACGCGTTCGTCTCATCCTGACGCGTCTGAAACAGGCAGAACGAAAAGAAAGTCTTCACGCCAAACAACTCGTCATCGTAAGTTTCGTATGAGCCGATCTGCGCGTTGAGGTTCTTGAAGCGTCCTGTTACCCAACTCGCGTCGCCTGACTCGTAATCGTTTGAAAGCAGATCGCGCGCGCGATTGCGCAGGTATCGCGCAAACTCGTCGTCGTCCTTGTCCACTGCATCGGCAGCTTCGTTCAATAGACCATACGCTTTCATCAAATCATCTGCGTACGCGAGCGAATACGGCACGCTGTACACCTGCGGTCCTGGTTTTAGACCCTTCAGCTCGCCCATCAGTTTTGGATGTAACGTTTGCAGTGCCGGGTACTTGTTGAGTTTCGCGATGTCTTCCTGGATGTTTTTGGCAGTCGCGGAACGAACTACGGTCCGCAAATCGATCAGGTCCGCGCGTTTCTCGTCGATCGCGTCCTTCGTGATTCCCCACGGATAGACGTTCTTTCCAGGCTTCAGTGGATCGACCGGCAGAAACGGTTCTCGTTTGTTCTCGAGTGTCGTCGCAATTGGTCCCTGAAACAGGCGATACAGGGTCAGCAGGTTCTGCGTCGCGGGTGTCGAACCGGTGCGCTTGTCGAGTTGGACGAGAGTCTGATACGAAGAGAGCGCTTCCGGATGTCGCTGCTCCTCGTAAAGCTTCTGAAAAATCTGACCGACCTCGATCAACTTGGCAACTGCCTTGCGCTCGCCCTCGGACAGTCTTGAAGTATCAGGCGACAGACGAATGGTCTGCGTCTTGTCGATGATTGGCTGGCTCTTTTCGAGCGGCCAGTATCCAGCAGGGAGAGTTTGAGTCAGTAGTAACGCGGTCATCAAAAGTTTAGTCATGCAGGCATTTTGCCAAATTTCTTCGACTAACGACACTGTCAATCGTCAGCAAAACCTTGCGACATATATTTACTCCAATTGATTTCGACACTCGTTTTTCCAGCCGTTTTTCCGGATTGTTGATTCGCGACCATTGAGGCATCGGCGTTGCACTAGACAGCGCCGGTGACAAGTCTAACCACAACGATCAAACGCCGCTTCGCGCGGATGCGCAGGCGCCGAAAAGTGGGACGAGCATACGACATGGCGCTCGAAGTCGCACGCGTACTCCCGCCGCGCGCCGACGTGCTCGACGTGGGCTGTGGTAACGGGTTCATTGCACACCATCTCCAAAGCATGCTCGGAACGACGGTTGTTTGATTAGACGTCGGGGCCAGCACTGCCGCTCGCATCAATTACCTTCCCTACGACGGACGGCACTTTCCTGTCCGAGACCGGAGTTTCGACGCGGTCCTGCTTTGTTATGTGCTGCATCACGCGCAAGACCCGCGACTCGTGCTGAACGAGGTAAGCCGAGTTTTGCGAGAAGGCGGGCTCGCAATCATCTATGAAGACATACCTTCGATCTGGTGGGATCGCGCGGTGTGTTGGACACACAATCGACAGTGGCGTGGTCGCACTGGTCCATGCACATTTCAGATGGAGCACGATTGGCGCCGGACGTTCAGCTTGTCGGGGTTTGAGATCGTGAAGGAGCGTGCGTTGTCACGCTGGCGAAATCT
>Ga0105237_10001296_pt1 | contig 33279 bp, 22 predicted proteins | sample KBSC24metaG_FD_81520 | JGI IMG/M metagenome (GOLD analysis project Ga0105237, IMG submission 81520) | Corn rhizosphere microbial communities from Kellogg Biological Station, Michigan, USA - KBS C2-4 metaG | ecosystem: Host-associated > Plants > Roots > Rhizosphere > Soil | place: Michigan, USA... | reverse complement strand
CCATCCTGGTTGACATAGACACAGGCAGGCTGATCAGGCCGGTACTGCTCAGGGATATACACCCAATACTCACGCCAGGTGCCGGGATATATTTTGGAATGGTCAAAGACGAACTTCAGCACCTCACCCTTTGGCACACTGGGATGTTCCACGGAGGCGCTGTCGATGGGATACTGCTCCGCGGGAGCCTGCGCGCCGGCCGGGCAATATTGGATAAGACATATAAACAGGAATGGTATAATTTTATTCATATCTGGAATATACTCATTAAGCCCCACATCCGGCTGGACATAATTAAATTAGTGGGCGGCTCCCCCGCCGGCCGGCCGCATATATTTCGTAAATTTGTGCCCAAATCGCCTTCATGCCAGTTAAAAAAGAGCCGTTGTCCGGATGGGGCAACTACCCGGTGTCTGAATCATACGTTTTGTCCCCCCGATATATCGCTGATTTTAAACAGTATTTACCCAAGGACGGATTGATAGCCCGGGGGCTGGGCAGAAGCTATGGCGACCAGGCGCTGAATAAGGAACGTTACGTCATCGACTGTACAGCTTATAATAATTTCCTTGCATTTGACGAACAGGAAGGTATCCTTGAATGCCAGGCGGGGGTCAGCCTCGAAGAGATCATTTCCGCCTTTGGTCACAGGGGATGGCTCCCCATGATCTGCCCCGGTACAAAATTCGTCACGGTGGGCGGGGCCATTGCCAACGATATTCACGGCAAGGCGCATCACATCGATGGCTCTTTTGTCAATTGCGTATTATCATTCACGATACTCCTGGCGGATGGCAGCATATTGACAGCCTCCCGCGAGGACAACCCGGAACTCTTCTGGGCCAACTTCGGCGGCCTGGGTTTATTGGGGGTCATCCTCACAGCCCGCATCAAGCTGCGGAAAGTGGAGACCATGTACTTCAGACAAAAAAGTGTCAAGATCCGCAACCTCGACCACATGCTGGAGACCCTGAACAAGCTGGACCATGAGTTCAACTACTCGGTAGCCTGGATCGATGCGCTGGCAAAAGGAAATAAGCTGGGCAGCGGGGTCATCTCTTTTGGAAACTCCGCCAAGCTCAATGAGCTGCCGGAGAAATTAAAAAGCGATCCGTTAAAGCTGCATTCCAAAGGCAAGCTCTCGGTCCCCATCTTTCTTCCCTCCTTCACATTGAACAATTTTACGGTAAGGATTTTGAACAGGGTCATCGCCTTTGTACAGAACTCTCCAAAACAGTTCGTGCATTACGAAAAATTCTTCTTCCCGCTGGATGCCATCAATAATTGGAACAGGGGCTACGGCAAAAGAGGGTTTATCCAATACCAGTTTGTCATCCCCGAAGAGAATGGCCGGCAGCACCTGGTAGAGATACTGGAAATGATAGCGGCCAGCGGCTGCACGCCTTTCCTGAACGTGTTTAAAAGAATGGGCGACGGACAAGGCATCCTGTCCTTCCCCTTTAAAGGATATACCCTGGCCATCGACTTCCCGGTGACCAAACAGCTCCATACATTCACGCCAAAGCTGGACGCCAAAGTGCTGGCGGCAGGAGGAAGACTCTACCTTGGCAAAGACGCCATGCTGAATGAAAAGATGTTCAAGGATATGTATCCGCAATACAAAGAATGGCTGGCCATCAAACAGCGATACGATCCCTCGGGTAAATTCAACTCGGACATCTCCCGGAGACTGGGTCTCGATTACTAAAGAACTTCGTTTTTTTATAACAAAAAGATGACCTTAATTGCGAGGTCATTTTTTTTATGGCCCATCGGCCAATCACTTAAACTTTATTGCTATGTCTAAGATTCTCCGCATCGGGGTAGTTGCCCTGTATGTACTCCTCATCGGCTTTTTTTTCCTGTTGACGCTCGCTGTTTCCGGCGTATTTATTTCCTGGTGGACATTGACCATAGCCCTGACGGCATGGATGCTCGTCTGCTGGCTGTCGGTGTATTATCTGTCCCCGGTCCATCTTTTCTTCCACGGGCGCCTGCGTCCACCCATCATGGAAGAAGAGGCAAGATTACAGGGCTGTCTGCAGGAAGTGCTAAAGAGCGCGGGCTGTGAAAAAAAGTTTTGCCTGCGCATCGTGGAAGAAAAAGAAGAAAAGATCCTTTCCTTTGGCCACGACACGATTGCCGTCTCGGCATCCCTGTTAAAAGAGCTGACGGATGAAGAGCTGAAAGGCGTGATGGCGCATGAGCTGGGACACCTGATCAGCAGGGATACGCTGGTCACCTGGGCATTTGCTACTGCCGACCGGCTCCCACATTTGCTCACCCGTGTCCGGCTCCTCCTGACCCTGCTGGTATTATTGCCGGTGATCTATTTCATCGTGGGACTCTTCAGCAACACGCTGATATTCCCCATCGGCGCCGCATGGATGTTCCTGGTATCTTCCGTGATCCTTCATGTGCTTTTCCGCTGGCTGCACCTCCTGCTGTTACGGCAACGCGAATACAGCCAGGATGAATTTGCCCACCGCCTGGGTTATGGCCGCGGATTGCGGGATGCCCTGGTTAAACTGGCCCAGACGGGCGAACAGCAGGTCAACGCCTGGTTCATTCTTCTGTACGGGCGGGCGCCGGTGATCTACCATCGTATCCGCAGACTGGAACAATTGCTCGCCTGGAGGATCGCTGGATCACCCGCCGGTCCACAGGGTCAATAGCTGATCTTTACGGACACGCCATTATTGTCGTTCACAAATCGTAACAGACAGGTATGTGATACGACATCCCATTCGTGGGTGGTCCTGTCGGCCATATCGAGCATTACGCCACCCACTTCAATTGCCTTCGGCGGTGAAGGCAGAAGTATGCGCATGACATTTTGTGTTCCAACGGGGCTCCGGGCAACAAAGGAATAAACACCGGGACTGCGCTTTTCATCATAGGTCCTCGACGCAGCGCAAAGCACTCGGGCTTGCCGTCGATCGCTCACACGGTCCAGCGCATATAAATAGGTCTGTTCGCCAGGCTTCACGATCTTTTCGGACAGGACGGGCAGATGGGGATTGAACAGGTCGATGACTGGCCCTTTAATGGTCAGCGGTTCATTACTGACACTCTCATCCATAACAGCCGCAATGGTATAAGGCCCTCTCTCCAGGTAAAGATAATTTTTAAGGTCCAAAGATGCATGCGTAGATGCAGCAAAAGCATCTTGCACCATCCGTAAATATCCGCTGTCCTGCCCGGGTGTCATAATGATCTCCTTGGGATCCTCACGTACGATATAAACCCTGCCCTTCCCAACGACATAAGCTCCAGCCTCGGAGCGCACATCCAACAAGCTAAACAAATGCTGCGATGGCGCGCTAAAATTATTCCCCCCGCTGTTCCACCATTCCTTCACCTGCTGAAAAGGATCGTTGTCCCTGCCATAGTATAGAAGTGTCCCACCCTTCCTCACCCACTCATCAAGCCGCCTATGCACTTCCGCCGTCGGCGGCTTCATATTGGCATAGCTCATGACCAGCACTTTGATATCCTTCAATGTCTCGGGAAAGGCAAGATTCTCCATATGGACGGTCTCTACGGGCACGCCCCTCTTTAGCAAAGGCATAGCCATTCCATAAAAGTTGGACAGACGGGGATCACTGTAATCCTTATGCGTGGGGAATCGTTGGAACATCATGGAGTTGGACAACAGCACGCCGATCCCCTTGCTGCCCCTTACGGTGTTCCTGGACGCCGGCAGGTCGTTCAGGCTATTGACCATCACCTGCATCTGCGTAGCATATTCAGGTGCGATGGGCTGCGGTTTGTCAAAACCTTCCACCTTGAACTTTCCTAAATATATCCGGTTGGGCCAGGGCATGACCTCAAAATTATCCACGCTGGGATACATAAGCTCGGCGGTAAATGTCGCCTGGTAGTTGCGCTTGTAATCGTCCCAGCTGCGCCGGGCATCCTCGATAGGGTCGGTGAGAAAATACATCTTCCGGTGGGTAGGCGCGGTCATGGATTTCATACAGCCATATTCAAGAAAGGCGTTCTCGAATACCCGCTCCTTCTCCACCCCGTTGAAAAATGTTGGTTCACGGCTGGTGCCGGTCCACACCTGTGCGATATATCCATCCACCACGGGCAGGGAGGCCAGACTCGCTTCGGGACTTACTATCTGCCACGAGGAATAATTGATCAGGCTGTGAGTAGGCACAAAACAATGTATGCTCAGCCCCTTTTCTTTTCCGTACGCCTTTGCATAGGTGAATACCTCGTTCAGCGCATTATAATAAAGATGATATTTTAACTTGGAAGAAAGATAAGTAGCTTCGGGAGATTCGTGCTGCGCCACCCAGGGAGCGCCATAATATTTCTGCCATTCGGACTTGAATGCTTCGCTGTAGCCGGCCCTGGCCCAGAACTCCGGCTCCTCCAGGTAGATGGTGGTAATACCTGCATCAATGACCCGCTTGATAATAGATTTCATATACCCGATGTAGGAGGCGGTTGGCACGATATAAGGAACATAATGCCCGTGCCAGATGGTATCCCCGTTCCGCTGCTTTTGTCCTTCATCGAGATGCATCTTGCCATCGTACTTACCTAAAAAATAATCCTGGTACTCACCCCAGGCGATGCCGGTCATGAACTGGACATTATAGCCATTGTCCCTGTACGCTTTTACTCTTTCTTCAAAATCATTGCTCACACCATAGACCATGGCAATGTCGGAGCGGACATCATACTCCGGTCGCCACGCAGCGGATATCTGAAAGCTGGTCTTTTCACGGGCAGAAGATGGGATTGTTCGGTGAGCAGTTGCATCACGGTGCGCAGGCTGTTGAGCGAGGCTTGTCAAAGCTGACAGTAGCAAGAGAGGACTAAATCGTTTTAGCATCATCCCTTAAAGGTAGGGCTAAACTCATAGATCAGCTTATAGCATACTCTATTTTTTTATATTCGGTCGTACGACGGCAGTATCAGTAGTCAGTGCCGGCAGCACATACCCCCCCGAATCCAACACGGTGGTCTTGTAAAGGGCCTGCAGCTTACCCCAATCCTTCCGCTCCACCTTGGTATGATACAGGTACAAAGCATGCAGATGCTTGGGAGGCTGCACAGCCAGCAGCCCCTGCGCGGTAACATTCGTCCCCGCGAGGTTCAGCACCCGCAGCTCGGACAAGGCGGCAAGAGAAGACAACGCATTGCTGGTAATCTTTGTATCACGCAGGCTCACCACCCGCAGAGCAGTACATTGTTTGATCACCTCCATATCCTTATCTCCCGCGCCCGTACCCGACAGGTCCAGTTGGATCAATTGCTTCTTCAACGGCAGCAGCAAAGGGATCAGCGAACCCGCCGGCGTCCCGGAAAAATTCACGGACAGATAGTTGCTGTTCTGCGCCACAGGCATCACTACTACCCCAGCCTTTCGCAGCTCCACGATCGCCTTTTCATCCGCGGGTCCGACAGGTTCATCGGGTATCAGTCCAGCCGCCTTCACCAACGCAGGATCCCCTTCACGGGCGCTCCCGGCGCCACCGGCCCCGGCATGCTGTAACGCCAGCAGCGCGGGCTTGATCTTCTCCGGCTGGGACAGCTCCTTTACCTGCTTCCGGTAGTCAGCCCCCTGGTTGACCCACCAGGTCAGCAATTGCTGCTCCTGCGACGACAGCTGCGGCCGGTCCTTCGGCGGCATATGGTGCTCCTCGTTCTCGGGGATAAGGATACGCTTTATCAGCTCGCTGCTGTCGGCCTTGCCGGCAACAAGCACACCCCCATCCTTACCGCCCTTGGCAATACCCGCGGGATTGTCCAGCCGCAATCCTCCTTTTTGCCGGCGCGCCCCATGACAATTATTACAACGGCTCTCTAATATTGGCTTTACGATATCCTCATAGGCTGCTGCCTGCTGTACATCGGCGATGGGCCGGAAGGCGGGAGGCGGCGGTGTATTGTGGAAACCAGCAGTGAGGTAATCTTCACCATGGGTCAATGATCCCCCGAGATGGCCGGCGACCATGATCAACACGAACAATAATATACCAAGCATATTTCCATTACGGTCAAACACTCGCTCGACCCTTCCTCCAAAACCAGCCCGCGCATACAAGGCAAAGGCAACAAAGGTCAGCGTAATGGCCACCCACATATGGGCGGATACAAGATTGTCATCATAATCCCCATTGCTAAAAAGCAGGAAGCCGGTGATACAGGACAATACGGCAGATATCAGCCCGGCCAGCAGGACGATAGGAATAGCAGAACGAAAAGCGGCAAATTTTTCCCAGCGCGCGAATAACTGTAACAGCAGCGCGGTCAGCAATATCCCAATGGGCAGATGAACAAGGGCCGGATGCAGGTGTGCGAGAAATGCGGTAATAGACAACAGATTCATTAAGCTATAATTTCTTCGATGACCTTCCCGTACACATCAGTCAGACGGAAGGGTCTTCCCTGGAAAAGATAGGTGAATTTTTCGTGATCAAAGCCAAGTTGATTCAAAATTGTCGCCTGCACATCAAAAGGAGTGGTCTTGCCGCTGATGGGGTAATAACCTATTTCATCGGTCTCACCATAGCTGAACCCTCTTTTTATACCCCCGCCGGCCATCCAGATGGTAAAGGCATCCACATGATGATCCCTGCCTTTGAAGGGATTCTGCTTGCCATCCCTGTTCTCCATCATGGGGGTCCGGCCAAACTCCCCACCCCAGATGACAAGGGTATCTTCCAGCAAACCTCTTTGTTTGAGGTCCAGTATCAGGGCGCTGACGCTACGGTCCACCTGCCTGCATTTATTGATAAATCCTACGTCGATGGCAAGGTTCGCATCGGTGCCATGACTGTCCCAGCCCCAGTCGAACAATTGTACAAAACGAACGCCCTTCTCCACCAGCCTCCGCGCCAGCAGGACATTGTTGGCAAAGCACGCCTTCCCGGGCTGCGTCCCATACATTTCATGGATATAGGCAGGCTCGTCATTGATGTTCATAGTTTCGGGAACAGACAGCTGCATTTTATACGCCATTTCATATTGAGAGATGCGGGAAAGTATCTCGGGGTCTCCATACGCCGCGTGCTCCTGCTCGTTGACCTTATTGATAGCATCGATGGATGCCTTTCGGATATCCCGGTCCATCCCCTGCGGGTCCTCGATAAACAACACGGGGTCCCCTTCGCTGCGACACTGTACCCCCTGGTATACGCTGGGCAAAAAACCGCTGCCCCACACGCTCTTGCCGGCATCGGGGAATTTGCCGCCGCTGGTGAGCACGACAAAGCCGGGCAGATTCTCATTCTCGGTACCAAGCCCATACGTCACCCATGATCCCATGCTGGGACGGCCAAGGCGCGGAGCGCCGGTCTGAACCAGCAGCTGAGCGGGAGCATGATTGAACTGGTCAGTGGTCATAGCCTTGAGAAAACACAGCTCGTCGGCAATGCCGGCCAGATGAGGCATATGCTCGCTGACCCATGCGCCGCTCTGCCCTCTCTGCTGGAAATGAGCCTGCGGTCCCAGCATCTTGGGCACACCCCGTATAAAGGCAAACCGCTTGCCTTCCAGCAGCGACTTTGGACAGTCCTGCCCATCCAATCCCGCCAAGGCAGGTTTATAGTCGAACAACTCCAGCTGCGAAGGCGCACCGGCCATATGCAGATAGATCACCCTTTTGGCACGGGCAGGGAACATGGGCATCCGGGGCGCCAATGGATGAGCAGGGTCAAAAGCAGGACCCGATGCAGCAGCAGGACTGCCGGGTCGGCAGGAGGGCAGTAACGATCCCAATGCCAGCGCGCCAAAACCCATGGCGCAATCCTGCAAAAAATGCCGGCGTGTATACATTCGGGATACAGCCGCCTGGGCTTCCCGTAACAATCGTTGATTATGCAATTCTTTCCGGGTCATGTTATCAGTTCTTGGTGATCACTTCATCCAGGTTCAATATGGCATTGGCCACCACGATCAGGGCGGCCATGGAAGGCTTGTCATAGGAGCCCTCCGATCCGGCTATCTCCCGGGTCTTCCCGGGGCTATGGCTGTACCGCGCATAGGCCGTGTTATACAACCCCTCCAAAGCCTGCAGACTGGCCCCATCGATGGGATGGAACACGACAGCGGAATACCCTTTCTTGATAGCCTCCGCGGCCGGCCCCGCATTCGACATCATTTCCGCCAGATGACGCGAAGCATCGAGATACACGGAGTCATTCAATAGGGTCAGCGCCTGTAAAGGCGTATTCGTACGGATACGCCGGGCAGTACACACTTCCCTGGCAGTACCATCGAAGCTCATCATGGATGGATAGGGTGCGGTCCGCTTCCAATACGTGTACAAAGCCCGGCGGTATTGATCTTCCCCGTTGCTTTTTTGCCAGTCCTGCCCATTCCACGGCGAGAGCCAGATACCCTTGGGCTGCCAGGGCATGACACTGGGACCTCCAAGCTTGTCGGCAAGCAGTCCGCTGACGGCCAGGGCCTGGTCCCTCACCTCTTCCGCGGATAGCCTTACCCGTGAGCCCCTCGCATAGTATTTATTATAGGGGTCTTTTTCCAGCTGCTCGGGGCTGACCTTGGGATCCTGGCGATAGGTCGCTGACAGCACAATGCTCCGCAACAGCTTTTTGACGCTCCATTTATCATCGGTCATAAATTTCCAGGAGAGATAGTCCAGCAATTCCCGGTGGGTAGGTTCGGCGCCCTGTGTGCCCAGGTCCTCCAGGGTCTCCACCAGTCCGGTCCCAAACAGTTGCTCCCACACCCGGTTGACCATGGTCCTGGCAGTCAACGGGTTTTGACGGCTGGTAAGCCACATGGCAAGACCCAGCCGGTTATGAGGTGCGGCGGCAGGAAAAGGATTCAGGCTTCGTGGAGTGGCAGGCTCTACCTGCCTTCCCTGTACAAGCCAGTTGCCTTTTTCAAACACATGGGTCGCCCGGTGCATGTCGCGGGGATTATCCATCATGACAGGAATGGTTGGTACAGACTTGCGCATCAACGTATCATACAGCTTCTTCATGCCGGCATATTCGGGGTCTCTCCCGCCGGCATACCCACCCTCCCTCGCGCCGGGTAGCGAATGCGTAAAATGAAACCAGTCGAACTGCATACCGCTGGCATTCGGTCCCTTCAGGTTGCCATTCTCATAAGTTAGGAAAAGATCATGCCTGCCTTGCTGTGGAGGAAAATTGACCACATCGATGACCCAGTCCTTTGTGACGGGAATAGCCATCTTTTGCAGAACAGGACCATCGGGCTTATCAAGATGTATAGTCCAAAAACCACCAGCAACATAACCCTGGTAACGATAAATAAGCTGATCACGCTGATCCAGATCTACATCGTGCAGCCGGGCTACGGCATGGTTACGGAAGATCAGCCATTTCGTATCGTTAAGCTCGCTGTTGACAAACTGATCGGCCCGTATGGAATTGATGGAAGGCTCCCAGGTCCGGAGGAACCAGGCGATCTCCTTCCCCCGCTCCGCACCACTCTTACGGCTCACCCAGGCAGAGAGCTTTACAATATCGAGACTATCAGCAGTCGAAAATTGCCGCAACAGCGGGTAGTCGTCATAGGTATCTTCATCCCGGGTGTCGTTGAAAAATGCCATGAACTGATAATATTCATCGTGACGGAAAGGGTCATAAGGATGGCTATGACATTGCACACAGGCGAAGGTAGTTCCCATCAGGGCCTGCCAGGTAGTATTTACCCTATCTACGATGGCAGCTGTCCTGAACTCCTCGTTGTCGGTGCCGCCTTCGTCATTGGTCATGGTATTGCGGTGGAATGCGGTGGCGATAAGCTGCGCATCGGTAGGATCCGGCAGCAGGTCGCCGGCCAGCTGTTCGGTGAGGAATTGGTCATAGGGCATGTCCGCGTTAAAAGCATGGATCAGCCAGTCCCTGTAACGCCAGATAGCGCGGTTGCCATCCCGCTCATATCCCTTCGTATCGGCATATCGCGCCAGGTCCAGCCAGAGCGCTGCCCATTTTTCGCCATAACGTGGCGACGACAGTAACGTATCGACCAGCCGTTCATAAGCGTCGGGACGGGTGTCCCGCAAAAATCCCTCGGCCTGCGCAGGCGTAGGCGGCAGCCCTGTCAGATCAAAACAAACTCTTCGCATCAGCGTAGCCTTGGGAGCTTCCGGGGAGAAATTTAAATGTTCTCCAGTCAGCTTCTTGCGTATATAATCATCGATACCCCGGTCTTTCTCGCGCGGTGCCTGCACAGCAACATAAGCCCAGTGGTCGCCCCACTTCGCACCTTGTTTTATCCAGTCGCGCAAAATGGTTATCTCTTCCTTTGTCAGGGGCGGGTGCTTATAAGGCATCCGGTCTTCAGGATCATCCAGGGTGATCCGCCGGATGATCTCGCTGTGATCAGGGTCGCCGGGAATAATTGGTAGCCTGCCGGATTTAGCCTTTGACAACGCGTCGGTACGGAAAAGAAGACTGAAATCACCCTGTCTTTTCACACCACCATGACATACGATGCATTTTTTATTGAGTATGGGTTTGACCTGCGTATTGAAGTCTACAGGATGCCCGTGAAAAAATAGCATCCAGGAAAGAATAGCAACGAGAAGAACCGCACCCGCGGAGATGATAAGCAACCTTCTGGACATACCTCAATTTACTCAAAAATGTCCGAAAAACGGTCTTGGTCAAAAATAGTCCTCACCTCAATGATGACCGCTGCCGCCTTCCACCTTGAAGTAACTTTTATAATTCTCCAGGCGTCTGAGCAGCGACTGCCCAGCCATCAGTATCCTGGCTTTATCGGCTTCATTCAATGGTGAAATAAGATAGGCAAACGGTCCTTTTCGCTCCCCACCCATGACGACAGCGCCGGGATTGACGAGGAACGGCGGCTGCGAAGCATTGGAATCGATGCCGATGTCCGCATAAGTGAGATAAGGCGCATAATACATATAATGTGGCAGACTGAAAGACGCCACCCGGATCTTATCAGGATTCCCGATATAGCTCCGCATCATGGGCGCCTCCATATAGGATATCCCGGGTCGCGAAGGCGCTTTATAATATCCGTTTTTGATCCGTTGTATCACTGTATCCCTGATCTGTATGGGTGACCATTTGCCGGAAGCCCGCATGGCCGCAACGTCCAGGTATACAGGCATGATCGTCCTGGCGCCTTCTGCATCATAACTGATCGGAGCAGCCAGGTCCTGCCGGAATTCCGCCCACTCCCATTCTGTCCGGGAAATAAAGCAGACAAATCCGTTCGATCCCTGCCTGCCGACATAGAACCCTTTCTCCGGATCCAATAGATAGACGGTAGCTTGCTCACGCAGATGCGGCGGAAGTGAGCTCAACGCAAAATCCGTCTCCAGGTCCACCGGCATTTTTTCCAGCTTCCAGTCCCCCGCGGTTTGTCCCTTTCCCCGAATAGTGGTGAGTAAGATCGAAATGCACCATATGACGCCCCAGCGCCCTATGGACGATAAGCAGTGATTAGTCATGATGTAGGGATTTGATCATGACAAAATTAATCGGTGGAAGCAGTTCCCCGCGAGGGCAAAAAGGACAGGTCAAAGGGGGTTTTGGGACAGTTCCGCCAGGCGGGCGCGTATCTCCAGCAACCCGGCCTGATCAAGGAGCTTCTTGACCTTACCCGGCCCGGCCAGGCCGGCCTTATCGGTCTCGGTATTCCGTATGCCATCCACATCCGTTATAAATGCCTGTATATAGGTCTTGTCCTTATCCAGTTGATACAGGTCCTGGTAACCCCGCAACAACACCGCATTGAACCAATAGTTACCAGGCCATCGCCCGTTTTTAAAAAAGGTCTTGAGACTGGCTGCCGCCAGCCGGTGCGCCTCATCCAGGTAAGCCGCCTTCTTCGTCAGGGTATACAGGATCACATTGGCCTGCAGCATGGTGCCGGTATTATATGTGTAGAACTGCCGCGCGATCCTGCCATCCTTTGTTTTGATATTGTCATAATAAACACCCGACGGCGACTGCAATACTTTATTCACCCAGTTATATAATAGCAGCGCAGTATCCAGATATCCCCGCTCCCCGGTGGCCCTGTAAAGGTCTAAAGCCAGCAGTACCCCCGGTCCATTCGAACAGGTATTCTTGGTGCTCTTATCCCCCTCCTTCCAGTAAAGCCCTCCGCCGGTGACGGTATCATAGCCGGTCATCATAAATTGGTATATCTCCACTGACTTCTCTAAAAACACTTTCCGCCTGGTCCGGGCATAAGCATCCATATACGCGAGACCGATCCATTGATTGTCGTCATAGAACCGGTCACCGCCACCCTGTTTCACGACATAGCTGTCGTATCCGGCAATACCATGCTTTACGCTGTAATATTGATCGATGGCCTTCATCACAGGCTCGAGGTAAGGTCTGCCGGGCTGAAGCACTTCCATTTCATTCGCAGCCTGCACGAGGGCGCACAAGGGCCAAAGATAGGAATGGGGATGTTCGTCCGCGGCTGTATTGTTCGTTTCCGTGAACAATCCGGTGACACTGTCATAATAGGTGCGATAAATGGCCTGGTGCAGCGATTTATAATCAGTCTGTGCACTCAGCACACCTACCCGCAGCGTCACGAGCGATCCCAGCAAAAGTTTCCCACCCCAAAAATGCATGATAAGTTTTTTTAAAACAGCTGCCCCTTCTTCAGCTCGGCCAGCGCCTCTACCAGCATGATCCCGCTCAACTGTATCGTAAGGTCGGTCGAGCTTCCGGGAGCCTTATCCCAGGCGCTCCCAAACAACAGATTACTCTTATTCATCCCCTTGCTCCAAAGACTCTCGCCATTGGCCCGTAGGAAATTCACATAATCGCTCTTCTTCGAAGGATCGAAAGTGGCGTCAACGATCAGCCGCGTAAAATAGCGCACAAAAATGCCTTTGAAAAGACCCCCATCGCCGCCTCCCTCATCCTTGAGGATGCCGTTGCTGGTAAGAAAGCCGCTGTTCAGCGTAAAGTCCGCTGCCTGCAGGGCATCACTAAGGTACGCAGAACTACCGGTGTTTTCATATAACTCCAGCGCCGCACCGAGAAAAGTGCCCTGGTTATAGGTGAACTTCCAGTCGGTGTTCTTCAGACCGTTCTTATCGATATTATCATAAACAAGCCCGGTAACGGGATCATACAGCGTCGCCCTTTCCCAATCGTAGATCTTCTTAGCCCATTGCAGGTCGGTACTGTTGCCGCCGATCTTATAAAGACGCGCGGCCAGTATGGCAGCGGGCATATTCGAAGGAGTGTTCTTGGAAGGGTCGTCCTTACGCCACCAGATGCCTCCACCCAGATCGCTGCTCCACCCATTCTTGATATCCGCCCACAATACATCGGTCACGTCCTTGAAATGACTGTCATTGGTCACGACATACGCCCGGAGACAGGCCAGCGCCATCCACTCCATATCATCATAGTAATAGTTGATCATGCTGCCGCCATTCTTTACCTGCACGCCGGACAACAGATCGATCATCTTGGATTTGATCGTCGTCGAGGGATTACGCAGATAGGCATCGGTCAGTACATCGAGCGCATGCGCCTGCGGCCAGTATTGAGCCCAGTCGGAGGCGGTATTGCTGCTGAGATAGTATTTACCGGAGGGACTCCAGAAATAATCCAGCGACAGCTCTGCCGTATCGGCAATAGTAGACCAGTTGTACGTGCCGGCAGTGCTTCCGCCGGACAGGGCAGGTGAATCATCCACATTTTGCTTTAGACAGGATGACAGACTCACAGCGAACAGCAGCACCAATAGTATATTCTTCATGAATACCAAAGTTTACTCCTTTTGATAATTTTGTGTATACGCGGGATCGGTGGCCTTGAGCGAGACCCAAAAATCAGCGATACTGCCCTGGGGAAGATAGGTCTTATCGAACTTCCAGCTCCAGTCCCACTGGCTGCTGTTATTGGCGTCAAAGTCGATGGTCTTGTACGCCACGGTGCCAGGGTATTGCCCATCCTGCCCGGGGCTGTCGTTGGAAGAGTAATTCAGCCATTGATCCTTGTCACCGGTACCGTCATTGATGACCATCTTGTATTTGTATCGGTCTTCAAATCCCCATGGCATGGAAACATAGGCGATGGTAAAGCCATTGAGCCGCCAGACGCCATTGGAAGTATAAGGCAGTGTACACCAGAAGCTGTTACCGGCGCAGTACCAAAGCTGCAGGGACTTGACTTCCGCAAGGCTGCCATTGACATTGTTAAAGCTCAGACGGATACGCATGACCTTGTCGCTGCCGGTAAAAGTAGTTTCCCCACCCTCTTTCATCTCCAGTACGCCGGCGCTGCTGTCAAGATAATACGCCTTGGGCGTGCCGGTTGTGGCATCCACAAAATGATAGCTGCCCGCGGTGAGCTTGGTATAGATCTCAAACTCGCCGGACGAAGTCTGCTTCATCGGCAGGGCGGCGCTAAGGTCGGTACCGGCCTCGGTGGCGGAGCCGGTGAGATAAATACTGCCGGGCAGTACGGCAAAACCCGCAGGCCTTTCCAGGTCGATGACCCTGAATACTTTTGCCTTCACGCGGTTGGTGCCCTTCGATGAAAAGACGGTCCATATAAACTTCTTTCGCTGGAAAAAGTCAGCCCCGCCCAATGAAGCGATCTTGTTCAGATCGCCATGCGTCAGCGTCAGCGTATTTTGTACCCCCTTCCCATCGCTGACAACGCTATAGAAGGGATTGGAAAAATCCCCGCCCACCTGGTCAAAAGCCACTTCATACAGTACGAGCGATCCATCCTCGGCCTGCGCCTGCTGCCATTGAAAGGTCTGTGATATATTGGCCGCGGGGTTTAGCTTGATATACTGGCTGTCGGCAGGTGTATACAACGCCGTCACGGCCGACACATTGAGGTCGATGCTCCGGGTGTCTTTTGTACATGCTCCAAGCAAGAGCAGGAACACCATCGAAAAAGAAAGCAATATTTTCATATCTGCGTAGTTTAAAAATGGTCTGTTAATAATTTGGATTTTGCGTCAGCTTACTATCCTTCACGAGCTCGGAAGAAGGTACGGGCCAGAGATAATGTTTGTTCTTATCGAAGGTGCGGAACTGTGCACGCAGATACCCATTGTCGGTGGCAGGATCGCCATACCTGGCCCCGTGAGCCCAGCCATTCATCACGGTCTCTGCTATCTTCCACCGGCGGATATCATCTATCCGTAATCCTTCAAAAGCCAGCTCGGATCGCCGCTCGTTCCGGATGATGGCGGTGAGATCAGCGCCGGCGCCGGGGAAGTCCAACGCACCGGCATCCGTAAATCCTGCCCGCTGCCGAAGGGCCTTGATGGTCTTATCCCATACATCGGAAGTCATCTGTCCTAAACTATTCTTGGCCTCGGCGTACATCAGCAGCACCTCGGCATAGCGTATCAATATCAGGTTGGAGCCAAATTGCAAGGTGGGAACGGATACAGGGTCCCAATACTTACGCCAATAGTAGCCGGTGGCGGTGCCCTGACCGGACGCCTTGTATTCATTCTGCTCCTGCCCCGCGGGAGACGTGCCGGGTTTTATATAGATCTTTTGTGTGCTTCCATCCGCATTCTTCCAGGCGAACTGATCGTATACAACGGTGGCGGTCAGCCGGGGATCGCGGTTGACATAAGGGTTGTTCTCGTCATATCCGGATCCGGCATCGCTGATTGCCTTGCCATTGGTCATAATATAGGAATCCACCAGTTCCTGTGTCGGCGCCAGGTTGTTGCTGCGCGCCCCGGTACTCAGCGGTGCAAAATCAATATAATCCCCCCACATCCGGGTATTCAGCACATAGGCCAGGTCAAAGATCACCTCGGAATTGTACTTGGCAGAGGACTTAAAAAGATCTTCATAGCTGCTATACAGGCTATAGGTCCCGTTCTGACTTTGATCGTTCATCAGCTGCTCGCAGATAGTGACAACATCGGCCATACGATCCCCCTCATACAACAGCACTCTTGCCTTGAGGGCCAATGCAGCGCCCCTGGTAACCCGCCCCCTGTCGGCAGCGGCATACTGGTCACGGGTAGGCAGCCCGGCAGCAGCGGCATCCAGCTCGTCGGTGATAAACTTTTCTACATCCGCACGCGGCGTACGGGCCATGGTCTTGGCCTGGTCTGCGGTAATATCCTCTTTTAACAAGGGTACATCACCCCACCATTTCATCAGGTTGAAATAATGCCAGGCCCTTATAAACTGGGCTTCGGCCTTCATCCTGTCCCGGGTGGCGGCAGGCAGGGTAGTATTCTTGTCGACATTGCCGAGAAAGATGTTACAGGATTTTATCCCGGCATAGTAATAGCCCCAGTCGGAGGAAAATCTGTTCAGGTCTACGGTGAACGAGCCGGAAGATATGGCATCCACATTCCCTGCGCTGATCCCCAGCCGGGTATAGGCATTATCGCTCAACGCCTCGTTGTAGAAATAGGGATTGCTGGTGAAGATGCTGTTGTAAATATTGTTCAGGGCATTGTTCACATTGTCATCCACCTGCCAGAACGTGAGCTCTGTATATCGATCGCTCGGAGCAAGATCCAGCTTCTTGCACCCGGACAGGGCCCCGACGAAGAATAACAATGAAAAAAGTTTTTTTACTGTCATATGGCGATGATTGGATATTATAAAAAAGTGATGTCTATGCCAAAGCCGATGAATACAGGCATGGGGTAAGCCCTGCCGCTATTGGCCCCCACGCCAAAGCCGGTGCTGTTATTGAACTCCGTGATCTCGGGATCCAGGAAGTTCAGCTTGCTCAGCGTGACAAGATTCTGTCCCGTGAAATAGATCCGGGCCTTTTGTATCCGGGCCTTTCTCGTCAATGCCTGCGGAAGCGTATACCCGATCTGGAGATTTTTCAGCCGGGCATAGGCGGCATTGAACAGGAAGAGGTCGGAGCCGGTGCGGTAATTATTGGTATTGGACGGCGAACCATTCTCCGCCAGCTTCGGCCGCTTGGCATTCGGATGCGTAGGCGTCCAAAAATCAGTCTGGTGAGTATACATGGTGCCTGAATATCCTACGTGAAAGGGTTCTACCTGCTCGCCGCGGATCATCTCATCCCGCTTGCCTACGCCCTGTACGAAAAGCAGTATGTCGAAACCCTTGATACTGGCGGTATACGTAAATCCGAAAGTGTAGCGGGGGAAAGGGTTGCCGAGAATGAATTTATCATTCTGATCAAGGACACCGTCCTTATTCCTGTCCACGAACTTCAGATCTCCCGGCGTAACGGTGGTTCCGGAAAATCGCGGATATTTATTGATATCGTCCAGGGTCTGGAAGAACCCATTGGTCCGGTAGCCCTGGTATACGGTGATGGGCTGTCCAACCTTCCGCACGATCTGGTACTCCTCCATCTGCTGTATCTGCTGACTCTCGCCGCCGGATAGTTTCTTCAACGTGTTCAAATTATCCGACAGGTTCACGGAGAATGTCTGGGTCAGCAGTCTGCCGGACAACGTATAGGACGCCCTTAGCTCCCAGCCCCGGTTCCGCACCTCGGCCACATTGTAAGGCGGCAGATTGGATACCCCAAAGATGGCAGGTATATCCTGTCTTTGCTCCAATATGTCCCGGGTGGTCTTGTCAAAATAATCCAGCGACACATCCAGCTTCCTGTTCAGCAGGCTCAGATCGCCGCCGATATTAAAAGTGGCGGCTTTTTCCCAGGTGACTTTGGGGTTGCCAAGCACATAGCTGGCTCCCGTGACAGCGGCATTGTTAAAGCCATACGCCCCCTGGTAATTGGAGAAATTGGTCTGATACCGGTAGGCCGCAATATTTTGATTTCCTAAGATCCCATAAGAGGCCCTTATCTTGATATCTCCCAAAAGATCTTTCACGGTCCGCATAAATTCCTCTTCGGTCACCCTCCACGCCACAGCGCCGGAAGGAAAGAAACCCCAGCGATTGCCGGCCGCAAACTTGGACGATCCATCCATCCTGAAATTGAACTCCGCGAAATACCTGTCCCGATAGCTATACCCGGCACGGCCAAAAAGAGAATTGAGACTGGTCTCGGTGGTGGCCGGATTGCCATCGGGCTTGGTGGCATTGGACGTATAGCTGCTGTTGGGATCGATGACGGTAGTGCTGGTAGGACGTCCGAGCGCATCGGTCTGGGTCTTTACCAATTGGTTCTCTTCTCCCTTATAGGATTCATTCGCCCCGCCGACAAGGACATGCACATCATGCACGCCGGAAAAAGTATGCATATATTCAGCCAGCAGCTGCAGGTTGGTGAACAGCCCCTTGTAATTGTAGTTGCTGACGGACTTATCCTGCCCATAGGAGCTGGAAGGAACAAAGTCCACCTCCAGCGTACGTCCATATGTGCTGTTATTGGTCACGGTGCCCCCAAAGACGCCGCGTATCTTAAAGTCCTTCGTGATAGCATATTCCCCGTTGAAATTTCCAAAGACCTCGTTGTTATCCAGCATCCGGTAACCGCCTTTTTCAAGGATGCCCTTTGGATTATACTGGGCGGATACGGCATTGGTGAGATAATTGCCGGCTGAGTCCTGGAAATTATAATAAAGAGGGACCCTGCCCGCATCAACCACGAGGTTGGCGGAAACGGTCGAATGATCCTTGATCCTTGTCTTCGCGTACCCGATAATGGTATTCAGCTTGAACTTACCCCATTCGGAGGTCTGGTTCACGCGGAAATTGTAGCGCTGTAGTCCGTAATTCGGACCGATGAAATTACTTTTCTGATCCAGGTAGCCCAGGGACACCATATAGGTATTGCTCGCCCCGCCCCCGCTGATGCTAAGATTATGTGTCTGCTGCGCGGCGTCATGCAGTATATTGTTCAGCCGCCAGTCGCCGTCGCCCTGCGTCTTGAATTGCTGTATCTGTTCAGGCGTAAACACAGGCTGCAGTCCGGAATTGACGAGGCTCTCATTCTTATAATAGGCATTCTCCCACGCATGTACAGGAGTATAGGTGATGCGGGGAGATTGCATGCCATAGATGCCGGTATAATTGACAACAGGAGCCTGGTTCCTTTTCCCTTTTTTGGTAGTCACCAGTATGACGCCGTTGGCGCTCCGGGAGCCATAAATGGCGGCGCTGCCAGCATCCTTTAAGATGGACACGCTTTCAATATCGTTGGGGTTGAGCAGGTTGATATCTCCGCCCGGTATGCCGTCGATGACGATAAGGGGTGTATTGTCACCCGTGGTACCCAAGCCGCGGATATTGAGATTGACGCCCTGGCCGGGCTCGAAATTCGTCTGCTGGATAATAAGATTGGGGCTGGTTCCCTGAAGGGCCAGCAGCACATTGGTGACAGGCCGATCCTCAAGGGCCTTTTTGTTGATGGCATCCACAGCGCCGGTGACAGAGATCTTCTTTTGCGTAGCATATCCAACCACTACCACTTCATTCATCTCCTTATTGTCCGACTCCAGGCGGACAATAAATGTTCGCTTGCCCGACAAAGGAACGTCCTGCCGCAAATAGCCGACGGAAGAAATGGACAGCACACCGCTGCCAAACCGCTCCTCGGGGATACGAAGGCTAAAGCGGCCGTCTTCACCCGTAGTGGTCCCCAGCTTGGTGCCGGCCAGCTGTACGCTGACCCCGGATAATCCTTTCCCGGCGGCATCCAAGATACGGCCCTCGATGGTGATGTCTTCATTGGGTCTGGCAGTAGCAGCGGTCTCATCTTTCTTTACTTCTTCTCCGCTACTGCCGCCTGCTAAAGGGGCGGATGGCTTGACAGGCTTGAGGATGATCTTGTCATTGACAAGCTCATAGCTGATATTCAGCGGTGTCAGCAGCTCCGAGAGGGCGTCGTTCAAACTTTTTTCCTTCATCGAAATGGTAACCTTGCGAAGGGGATTGATCTCGTCGTTGGCATAGACAAATACAAAGCTCGACTGCTTCTCGATCTTTTCCAGCACAGACGACAGCTTCTCGTTCTTCACCTGCAGCGTGATCTTGCGATCCTGTGCCTGCAAAGGCGCCCGGCTTTTCAAAGGAGAGGAAAAGGCAGTCTGTGATCTCAAAGGAAATACGCTCAGGAGCAACCAGGCGGATAGTATACAGGTCGACGCATAACGAACGGGCAGCCGCCGTAAGGCTGGGGTTGCTGTATTCATGGCAATCGTTTTATTTAATGAATGCTGATTAATTGGTGAGCTGACTGGCAGAAGCCGCGATCAGCAGTTCAGTATTGGTTATCTTATAGCTGAAATTCTTTGTTATGGTGAGATAATACATGATCTCATCCAGGGTATTATTCTCAAAACTTCCAGTAAAAACAAATGCCTTCGGCCCATTGTCCACAAACACCACTTTCTTTCCAAAATTCCTTTCCAGCTCGACAGCGATCTGCTCCATGGTCAGGCCGCGGAATATCAGCTTGCCCTCGGTCCAGGCCTTGTCCTCCTTGCTGGACGTTGTGCCGGTGCTTAGCGCCTCACTGTCGAACGTATAGCTGGCCTTATGGTCAGGAGCCAGGTAGACGGTATCCTGTTTCTTATGCGCCGTTTTATATTTCGGGATAAAAGCGATCCTGCCCGTAGCCACGGAGGTCTCTACGACATTCTCATTGTCATACGCGCGAACATTGAACGAAGTACCCAGCACTCTTACCATCCCATTGGCCAGGTGAATGATAAAGGGACGCTCCGGGCTTTTTGCTACATCGAAAAAAGCCTCCCCATTCAGATATACTTCACGCGTGCCGCCCTTAAATACTTCCGGATATTTCAATTTACTGTCCGCATTCAGCCAGACCTTACTGCCGTCGGACAGCTGTATGATGCTTCGGGTGCCTTTGGCATTGTGTTTTTCAAGGGTCAGCGCTTCTCCCTCACCAGACCCGCGATGGCCGATATACACCAATACCCCCACCCCACACAAGACCAATATTGCCGCCGCCGCAACCCACATCCACCTGCTCCGCCGTTTGAGCGCAACGACAGGCGCATAGGTCGGCGTCAGGTTCAAACCTCCAAGCACTTTCTTCAAATTCTCCTCCACGGATGGATGCGCTCCATCATCCCGGCGTGACCAGAACTGGTCAAGGACCTTATTCCTTTCCCCCGCTGCGGCATCTGCGGACAGGTGCTCCTGCAGCTCACGCAATTCCTCCTGGGTCGCCTCCCCGGACAGCTTGCGTGTCATTAATGCCAATATGCGGTCCTTGTTCATGATGATTTGATCTTTCTGTTATTTTCAATCACTTTATCCAGTTTCTTTATAGCTCGAAAAAGCTGGGTCTCCACGGTCCTGGGTGAGATATTCAATATCTCCGCCACCTGCTTATAGCGAAAACCTTCCTCCTTTATAAGCTTGAACACGGTACGGCACTGGTCGGGCAGCTCGTCGATAGCCTGGTTCAGCCGGAAATAGATCTCCTTCCACTCCAGCTCCTTGCTGGGATCATGAAGGTCGATCAGCTGCCCCTGGGAACCATCGGTGTCCACCGCTATATGATAAGGCGAATACTGGGATAGATAGTTCAGCGAATGGTTGCGGACAGCCACAAAAAGATAGGTCTCCAGATTTTGGATCGCGGAAAGTTCCTCCCTTTTATTCCAGACCTTTATCATGATGTCATTCACGATCTCCTCCGCCACCTCTTTCCTGTGCACATACAGCATGGCAAAATTGAACAGACGTGTAAAGAAAAGCCTGTACAGGTCCTCGAAGGCCTTTTGAGAGCCTCCGGCAATAAGCTGTTGCAGATAAGTTAGCTGGTCGACGTCAATTTTCATTGGCAATGCGGCTACATATATAAGACAGGTAAATCATTCTTTTTACGTACAGGACCCCCCAAATTTTTTTTCACCGGCCGGCAGGTCACCTCCAGACAGGTCCGGCCGCTAGTCTCCGGATCACCTCGATACAGGCTCTGCTATTGTGGTAAGGGCATTTCCAGAACCCCACTTTACCCGGCTCATCCATGACGGTCCCATCGGCGCGGCGCCCCCAGAACCATTCCCCCTTCTCCCGGTCGATAATATATTGTTTTGTATACTCCCAGACGGCCTTGAACTTCCTGTAAAAATGCGACTCCCCTGTCAGCTGCGCGGCATGGAGAAACCCTACCATCGCCTCGGCCTGTACCCACCAATGTCTTTCGGCCGCCATATGCTCCTTGTCCCTGTCATATTCATAGCTCATGCTGCCATCCGGATTCAACCCACCCGTAGAAGCAAGGACGATGCGCACGGCCAGCTCTTTTACCTGCCGGATAAGCCCCGCATCTTCCAATACCTCGGCAGCCTCCACGAGCAGCCAGGAAGCCTCGATATCATGACCATAGGAGATAATATTGGACCGTAAACCCCAGTGCTCATCAAAGAACAGCCGCAAATGGCCGGTCCTGTCATCCACAATATGCGCCCTGAACACATGGATAAGCCCCCTGATCCTTTCGGCCAGGACGGGGTCCCGCCACACACGATACAGATTGGTATATGCCTCCAGGATATGGAGATGCGTATTCATCGTCTTCTTCTCGTTGGCGTCCTTCTCGCTGAGCCGCAGGTCGGCAATTGGCTGCCAGTCACGGGTCAACGCCTCCATATATCCCCCGCGCTCCACATCGTAACTATACATTTCTATGTCCCTGTATAGACTTACCGCAAGATCCAGGGCCTCCTTAAAAGGCTGGGCCTTATAATATTCAGCCAGCCCATAAATGGTAAAGGCCAGCGCATAGATCTGCTTCTTCGTATCTGCAGGTACTCCTTCCGCCGTCACGGACCAGTAGACACCGCCATACTCCCTGTCGACAAAATGTTCCATGATATAGCCAAGACTCCTCCCCGCCATAGCCAGATACGCAGCGTCCGGCATCAGATTGTACCCAGCCGCAAACCCCCAAAGTATCCGTGCGTTTAGCACGCCCCCCTTAATGGCTCCCCGCACCGCAACATTATCATTGGTCAGCTGTCCATAAAATCCTCCGTGATCATTATCAGGAGTATACTTCGCCCAATAATCCAGTATACGCTGCAATTCCTCCCGGAACTCCGTCTGTAATGCTGCATTATTTCCCATAAATATCTAGTTAGATAATAGCCAATCTACATAGCGCTCGATCCTGCCGGCAAGATAATAAGGCAAACTGATCAAAGTAAATTCCTTCCCTCTTGGAGTTCGAATATGATCTTTTTTCAATGGACCGCCATATAGCCTGAAGGCAATATCATGGGACGCGGCATCCATAAAAACATGGAGCGAACGCAATGTCCCCGTCGCACCCGACTTTACTTCGCCCTTATACACCGCATTCAGGTCAGCAGTGCGGATCAGCTCCCGCTGCAATCCTGCAAAATGATTCAACATCCCCGTGTCCAGTACCTGCAGGCTGGTATTCATTCATTTATTGTCACATTTTATATCCATTTTCATCCAATTTTTGTAACAGATTATAGGCAAATGACCATCAAAGTATGGTAGAATCTAACTCTTGCAGCAGGGCCTTCTGTGCGGGATTAATGACCTGGGCAGCCGTCTCCAGATCAAACCAGGCGCCCTTGCTGACCTCGGGAAAGGATTGTTTACGACCGCTGCGGGGAGGCCATTCCATCTCAAATGTATTGCTGACGATGGTTGTTGGATCGAGATCGCCGGCAGTGGACCAGGCAAAGACCTGCTTGCCGCCCTTCTGCCGGATAGGGACTAAAGGATTAAAAGGACCCGGAAGCACATGCCCGGTCTCTTCCCGGAATTCCCGGACAGCCGCATCCAGCGCGGTCTCATTACCATCAAACTCCCCTTTCGGGATCGTCCAGGCGCCGATGTCCTTATTCTTCCAGAAAGGCCCGCCCGGATGGACAAGAAAGACCTCCAGCTTCTTACCCAACATCCTATATAGAAGTATACCCGCGCTTTGCTTGCTCATAATTTCACTTTAAAACGAGCAGGAGGCTCGTTTTCCGGACATTTAATAGCTTCCAGGAGCGTCCTGGATATTGAAGACAAATCCCACGCCATAAACGTTGTCGATGCTGATAAATTTCGAGGCGCTGAGATGCTTGCGCAGACGGGAGATAAAGACATCCAGACTGCGTCCTAAAAAGTAGTCATTCTCTCCCCACAGCTGTGTCAATATCTCCTCACGCCGGAGGATACGGTTCTCATTGCGAAAGAGATAATCCAGCAACTCTGATTCCCGGGGCGTCAGGATAATATCTTTTTGCCTGCCGATGTGCAGCTTTAAAGTGTCCTTATGGAATTGTACATCACCCCGTACAATAGCGCTGACCTTGCTGACAGGGGTGGCGGCCGGGATCCTCCGGATGATATTCCTGATGCGTAACACCAGCTCATCCACATCAAAAGGCTTCGCAATATAGTCGTCTGCTCCGATCTTCAGGCCGCGCAGCCTGTCCGCCTTTTCATTACGGGCGGTAAGAAAAAGAAAAGCGATATCGTACCCCAGGCTCACGATCTTCTCCGCCAGCTCAAACCCATCCATCTCGGGCATAGAGACATCGATAAGGACAATATGATAATGCCGGGGGTCCTTTTTTATCTGTTCAAAGGCCAGCTTCCCGTTCTTCAGCCAGTCCACTTCAAAGTCGGATATCTCCAGGTACTGTTTTACCACATTACCCAGATCTGCTTCATCTTCTACCAGGAGTATTCTTGTCTTCATAGCCCGAAATTATAAAGGAATACTGATAATAAATGTACTGCCCTGCCCTTCTGTACTGAACAGCTCGACCTTCCACCCATGCGCATCCACGGCCTGCTTTACATAGAAAAGCCCCAGTCCCAGCCCCTTTACCTGCCCGTTATTGTTTTTCATATCCCTGTAAAACTTATCAAAAGCATGTTTGCGTATCTCCGGCGGCATGCCGATACCATTGTCCTTGATAGTGATCGTGATACCCTTCCGGTCCTCGTCAGTAGTGACGGTGATCTGTTTTTCCTCCCGGGTATTGTATTTAATGGCATTGTCAAACAGGTTCAGGAATATGGTGGTGAACCAGAATTTGTCCAGCATGACGCTGTCCCGGAGTGCATGCTTCTGCAGACAGAATTGAGCGTTGACACCGGAAAGCTTGAGCCTGTAATCTAAAAGTATTTCCTCCAGCAGCCGGTGGATGGATTGCTCCTCCTTTTGCAGGAGTATCTTATTCATGGTCGTGATCTCGAGCACCTGGTTGATAAGGGTGCGCAGCCGCTCGGTCTGCCGCTGTACCACTTCGGTCAATGGCCGGATGCTCTCTTTATTGGAAATGATCTTTTCATTCTGCATCGTCTTGTTGGCGACGATTATGGCGGCCAGCGGGGTATTGAACTCATGGGTGATGCTGTTGATAAAGTCGGACTTCATCTCGGACAGCTTTTTCTGCCGGAGCCAGTTGCGGAAAGTGATAAAGAAAAGCAGCACCACGATGGCGATGGACACCAGCGACAGGAGGAAGGTAGGCATCATCAGCTTCAGTATCGTCAATCGCCTGTTGATGATATCCACATGAAGGCTAAAGCTGGCGCCATAGCTGTGGTCCATGGGGCTCGTGACGGCAAGATAGGTAGCCAGGTTATTGCCCGATATATCCTGTAGCGTGCCATCTATCCGTACGCCATAAGGATGCTGGATAGCAGGGTCGATATGATCGTATTTCTCTTTCTTGCTATAGAGACTCACATACTTGTTGCTTTGGAATGCGATGTCGATGGACTCGACAAGAAGAGCATATTCCAGCTGCCGGTTGAGATTGCGCTTTTTAATGATGCTTTGCAGTATGCTGTCGATATTGCTGGCCTTCCGCAGAGAGGCGAATGCGCTGTCGCAAAGCTTCTGTTTCAGGACATCGAACCCTAGGGTATCTTCGTGATGAAGCCGCTCCAGCTCCTGCATATTCCGGTAGATATATCCATCCAGGATCCGCTGACCGCCGGGTATGACCTTGTCATTCCGTATAGCAGCCATATAGTCGGTATTGATAATACCCAGCTCCTTGAGATAATAATGATCGTTCTTTAGCTCGTACGTATTATACAACAGGAAGAACTGTACGGAAGAAAGTACCAGCAGGCTGACGACAGCGATGACCTTATGTGCAGTAGTAGTATACTTCATGTGGATCTTAGCAGAAAAAAATTTCACTCGATTGCATAAGAAAAGGCCTACGGGAGGTGGAAGTTATTCGAAATTTGCGTCATGCAAAAAAAATTTCTACTCAGCGCATTCAGGGTCGTTTAATATTCGTTAACAATCCATTTAATGTTTATTGACAACATGCCGCGTATGGGGTAAATATCTTTATTTCGCCCTAAATAAAACACCAGGCATGAAAAATTTGTTTTTAGCGCTGCTCTTGCCAGCAGCCTTTTTGAGTAGGGCAAATGGCCAGATGGTCACAAAAATAACAGACCCCGTAGACTATGTAAACCCGCTGATGGGTACCCAATCTACAAGCGATCTTTCCAGCGGCAATACGTATCCTTCTATCGCCCTTCCATGGGGCATGAATTTCTGGACACCGCAGACAGGCAAAATGGGTGATGGCTGGCAGTATACTTATACAGCGACGAAGATCAAGGGCTTTAAACAGACGCATCAGCCTTCGCCTTGGATGAATGATTATGGCGAGTTCTCTTTAATGCCGGTGACGGGTCATCTGCGTATCACGGAGAATGACCGCGAATCCTGGTTCTCGCACAAGGCGGAAGTGGTAAAGCCGTACTACTACAGCGTATACCTGGCGGATTATGATGTGACAACGGAGATTGCGCCAACGGAACGCGCCGCCTGCTTTCGGTTCACATTCGCAAAGACGGACAGCGCATTTATAGTCATCGATGCATACGATAAAGAGTCATATATCAAAGTGATACCTTCGGAAAATAAAATTGTCGGCTATTCCACGCGCAACAGCGGCGGGGTGGCGAAGAATTTTAAGAACTATTTCGTCATCGTCTTCGACAAACCCTTCCTTTCTCAAAATACCTGGTCGGGCGCTACCCTGAAGGACTCATTGGAGCTGCATGACAAACATGTAGGTGCGGTCGTACAATTCAGCGCACCAGCCCGCGGCGCTGTAGTAAATGCCCGGGTATCATCCTCCTTTATCAGCATCGAACAGGCCGAGCAAAACCTGAAGGAGACGGACCACGCAACGCTGGAATCTGTTGCTGCCAATGGCCGGAACATCTGGAACAAGACACTCGGCAGGATACAGGTAGAAGGCGGCACGATCGACCAGGTACGTACTTTTTATTCCTGTCTCTACCGGATGCTGTTCTTCCCCCTGAAGGTCTATGAAAAAGATGCCAGCGGAAAGATCATTCACTACAGCCCCTACAACGGGAAGGTGGGATCCGGATATCTTTTTGCAGGCACAGGCTTCTGGGATACCTTCCGTGCATTGTATCCCTTCCTCAACCTGGTCTATCCTTCCATCAATAAAGAGATGCAAGAGGGTCTCGTCAACGATTATAAAGAAGGTGGATGGCTGCCCGAATGGTCAAGCCCGGGCTATCGCAGCGTAATGGTCGGCAATAACTCGGCCTCTATAGTAGCAGATGCTTACCTGAAAGGACTCCGTGGATACGATATCAACACTCTCTACGAGGCATTGCTGAAGGATGCCAACAACGAAGGCCCTATCCCCGCCGTGGGCCGTGACGGCGTGGCTTATTATAACAAGCTGGGATACGTACCTTATGATGTCAAGATCAACGAAAATGCGGCCCGTACATTAGAGTACGCCTATGATGATTTCACCATCTATAAACTGGGCAAAGCCCTGGGCCGCCCTAAAGAAGAGCTGAAGCTCTATGCACAGCGCTCCCAGAACTATAAAAATCTCTTCGATCCGGAGCATAAGCTCATGCGCGGCAAGAACCAGGATGGCAGCTTCCAATCTCCCTTCAACCCCTTTAAATGGGGTGACGCTTTTACGGAAGGAAATAGCTGGCACTATAGCTGGAGCGTATTCCACGATATCCAGGGTCTCATCGACCTGATGGGCGGCAAAAAGACATTCGTACAAATGCTGGATTCCATCTTTACCATGCCTCCCACCTTCGACGACAGCTATTATGGCGGCGTGATCCATGAGATCAGGGAAATGCAGATCGCAGGCATGGGTCAGTATGCACACGGCAATCAGCCTATCCAGCATATGATCTACCTATACAATTATGCCGGCCAGCCCTGGAAGGCGCAGTATTGGGTGAGAGAATCCATGCGCAAATTATACAAGGCCACCCCGGATGGATATTGTGGCGACGAAGACAATGGTCAGACCTCGGCCTGGTACGTATTTTCCGCCCTCGGCTTCTATTCCGTCTGTCCGGGCACGGATCAGTATGTCCTGGGCACACCCCTTTTCAAAAAGGCGACGATCTACCTGGAGAATGGCAAGACCTTCGTGATCAATGCACCGGCCAGCAGCGAAAAAAATATGTACATCGACAACGCCACATTGAATGGCCAGACATATGGAAAGAATTGGATCTCCCACTTCGACATGCAGAAAGGAGGCCAGCTCAATCTGTCCATGAGCGCTGTTCCCAATAAGAGCAGGGGAACAGAAGCCGGCGCATATCCGTACTCATTCACCACCGACAAGGATAAACCCTGAGCAAAAAAATGAAAAACCGCAGTTTATTCGTGCTTACCCTATTTGTTCTGGCTGCCATAAAAGGAACAGCGCAGCCGCAAAGTCCGGCCCAACCCAAAGTGATAATGGGCGATTCGCTGGTATATGGTAAATATTCGCTCATTTTCGCCAGCAACGATACGCGCTTCGACTCCGTGACGAGACAGAATATGATCAATGTCTTCTTCACGGTCTACCCCAAAATGGTGGAGCGGTTCAACAAGAGCTCGCTGACGAAGGTGGGATTCTTTATCGACACGGCCTACAAGGCGGTGGCGGAGACGGGCAACGGGACATCCCGTTTCAATCCGGGATGGATGAAACGCTATCCACAGGACGTCGACGTGGTAACCCACGAAGTGATGCACGTGGTACAGGATTACAAGGACTATGAGCCGGGATGGCTTACAGAAGGCATCGCCGACTATGTGCGATATGTATATGGAGTAAATAACAAAGGCGCCAGCTGGTTCCTGCCGGATTACAGACCCGGTCAGAGCTATAAGGACGCCTATCGCGTGACGGCAAGATTCCTCCTGTGGGTGGAAAAGAGCAAATACAAAAACATCGTAGACGATCTGGACAAAGCCATGCGTGACGGAACATATACACCTGAGATTTGGACAAAGCTGACAGGAAAGACAGTGGACGGGCTCTGGGAAGAATACGCAAAAAACCCGGCCCTTGAGCTGAGCTATAGGTAACAAGGCCTCTTTTTTTTAGACCTAGCTAAAACGATTTAACACATATGAATTAACCCGGGAAAGGTCATCACTGATTTTTCCCATTTATTAAACCAAAACAAGCACTTATGAAGTCAAGAAAATTGGCTAACGCGATTGCTTTGGCCTTAAGGAAGCCTTATTTCCTTATCCCGTCATTCTTCCTTTCCCTGATCCTGTTGAGTGGCTCCGTAACTGCTCAAAACGTTACCATCAAGGGGGTGGTTTACGACAAGCTGAACAAGCCGGTATCGGATGTCACCGTGGAAGTGGTAGGCGTTCGCAGAGGCACGGCGACAGACACGATGGGAAGGTTCTCCATCACATTGGACAATGCAAAACAACAGCTGCGCTTCTCCCACATCGGCTACGTAACGCAAACCACTACGCTCAATAACAGCCTCTCGCTGGAAATATACCTGGATGCCGACCCGGGCAGCCAGAACGAAGTGGTGGTAGTGGGCTATGGCAAGCAGCGTAAGATCAGCCAGATAGGCGCACAGTCCACGGTAAATGTAGAAGACCTTAAACAGCCGATAGCCAATGTCTCCGCAGGCCTGGCCGGTCGATTGGGTGGTCTGGTAGCCGTACAGCGCCAGGGCGAGCCTGGACACGATGACGCGGACCTTTGGATCCGTGGCATCGCCTCTCTCAACGATTCTCGCCCTCTGATCCTCATCGACGGTGTGGAAAGATCCATGAGCAATCTCAACTATGATGACATCGCCTCCTTCAGCATCCTGAAAGACGCATCCGCCACAGCGGTATATGGTGTGCGCGGCGCCAATGGTGTTGTGCTCATCACCACCCGTCAGGGCAAGGCGGGCAAACCCCGTTTCAATTTCGACGTCCAGACAGGCGTCACAACCTTTACAAAGATCCCTAAGATGGCGGATGGCCTCACTTATATGAAAATGGCCAACGAGGCCCTGACCACCCGTGGCGGCACGCCCAAGTATGACCAGGATTACATCGACAGCACGGCGGCAGGAAGAGACCCTTATCTCTATCCCAATGTCGACTGGATGAATGCCGTATTCAAGAAGAGGGGTAGCAACCGCAAGATCTCGATGAACGTCAACGGCGGATCACAGGCAGCCACCTACTACGTATCCCTGGGCTATTACGACGAGGACGGCTTTTTCAAGTCGGACCCCGCACAACCCTATCACAGCGGCATCGGGTACTCCCGCTTCAACTTCACCAGCAACCTCAACCTCCGCGTGACCTCTACTACTGCGCTGGAATTGGGACTGCAGGGCTATTATAGCAATGGCTCCTATCCTGGCATCGCTCCGGGGTTCAATCCGACGGATCCCAACAATACACCTACTCAATCCATCTTCCAGTCCGTGATGGATATGCCACCCGTGGAATTGCCCCTGACGTATCCGGGCGATACCACCTCCGGCAGGAACCCCAACGGCGGCTTCCGCAATCCCTTTGATGCGGCAGCCAAATCCGGATACGCCAATGACTACAAAACACAGCTCTTCTCCAATATACGGGTACGTCAACAGTTAGGCATGCTGATCCCGGGCCTCTCCTTCACCAGCATGTTCTCTTTCGACAACTTCGGCGAGTTGGGTATCAGCCATGGCAAACGGCAGGACGACTACATCGCCAATGGCCGCAACGCGGATGGATCGCTGAACCTGTTCCTCACCTACAACGGTACTAACAACCTGACCTATACCCGCTTCAACGGGGGCAATCGCCGGATCTATACCGAGAGCGCCCTCAACTATGACACGGCATTCAGACAACATCGGATAGGCGCCCTCGTTCTTTTCAACCAAAGCGAGTACGTAGACGCCTTTGCCGGCGACTTCACGAGCTCGATACCTTACCGTACAAGAGGTCTCGCGGGACGCGTCACCTATTCATTTAACGACAGGTATTTTGCTGAATATAACTTCGGCTACAACGGTTCCGAGAACTTCGCTCCTTCCCGCCGTTATGGGTTCTTCCCCTCTTACGGCCTGGGTTGGGTGGTCTCCAATGAAAGGTTCTTCGAACCCCTGAAAAACGTTATCCAACTGTTGAAGATCCGCTTCTCGGACGGTAAGGTCGGTAATGGTAATATCGGCATCAATGGTGTCACCTATCGCTTTGCCTACCTGGATCAGGTCGGAAACTCGGACGGATACACTTTTGGTGAAACAAGGAACGGTATTGGAGGGGTCAATATCTCCAACTATGGCGTTAACCTCACCTGGGAGACATCGCATAAGACCAACCTCGGGTTTGAAATGAACCTGCTGCGTGGCATGAACTTACAGGTCGACTTCTTCAAAGAACATAGGACAGGCATATTCCTGCACAGACAGTCAGTACCTGAATTCGTGGGTCTTACACAGGCTCCCAATGGCAACCTTGGCATCGTCGACAACGGCGGCGTAGACATCAGCCTGACGCATAGCATGCGCATAGGGGACAACGTCAAACTCTCCCTGCAGGGAACATTTACCTATGCCCGCAATAAGGTTCTCTCCACGGACCAGCCGGACCAGAAATATCCCTGGCTGAATTCAAAAGGTCATCCGGTACTCACCGGCTTCGGCTATGTGGCACAAGGACTCTTCAAAGATTCCTCGGAGATCCTGAACTCACCACAGCAAACATTTGGCGAGGTCAGGCCGGGAGACATCAAGTTCAAGGACCTCAACGGCGACGGCGTTATCGATGCGTATGACCAGCAGCCGATCAGCAGCGGCGACGTACCCACCATCCTCTATGGCTTTGGCTTCAATGTAGCCTACAAAGGATTTTCTCTCGGAGCTTTCCTCCAGGGACAGGCCAATGCCCAGATCAGACTGGCGGGCAATAGTATCCAACCCTTCTCCGGCGACGGTGGCGAAGGCAATGCTTATTCTGTCATCACGGACAGGTGGACACCGGGAAGCACCAACCCGCATCCTTTCTATCCCCGCCTGGGTTATGGTGGACCCGCTAATGCCAACAACAACCAATACAGCACCTGGTGGGTACGCGACGCCAGCTTCCTCAAGGTGAGGACGGCTGAGTTCGCCTATACCTTCCCTGCCAGCTCCTTCAAAAGACTGGGCATCCAGGGCGCCAGGTTGTACTTCATAGGCACCAACCTGGCCACGTTCAGCAAGTTCAAATTATGGGACGTCGAGCTGAATACGACCAATGGCGTGAAATATCCCCAGGTAGCAGCCTATTCACTGGGTCTTACATTAACCTTTTAATCCAACAAGATGAAAAAGATACATATCATTTGTTTTATAGTCCTGGGAGCCATAGGATTCAGCTCCTGTAAAAAGGGCTGGCTCGATCAGGTGCCGCAGGACCGGATCACCATCGAACAGATATTTGCACATAAGAGTACCGTGGATCAATACCTCGCCAACGTATATTCCTATGTCCGTGACGAAGCGCTGCAACGCTTTATCGGAGGCTCCAATGGCGGCGGCCCCTGGACAGGAGGCTCGGACGAGGCGGAATACGACTGGAGCTTCGTAGGCAGCAATTATATGAACGTAGGATCCTGGGATCCCACCACGGGCTGGGTAAATGATTTCTGGGCCAACCCGTATGTCGCCATCCGCAACGCCACGTATTTTATGCAGCACGTAGGCGAATGCACGGAGATCACCAACAAGGCGGGTGGTCAGCAGAAACTGGCTCAATACATCGCCGAAGCAAGAGCGCTGCGGGCTTACTATTATTACAACCTCGTTCGCCTGTTCGGCCCGGTGGTCATCATCGGGGACGATATGATCGCGCCGGATGCAAATCTAGCCGCCGTTCAGCTTGCACGGAGGCCGATGGATACCTGTGTTGCCTATATCAGCTCCGAATTCGACAAGGCGGCAGCCGACCTCCCGGATGTCACCACGGGTGCGGACCAGGGCAGGATGTCCAGGTCGGTAGTAATGGCGTATAAGGCACAGCTGCTGCTCACAGCAGCCAGCCCGCTCTTCAATGGCAACCCTGACTACGCCTCGATGAAAAACCCCGTCACGGACAAGGGCGGCGGCGAACAGCTGAT
>Ga0105237_10001290_pt1 | contig 33327 bp, 29 predicted proteins | sample KBSC24metaG_FD_81520 | JGI IMG/M metagenome (GOLD analysis project Ga0105237, IMG submission 81520) | Corn rhizosphere microbial communities from Kellogg Biological Station, Michigan, USA - KBS C2-4 metaG | ecosystem: Host-associated > Plants > Roots > Rhizosphere > Soil | place: Michigan, USA... | reverse complement strand
GCGCGCATGCGCGCCGAACTGCCGCTCTCGGTCTACTTCTTCGACTGCCTGCAGCGCGACGGCACGCCGCTGGTCGATAGCCCGGCGCGCGAGCGCTTCGATGCGCTGGCCGCCGCATTGCCGGCGCCGCTCGTGATCCCGCGCCTGATCACCGCCGACGTCGCCGCCGCCGAGGACTTCTATGCCGACGCGCTGGCACGCGGCCACGAGGGCGTGATGGCGAAGGCGCTGGACGCGCCGTACGAAGCGGGCAGCCGTGGCGCGAGCTGGCTCAAGGTCAAGCGCACGCACACCCTCGACCTGGTCGTGCTGGCGGCCGAATGGGGCCACGGCCGCCGCCGGGGCCGGTTGTCGAATCTGCATCTCGGCGCACGCGATGCGGCGGGCGGCTGGGTGATGCTCGGCAAGACCTTCAAGGGCATGACCGACGCGCTGCTCGAATGGCAGACCGGCGAGCTGCTTGCGCGCGAGAGCAGCCGCGATGCGTACACGATCCATGTCCGTCCCGAGCTGGTGGTCGAGATCGCGTTCAACGACCTGCAGGAGAGCCCGCAATACCCCGGCGGCCTGGCGCTGCGCTTCGCGCGCGTCAAGGGCTACCGGCCCGACAAACGGGCGGAAGACGCCGACACCATCGAGACGGTACGGGCCTTGTATGCGGCGCAGGCGGCGCGTGCTTCCAGTGCCGCGAGCTGAACTTTGTAGCCCACTGTATCCAGCGGCCGAAACGGTACGTGTGCTTTCAAAATCGTTCGATCGAGGACACACCGGAGATACATCAAGAAGGCCCACTCTCTCCAACGCAACCGCATTGGAGAATCTGAATGTCCGAAGCCATCAACCCTCAACGGCGGCGCCTCTTCGGCGCAGCGGCGGCGACCCTGGCCGCCACGCAGTTCGGCATGATCGGCAGCGCGGACGCACAGGCGGGCAACGTCTTGCCCGCGATCAAACCCGGAGCGAATTCATCGTTCGGTCCGCTGAAGCAGATCGATGCGGGCGTGCTCGACGTCGGATACGCCGAAGCCGGCCCTGCCGACGGTCCCGTGGTGATTCTTCTGCATGGCTGGCCCTACGATATTCACAGCTTCGTCGACGTCGCCCCGTTGCTGGCATCGGCCGGCTATCGGGTGATCGTGCCGCATCTGCGCGGCCACGGCAGCACGCGTTTTCTGTCCAGCGGCAGCTTCCGCAATGCCCAGCAGTCGGCCGTGGCCCTCGACATCATTGCGCTGATGGATGCGTTGAAGATCCAGAAGGCCGTCCTCGCCGGGTTCGACTGGGGCGCGCGGACGGCCTGCATCATCGCCGCGCTCTGGCCGGAACGCTGCAAGGCCCTGGTCTCGGTGAGCGGCTATCTGATGACCAACCTCGAGGCCGGCAAGCGCCCGCTGCCGCCAAAGGCCGAGCGCGACTGGTGGTACCAATACTATTTCACGACCGAGCGCGGCCAGGCGGGCTACGCACAGTACCGGCGCGAGTTCGGCAAGCTCATCTGGGAAACGGCTTCGCCGAAGTGGAACTTCGATGCCGCCACCTTCGATCGCAGCGCCGCCTCCTTCGACAATCCGGACTACGTCAGCATCGTGATCCACAACTACCGCTGGCGGCTAAGCCTCGCCCCCGGCGAGCCGCAGTACGACGACCTGGAAAGGCGGCTGGCAGCCGCCCCGGCGATCAGCGTGCCGACGATCACGCTCGAAGGCGATGCGAATGGCGCGCCGTACCTCGAGCCCGCGGCCTATCGCAACAAGTTCTCGGGCAAGTATGCGCATCGGACCGTCACCGGCGGCATCGGCCACAACCTGCCGCAGGAAGCGCCTCGAGAGTTTGCGCAGGCGGTGATCGATGTGGATCGCGGCTGAGCCTGGCCGCCTGAGTACAGGCAGAGGCCGGAGAACGTCAGGGAAGATCGGGCCGGTTTTGGCATGTAGTAGACTGCGCCCTTTTTTCCAGTGGGACGTCGGCCATCGCCATGGTGTCAGAGTTGCGGCGTACTCCTTTCAACAGCACGACGCTCATTCGCTTACTCGCTGAATTGACAGTCGCCGATGTCGCGGATTCGAAACAATCCTTCGCAGAAAGACTGGCTCATTGGCTGAATTGGACTGACGCCATTTCGCTGTCCGTCGCATTGAATGGCAGTACCGTGAAGGCGCCGGATGGCCAATCCGGTGCGCCCTCTTCCGCCAGTTCGGCGGCAAAGGAATTCGCACGCGTGCGCACCGCCTTGGCGAACGCGCTGGCCGCGAAGGGTGCGCCCGCGGCAGCGCCTGACTATGCGCCCTACCATCACCATTACGTCAGCCAGCAGCGTGCGATGGAGGCCGGCATCGGCCCCTTGCGCGCCCAGGTCCGTTCGGCCCTTGCCGATCAATCTCCTGCCTCGAGCCGGCTGGCCGCACTCGATGCGGTGCTGGACGACGTGTTGCGCGAGCGTGAGCACAGCCTGTTGTCGACCGTGCCCTTGCTGCTGGAAAAGCATTTCGAACGCTTGCGCAAGGCACATCAGGAAACGCATGCCGACACGCAGGCATCGGACGATGCCTGGCTGGCGATTTATTGCAAGGACATGCAAGGCGTGCTGCTCGCCGAACTGAACCTGCGCTTGCAACCGGTCGAGGGGCTGCTCGAGGCCCTTGGCCATGAATCGACAAGGCCGCAATGAATAAATATCTTTACCAGGCCGCCTTCTTGATGGGCCTGATGGCCATGTGCTGGGTCGGCGTCGGGTACATCGGTTCGAATCCGCTGGCGCTGACGATGACGGCGCTGATCGGCGCGTTCTACCTGATGGGCGCACTCGAGCTGCGGCGCTTCCATCAGGCCACGACCACGCTGGAACAGGCAATGGCGGCCCTGCCCGATCATCTGCCGAGCCTGGGCGACTGGCTCGGCAAGGTGCATGCGTCGTTGCAGAACCCGGTGCGCCTGCGCATCGAAGGCGCGCGCACCGGCCTGCCCGGCCCGGCGATGACGCCTTATCTGGCGGGCTTCCTGGTGCTGCTGGGGATGCTGGGCACCTTCCTCGGCATGGCGGTGACCCTCAACGGCACCGCGGTGGCGCTGGATGGCACCACCGATCTGCAGACCATCCGCGCCTCCCTGGCCGCGCCGGTCAAGGGATTGGGGCTGGCGTTCGGCACCTCGATCGCCGGGGTTTCCGCTTCCGCGATGCTGGGCCTGATGTCGGCGCTGTGCCGGCGGGAACGGCTGCAGGCGGCACAGACGCTGGACAGCGGCATCGCCAGCACATTGCGCGTGTTCACGCCTGCCCATCAGCGCCAGGAAAGCTTCAAGACGCTGCAGCTCCAGACCCAGCTGATGCCCGAGCTGGTCGATCGCCTGCAGGCCATGATGGCGCAGATGGAACGGCAGAGCCGGCAGCTGAACGAACGCCTGCTCGCCGGCCAGGAGAGCTTCCACCGCAGCGCCGAAGCCGCTTATGCGGATCTGGCGACCTCCGTCGACCGGTCCCTCAAGGAAAGCCTGACGGAAGGCGCGCGCATTGCCGGCGCGACCATCCAGCCCGTCGTCGAAGCCACGATGAGCGGCATCGCGCGGCAAACAAGCGTCTTGCACGACGGCATCGCCAACACGGTCCAGCTGCAGCTCGACACGATGGCGGCCCGCTTCGGTGCCACGGTGAGCACCGTGGCGGGGGAACTGGCGGCCACGGTGTCCGGCATCGCGCGCGAGGCGAGCTCGCTGCACGAACGCATGGCCGACACCGTGACGACGCAGCTCGATGGCGTCTCCGCAAGCTTCGAACAGCGCTCGGCCTCGCTGCTGCATACCGTCGGCCAGTCCCATGCGGACTTGCAGGAACAACTGGCGTCGCGCGACGAGCAGCGGCTGGCGGCATGGAGCCAGTCCCTGGAGTCGACGGCAGCCTCGCTGCAGCGGGAATGGCAGCAGGCGGGCGTTCAGTCCCTCGAACAGCAGCAACGGATCTGCCGGACGCTGGAGGAGACTGCCCGCCACATCAGCGCACAGGCCGAGGCTCACGCCAGCAACACGCTGAGCGAGATTGCGCGGCTGATGCAGGCGGCGTCCGAGGCGCCCCGGGCCGCCGCCGAAGTGATCGGCGAACTGCGCCGCAAACTCTCCGAGAGCATTGCGCAGGACAACGCGCTGCTCGAAGAACGCAGCCGCATTATGCAGACGCTGGCCACCCTGCTCGATGCCGTCAACCACGCCTCCACCGAGCAGCGGGCGGCGATCGACTCGCTGGTCGAAACCGCCGCGGCATTGCTGGAGCACGCCGGCACTCGCTTCACCGAGAAGGTCGACGCCGAGTCCGAGAAGATGAGCGCCAGCGCCGCGCAGATCACCGGCAGTGCGGTCGAGGTGGCGAGCCTGGGCGAGGCCTTCGGTTTCGGGGTTCAGCTGTTCAGTGAATCGAACGACAAGCTGATCGCCCATCTGCATCGCATCGAAGGCACGCTGAACAAGTCCGTCACACGGAGCGACGAGCAGCTCGCCTACTACGTGGCGCAAGCGCGCGAGATCATCGACCTGAGCATCATGTCGCAAAAGCAGATCGTCGAGGATCTGCAGCAACTCTCCAGCCGACAGTCGCTGCTCGCCGCCGAGGCCGGCTGATGGACGAGTTCGACGCCGCCATGAGCGAATCGCCGCCGGTATGGGCGGTGTTCGGCGACCTGATGTCCGGCCTGCTCGGGGCCTTCGTGCTGATCCTGGTCTGCGCGCTCGGCGTGCAGCTGGAGCTCTCGACCAAGCTGGACGCCGAGGTCAAGAAGCGGCAGGTCGAGGAGCAGCGGCGCGAGGCGCTGGAGAAGGCCTTGGCGGTGCCGCTGGCCGCGGGCCGCGTGACCTTGAACAACGGCCGCATCGGCATCAGCGGCAGCGTGCTGTTCGCGCTGAACTCCGACCAACTGCAGCCCGAAGGCCGGCAACTGCTGAAGAGCCTGGCGGCGCCGCTGGCCGCCTATCTCGGCGCGCGCGACGAACTGCTGATGGTCAGCGGATTCACCGACGACAGGCAGATGCGGGAAGGCAACCGGCAGTTCGCCGACAACTGGGAACTCTCGGCCCAGCGCGCCTTGACGGTGACTCGGGCGCTGATCGACGACGGCATTCCGTCTGCATCGATCTTCGCCGCGGCCTTCGGGCCCGAGCAGCCGGTGGCGTCGAATGCCGATGCCCAGGGGCGATCGCGCAACCGGCGCGTGGAGATCGCGCCCACGCCGAAATATTCAGGCGGAGACACGAAGCCCCATGAGTAGGGACTCGTCCTGCCCGATCCCGGCACAGCCGGTCGATGCCGGTGCCGCGATCGACGCATTGCGCGAGCGTGGCGCGCACCGGCTCGATCCGATCCGATTTCGTTTCATCGAGGCCCTGGCCAGACGGGCGCAGGCCTACGGCGGCGAAGCGCGACGCCTGCTGGACGGCAGGCTCGCAACGCTGTTGGCTGGCTACGGCGAGCAGGTCGACAAGGCCTGCCTCGAGGCCGGCGAAGCCATCGGCGAAGGCCGGGCCCGGCGAGGGGCGCTGGCGGATCTGATCGAGCATATCGACCGGCAGGCATCGCAAAGCGATGACGGCCGCGCTGCCCATGACGCCGTGGCCAAGGCCGGGCCACCGACCGAGCTGAAGACCGCCAGGTACTTCAGAAGCACCTGGTCGAAGCTCAGCATCGATCGACGGCTGAGACAGTCCCAGGCGAAGCTGCCGGAGAACGCCGGGCCCCTCCACTCCCACGGGCTCGTGCTTCGCTCGCTCGAATCGATGCGTGGCCTGTCGCCGCAATACCTCGACCGGTTCATGCTGTATGTCGATGCCCTGCTGTGGCTCGAGCAGGCGAATGGCGGCGGCGCACCGCAGCAGAAGGACGTGGTTCGCGCCGAGGGCGACAGGAAGCGGAAGGCCGGCCGCGGCAAATCATGACGCTCGCGCTTCTCGGCCAGGCTCGCGACCACCGCGAGCCGCCGGCCGCTCCGGTGAGCTGCCAGGGCTCAGGCCACGATCCAGAGTTGCGCGCACTGTGCGATCATTGCGCCGTGACATCCGACGCCCGCTCCCGACAGCAACGGCCGCCCCTCGCGAGTCGCAAGCTGCGCCGCGCGTCGTTTGCTTCCACCCCGATCGCGATTCGAATTCTCCTGGACCGTTGAGCTGCGGCTTCTCGCCGGTGCCCGACGGTCCCTTCGCATGCTGCAGCGCTCACAGCGCGCCGTTCCATGAGTCGATCAACGGAGAGTTTCAATGCTTCAAACCAGTCCGAGCACCGAGCCGTCTTATCCCCTGCTGCACGACATCGAGGGCGCCGCCCGGCGCTTGGCCGGCCAGATTCTGCAGACGCCGGTGTGGCGCTGGCAAACCGGCGTCATCGACCGCTTGAGTCCGCGGACCGAGGTCTGGCTGAAGCTGGAATTGTTCCAGCGCACCGGCAGCTTCAAACTTCGTGGCGCGTTGAATTGCATTCGGGCGCTCGACGAGGCGGCCCTTGCCCGCGGCGTGGTGGCGGCCAGCGCCGGCAACCACGCCGTGGCGGTGGCCTACGCGGCACGCGCCGTCGGCACCACCGCCACCCTGGCCATGCCGCGCCATGCCAGCCCGGTGCGAATGGCCGCCTGCCGTGACCAGGGGGCCGAACTCCGGCTCACCGACACGATCCACCAGGCGTTCTCGCTGGCGCAGCAACTGGTGGTCGATGAAGGGCGCAGCATGGTCCATCCGTTCGACGGGCCGCGCACCGCTGAAGGGACGGCCACCATCGGCCTGGAGCTGATGCGGCAGGTGCAAGGGCTCGACGCCGTGATCGTACCGGTGGGCGGCGGCGGGCTGTGCGCCGGCATCGCTTCGGCGGTCAAGCAGATCAACCCGCGCACCTTGGTGTTCGGCGTGGAACCCTTCGGAGCCGATGCCATGTACCGCAGCTTTCGGGCCGGTCGGCCGCAAGTGCTCGAACACGTGGATACCGTGGCGGACAGCCTCGGCGCCCCCTATGCGCTGGAGTACAGCTACGGCGTGTGCCGTCGCTTCGTCGACGAGATCGTTCGCGTGAGCGATGGCGAAATGGCGGCGTCGATGCGCCACCTTTTTCGTGACATGAAGCTGGTAGCAGAGCCGGCAGCCGCAGCGGCGACCGCTGCCTTGCTGGGGCCGTTGCGCGAACGGCTCGACGGCAGGCGCGTGGCGCTGATCGTGTGTGGTTCCAACATCGACGCCGCCCGGTTCAACGAGTTGCTGGCAAGCTCCGCTTAGGAGGTCGATGAACTGTCGGCAACGATGCCCATCGCGCCCTGCAGGCTTTCGCTCAGCGCTTGCGCACCGTCGTGATGCCGTCGCTGAAAGGCAGCAGCACCATGTCGACCCGCTGATCGGCATGGATCTTGATGTTCAGCGCCTGGATCGCCTGCGTGTCTTCGCCGTTGGCCGGACGCACGACGGCACCGCCGCGCAGCGTGTTGTCGAGCATCGCGAGGCCGCCCGGCCGCAGCAGTTGCAGGCAGCGTTCGTAGTAGGCGTCGTAGCCCGTCTTGTCCGCATCGATGAAGGCGGAGTCATGACGGCCGGCTTCACCTGCAGCCAGGCAGGCATCCAGCGTCTCCAGCGTCGAGGCGATGCGCAAGTCGATCTTGCCGGCCACGCCGGTGCGCTCCCAGAAAGGGCGGGCGATGCGGGTCGGCGCGCTAGTGGTAGCGAGCGACCTCATACCGCCGAGCGGCCGGGCCTGAGGGGGCTCGTTACGGCGAGACCCCCTCAGGGTCGGTGGGGGCTAACCTCTGCGTTGCAGACACGGAGGTTGCCATGGCCGACTACGCCACTCTATTGCGCGACCACACGACGCTCAAGGTCCGATCGATCGACCGGATCTTCCTGCAGGCCTACGTACCGAAGCTGCAGTCCGTTGGGCAGGTATGCATCTTCCTGCGGTGGCATCGGAACGTGCACATCCCCTCGTCGGCGGCGTTTGGCCAGATCGGCGAGCGGTTCGTAAAGGAGATCGAACGATTCTCGGAACAGCACGGGATTCCGCTGATCCACTTCGAGAAGGGTGAGAACAAGGAGCAGCGTGCGCGGGAATTCCTAGAACGGGCCGCAAGCGAAGGCGGTGACGGTCGGGTGGTGCTGATCGGCGTTGCGCAAGAGAAGGCTTCCGTTTGGCGATCCTGGAAGGCCAAGGGCCAGCAGAACGCCGCTCATCCGCACATGGAGTGGGGTCGGCAGATGGCCTACATCAACCACTACTACTTCTACCTCTGGGACCCGGAGTGGGGGCCGGCGTTCTGGAAGACCAACGCCTACGCGCCCTTTCCGATCTGGCTGTGGCTCAACGGCCACGAGTGGGCCAAGCAGCAAATGCGCAAGGCTGGGATCGCCTACGAGGCGCTCGACAACGGCTTTCGCTCCTGCGCTAATCCTCGCGCCCTGCAGAAGAAGTGCGATTCACTCGGTTCTGGAGCGGTGCGTAGCTTCTTTTGGCGATGGTTTTGGCGGCTGCCGTCGCCGTTCTGCCAACGCGACCTGCGCGCCGGCTATACCTATGACCTCGCGTTTCGCCAGTTCGAGGTCTCCGATACCGTCGTTTTCGACCGCCCGCAGTCCGGGCGAGGCTGGTTCGAGGGAGTGATCCGCGACCACCTCGATATCGGTCGGCCCAATCAGGTGGCGCTGATCTTCGATAGACGGGTCAGCGTGCGAACGCCTGGCACGTTCCGCACGAGGGTCATCACCCAAGGGGTCGACCCGATCCTCAGCTGCTACTACAAATCCTCCCGGATCAAGCAATACTTCAAGGAGGGCCGAGCGCTGCGTACCGAGACGGTGATCTGCGATACGCATGACTTTGGCGTCGGCAGACGCGTGTGCGCTAAGAACTGGAAGTCCCTGCGAGACGTTGGTCAATCGGCCAACCGGCGCTTATGTGAAGCCGAAGCGCAAGACGCGATGCCCGCCCCCGACGTGGGGACGTTCGTACACGTGACCCAACCTTCGAGCAGTGAAGACGGTCTCTACGCGCCAGCGCTGAGGTTCGGCGACTCGCGCGTCATGGCGGTGCTGGCGGCACTCGTCGGCTTCTGCCACCTGGTTGACGGATTTACCAACAGCCAACTGGTTCAGCGTGTCGCTGCCCTGCTCGACGCGCCTTACACAACGCGGCAAGCCACCTATGACCTACGCCGCCTCAAACGCAAGGGGTTGATTCGCAGGATTGACCACGCGCATCGCTATGAGCTCACCCCCATCGGGCGAGCCGTGGCCGTGCTCTTCACGAAGAGCTACGCTCGCGTCCTAACCCCTGGCCTGGCGATCCTCGACCCACGACTCGGCGATGACATCCGACGCCGCAGCCCGTTGGCCACGGCGTGGCAGGGGTTTCAGCGAGCCCTCAACGAATTCGTCGATCGAAGCCTCGTCGCAGCTTGACCAAAACTTGACCTATTCGTGAACTTCCAGGGGGCCTAGTCCGACCTAGTGACGAGTCGACTGGCAATTGAGACTGATCACGTTGCCTTGCGGGTCGACCTCCGCCGGCGTGCCAGTTGGTGGGCTGGTCGGGCCGCCTTCGTCGCTGTCCAGTTGCTGCTGGAAAGCGGCCCGCAGGACCCGGCCGTCCCGAAGCTTCCGTTCGGACATCTGGCGCCGTCGGTGATCAGCGAGACCGTGCTGTCCGTGCCGATCAAGGTCGCCGGCTGGTCGACAGCGAAGTATTGATAGGACTGATTCGGCTGCTCGTAATGCCCCGGGTCGGCCAGCACCTGGATGTAGATCGCCTGGCTGGCCGCGCGCGAGACGAGCGCGTTCTCCAGGTTGGCGCAGCTCAGATCGGCGCCGGTCAGCTGCACGCTGGTCATCGTCGCCCCCTGCGGATAGGCGCCGGTCAGGTCGAGGCCGGGCAGGTCGGCGGTGTTGAAGCTCGCCCCGGTCAGAAAAGCCCCGGCGCCGGTCGCGGGATGCAGCAGTCCTCGCCGGCCGGGCAGGCGGAGTTGGCGCCGACCTGCACCGCGCCCAGTCCGCGCGAGCGCCGCGCCCTGACACGCGAGGCGAGCGGGATGTGCATCGCGACCAGCGCGACGCCGTGACCGCGGGTCGGGCTGAGCGTGGTCACGTGCATGCGCCGTTGCTGGATCGCACCGACCGCGACCCCTTCGACGAAGTGCGTCAGGTGGCGGTCGAGCAGCGCCGCGAGCCGGGGCCGGGACTGGCGCAAGGCGGCGCGCGTCGCGTCGGTGTGGCGTAGCAAGGGATAGCGGCGGCCGCCGACGCGCAGCACGGCCTTGTCCTCGGCCGGCAGCCGAAAGAGATCGAAATGGAAGGTCTTGATGTCCTGCGCGACAGGCGGCGGCGCCGGTGCGTTGCCGTCCCCATCACCGCCGCAGCCGGCGAGCAGCCCGCCCGCGGAGAAGGTGAATCCCATCCCCAGCAGCGTCTTGTTGAGCTGCCGTCTCGAGATCGACATGAGGCATCCCTCCGTCCTCTTGTTGGCGACCTTCTACGCTCAACTTCGAAATCCGGGAGGGCGGATTTTCCCAGGCGTGTTCCGCGATTCGCACGCGGCGAATCGCGTCCCGCTCGACCGTCACGCCGCGCCGCTCAGCCGCGCCGCTGGCCGTTGTTCTTGTCGGCGTGGATGTGCCTGCTCTGACGGTTTTCCGCGCGCTGGACGCTGCGCTGTTCGCCGGCATTCACATGGCCGTTGCGCGCCACGCGGTACTCGCCGCGGTCGACTCGAGCCTGCCCGCGCTCGAGCTGGCCGACTTCGCGATTGCTCAGCGAGCCGTTGCGGATGCCGCCTTCGATGCGCTTTTCCTGGCTGATGTTGCGCGCCACGTCGGCCTGCATGCGCCGCGAGGAGGCCGATGCCGGATTGCCGGTCACTCCGTTGTGCGTGTCGGCCGCAATGTCGCGGCTGACCTTGTTCTGCGCCGCGTTCAGCTGCGCACGCTCGGCCGGCGACAGATTGCCGTTGCGCAGGTCACGCGCCTGCAGACGGTCGACGTGGCTCTCTTCCTTCTCCAGCCGCGCCGCTTCCTGCGTGCTGAGCGAACCGTTCTTCAGGCCGCTCTCGATGCGGGCCTGCTGGCTCACGTCGCGCTGCGTCGTGCTGGCGGCCGTGGTCTGCGCGAAGGCGCCGATGCAGGCCAGGGACAGGGTTGCGGCGATCAGGGTGCGATTCATCATGACAAGGCTTTCGTTGGCTGGGGGGTTCGGCGCGGGATTCGTCCCGTCCGATGCCCAGACAACGAGAGGCCGCGGACCCGCGTTGACCCTCGTCATGTGAAGCAAGGTAAAGAGCCGGCGCTGGACAAGCCGGCAGGCGAAGAGGAGCATTTCGGTCTTTGCCTGGAGCACGGCCACCACGATGAGCGTCATTGAAAAGCGTTGGCAGCGATATCGCATTCTTCGGCAAGTCCGCGCCCGGCCGCGGCTCTTCATCGCGACGGCGGTCGCCATCCTGGTCGCCTTCGCCTTGCCCACAGGAATCGCGAGCCACCCGGTCACGCGATGGCTGATCGCCTGGAACGCCGGCACCGGGCTCTACGTGCTGCTGGCCGCGATCATGATGATTCGCTCGTCGGATCACCGCATGCGCCATCGTGCGCAATTGCAGGACGAAGGGCAGATCGCGATCCTCGTGCTGGTCGTCGTCTCGGCCGTCGCCAGCCTCGCGGCGATCGGCGGGGAGCTGGCCGTGGTCAAGGACATGCATGGCTTCGTCAAGGAGGCGCACATCGCGCTGGCCGGCGTCACCGTGCTTTCGTCATGGGCCTTCATCCAGGTGATGTTCGCGCTGCACTACGCGCACGAGTACTACGCGGCTGCCTGCCACGGGCGCCGGGCGGGGCTGCAGTTTCCCGAGGACGACAAGCCGGACTACGGCGACTTCTTCTATTTCGCGGCCGTCATCGGCACCTCCGGGCAGACCGCCGACGTGTCCTTCGTGACCAAGCCGATGCGGCGCATCGGCTCGATGCATTGCATCCTGGCGTATCTGTTCAACACCACGGTGCTGGCGCTGCTGATCAACATCGGGGCCAGCTTGTTCACCTGAGCGAGACGACAACGGGAGATTCGAATGACTTCGACCGGACCCGATGACGGACTGCCCGAGCCCATGTCGAGCGTGCGCACCCGGCCGCTCTTCGTGATGCGTCTGGCTGTCCGGCCGCTGCAGCAAGTCGGTGCCACACCGGGCGTCCATCGCCGCATCGGCGTCGTGCCGGGCGGTTCGTTCGACGGCGAACGGCTTTCCGGCGAGGTGCTCGAGGGCGGCAGCGATTGGCAGGCGGTGCGCGCCGACGGCAGCGTGAGCCTGGACGTGCGCCTGGTGCTGCGCACCGGCGACGGCGCACTGATCGGCATGACCTACCGCGGCCTGCGCCACGGGCCGCCGGACGTGATCCAGCGCATCGAGCGCGGCGAAGCCGTCGACCCGGCGAGTTATTACTTTCGCATCATGCCGATGTTCGAGACGGCGGCTGCGAGCTACGACTGGATGAACCGGATCCTGGCCGTCGGCATCGGGCATCGGCGCGCGGATGGGCCGGTGTACAGCGTGTTCGAAGTGCTTTGACGCGCGGCTCCCGCGGCCCTAATCGTCGCGCGAACGCTCCCGCTCCATCAGCAGCGCGAGGCTGTCGCCGCGCGTCTGCTCCGCGGCCACCGCCACAGCGTCGGGGAACGCCGCCATCGCCAGCTTCGTCAACACCCCGCCCGGCGGCATCTCGATGCTCAGGCGCACGCCGCTTTCATGCGCCAGCGCCGTCGTGTCGTGCCACAAGACCGGCCTCGCCATGTTGCGCGCCAGGTCCTCGCGGAGGCGCTCGGGGTCGCGCAACTCGCGGCTGCGGCTCGCGCTGAAGTAGCGCAACCGCGGCCGCAGCATCGGCACCGCGGCCGAGGCGATGACGAGCTGGTCCGCCGCCGCATCGAGCAAGGCACAGTGCGACGGCACGCTGATCGCGACCGGCTTGATCGACTGCGCCCCTTTCTCCAGCGCCAGCGCCGCGACACGCGCCAGCGCAGCCGAAGCGCCGGCGATCACGAGCTGGGTCGGTGCGTTCAGATTGGCGAGATACACCGGCGATTCGCTCGAATGAACCCGCTCGATCAGCGGCTGCAACGCAGCCGGCGCAAGGCCCAGGATCGCCGTCATGCCGTAGCCGGCCGGGAAGGCTTGCTGCATCAGCGTGGCGCGCCGCTCGACCAGGCGCAAAGCGTCCGCGAAGCCCAGCGCGCCTGCCACCACGGCCGCGGCGTAGGCGCCGATCGACAGGCCGGCGACGGCATCGGGCGGCCCCACCGCGGCGATCAGCTGGCGCGCACTCGCGACACCGGCGACGAGCAGCCCGAGTTGAACCGCGATCGAGGATTGCAAGGCATCCGCCGAGTCGAGCGCCAGCACGTCGCGGCCCAACGTGTCGCTGGCCTCGGCCAGCGTGTCGCGCACGATCCCCTCGCGGCCCAGCGCATGCAGCATGCCTTCGCGTTGCGCACCCTGGCCGGGGAAGCTGAAGAGGATGCTCACGGCTCGGCCATCTGCGCCTCGCACGCGGTGGGCCGCCAGGCATCGTCGCAAAGGCGCGGGCCGCCGTTCGTCTTCAACAGCACCGGGCCGCCGGTGCGCCGCCACTCGGCCAGCGCGAACGCGCCGAGCGGCGTTTCCACCTGCACGTCGATACGGATCTCGGCTTCGCCGAACAGGCCGGCGACCCTGTGCAAGACCGCGGCGTCGGCGGCACGCGGCGCGCGCACCAGCAGATCGAGATCGCTGTCGGGCCGCAACACGTCGAACCCGCTCGCCAGCGTGAAGCCGACGCTGCCGGTCACGCCCCAGGCGAGCGGCGAGGCGTCCAGCGCCGTCGCGAGGCGAGCGAGCCAGCGCAGGCATGGCAGCGCGGACGCATGAACTCGCGGATCCCTCGCGGCATCGCGAGCGATCGCCTCGGGCGACATGGCGCGAATCACGCGATGCGCCGCCACATGCGCCGCGCAGCGCTCGCTGCGCGTGGCACCGCGCAGGCCCACCGGCACGCGGCCGTGCGCGAGCAGCGGCGCGCGCCGCACCACCACCGGCGCGACCGCGAGCCACGCCGGCGTGGCCCAGGCGGGCAGGGCCTGCACCGGTTCGATCGCCGCAGCATCCGCCAGCCACAGCAGGTCGTGCGGCCGATGGCCGATGCCGGTCGGGACGGCGGAAGCCACCGGTTTCACCACTGCGCCCGCAGCTTCTCGCGCACGCGCGACGAGGCCTGCCGGTTCTCGCCGCCGAGGCGGCCGCCGAGGTCGCTCGCCGGATCGCTGCGGATGTCGTCGAGCGCGGCGGCGAGCACGCGGCGCACCGCGGCCAGGTCGGCCTCACCGGGCCGCTCCGCGCTGCCTACGTCGAGCAGCTTCCACAGCAGGCCGAGGCTGGCATAGCTGGCGATGTCGTAGGCCATCGGCGGCACCTGGGCGGCCAGCCGCTCCAGTTCGTCGACGCTGCGCAAGGTGACACGCGCCGCCGCGGCCTTGCCCATCGCATGCACCATCACGCCGGCGTCGTTCAGCGCGATCAGCCGGTTGGCCTGGTAGCCGTGTGCGAGGAAGGCGCCGGACATCGCCTTGCCGACGATCAGTCCGATGACAGGGTGGCCGGCCTGGCGTGCCTGCGCGTAGGCGCCCGCCGCGCCGGCCAGCGCCTCGTGGATGCCGAAGGCTTCTTCACGGCGGCCGTAGGCCTGGCTGCTGACGTCGATGACCGCGACGATCGGCCGTTTCTTCATGGCCTTCCGATCGGCATCGATCACCTGATGCACCGCCTGCGCCAGCGCCCAGCCTTCGATCAGGCCGACCTCGCCGTGGCGGGCGCGCGGGAAGCGGTTGTCCGGATCGGGCACGACCGCGATGTAGCGCGCCGGCTCGCCCGCGAGCGTTGCATCGGCGACTTGCAAGGATGCGGGATGGCCGCTCGCCAGGGGGGCGCCGTGGGTCAATGCAGCAAGCCAGGCTGCGCCGCGGCTGCTCGTGGTGTCTTCACTCATCGCGCTCTCCCGATGCACAAATCTGCCGAACCATCTGCGGCGTCGCCTGCACGCCCGCGTCGTAGCGCGCGAGCTGCTCGAGCGACTGCCGGTAGCGATCGCTGCGCTCGACCGCGGGGCGGCCGCGCGCCAGCCCATCGATCACGCCGGCGCGGATCCGCGCCGCATCATCGTCGACATAGGCATCGACGAAGCCGGTGCGGAAGCGCTGCTCGCCGCCGGTGAAGCTCCAGATGAAGGGCCGGTCGCGCGAGTCGTATTCGGCGATGCCGGCTTCCTGCTCGATCACCTGCGGGCCGTTCAGCCCGAGCCGCGCCTCGCGCGTGACGACCAGGTAGCTGCACAGCCCGGCCGCGATCGACATGCCGCCGAAGCAGCCGACGCTGCCGGCGATCACGCCGATCACCGGCTGGTAGCGCCGCAAATCGACGATCGCCGAATGGATCTCGGCGATCGCCGCGAGGCCGAGGTTGGCTTCCTGCAGTCGCACGCCGCCGGTTTCGAACAGGATCACCGCACGTGTCGGGAGGTCGCGACGGTTGTCGTCCGCGGCGAGTTCGAGCGCGCCGGCGATCTTCGCGCCGCCCACTTCGCCGAGGCTGCCGCCCTGGAACGCACCTTCGATCGCGAGCACCACCGCCGGCTGGCCATCGATCGTGCCTTTGCCGACGATCACGCCGTCGTCGGACTGCGTGACCACGCCCTGCCGCGCGAGCCACGGCGAGGTCATGCGTTCGAACGGATCGATCAGTTCGCGGAAGCTGCCGGCATCGAGCAGCGTGCGCACGCGGGTGCGCGCATCGAGTTCGACGAAGCTCTGGCGTTCGAGCAGATTGCCGCTCATGGCCGCGCTCCCGCACCGGCCGAAGCCAGCGCCTCGAAAGCCTGCGCGATGCGCATGCCGACGACACCCGGCGTCGCGCCGAAGTCGTTGATCTCGATGCTGGCCGCGGGGCGCTGCGCCTCATCGGCCTTGAACAAACGGTCGAGCTGCGCCCGCCACACGTTGCCGTAGCCATCGACCGAGGTCGTGACGCGGATCGTGGTCCGGCCTGCGTCGGCCGGTTCGAGCAGCACCTCGAGATCGCCGGAGCCGACCACGCCGACCATCACGCGCTGCGCGGCCGGAGGCCCCGCGGGGTATTCGAAATCATGCTTTTCCATGAGGCGTCCCAGTGAAAGAGTCGAGGAACAGGGTGGCGGCCAGCAGATCCGCCGCGCCGCCCGGCGAGGCGTTGCTGGCGAGGGCTTCGGCATCGAGTTCGCGCAGCCGGCGGCGGCCTTCGAACGTCGCCGCCCCGCCGGCCGCGAGCACCGCGCCGGCGCCGCACTGCAATCGCCGCAAGGCCGCCGGGCCGCCGCGAGACAGCACGCAGGTGTCATCGAGGGTCGCGATGATCGCGAGCAGCGCGTTGAGCCGCGCCGCGGTTTCGCTGTCGCCGCGGGCGCGGCTCGTGTGCAGTGCGGGCAGCGCGATGCGCATCACTTGCGGGAAGCCGGCCTGCGCCTGGCCGCGCGCGCCGCTGACGCCGTAGTCACGGCAGGCCTGTTCGCCCTTGTGGCCGGTGCGCAGCGGCGCAGCGCGATCCGGCAGCCGGGCGATCGCCGCTGCCGTGGCGGCGATGCACGCCGCGCCCGCGGCCGGCCCTTCGCTCGCCGCCGCGGCGGCCAGCAAGCCCAGGGCCCAGATCGCACCGCGGTGCGTGTTGATGCCGCCGGTGGCGCGCATCATCGTGGCCTCGGCGTCGCGGCCGAGCCGGCCGAGTGTTTCGCGCAGGGCGAGCGACGACGCGCCGGCGCCCTGCCCCGCCTCGGCCATCGCGATGAAAGCCGGCTCCAAGGCGCGCGCCGAGCGGCACATCAGCGCCAGATCCAGATCGGCATGCGCACCGCTGCCGCGGCTGTCGACCAGCCCGGGCTTGGGCGCAAGCCGCGCCTCGTCGAGCAGCGCGTGCATCGCGAGGTGGCCAATCACCGTCGCGGCGTCCGTGGCCGGCAGCGCGTTGTTTCGCATCGCCTGCATCACCAGCTCCTGAACTTCGCCGGCGGCTCGTACAAGCCGCCCGACCAGTCGACCAGATCGGCCATGCTCTTGGCCGCCAGCAGCGAGCGTGTGGCCTCGGCGCGGTTCACGCCCAGGTCTTCCGGCAGCGCGACGAGACCGTCGCTGCGCAGCCGCCGCGTCCGGGCCGGATCGTGGCGCAACCCGATCGGCGTGACGCCGGCCACCGCGGCGATCATCGCCTTGCGCTGTTCGAGCGACTGCGCCTTGTAGAGGTAGGCGATGCCTTCTTCGGTCAGCAGATGGGTGACGTCGTCGCCGTAGATCATCACCGGCGCGAGCGGCATGCCGGAGTCGCTCGCCACCTGCAGCGCATCGAGCTCTTCGACGAAGGTCGGCTTGCCGCCGGCCTGGAAGGTCTCGACCATCTGCACCACCAGCTTGCGGCCACGCTCCAGCGGGTTCGTGGTCTGGCGCATGTCGAGCCAGGCGGGCGTCGCATGGCGCCGGCCGCCCGGCTGATGGCCCATGTTCGGCGCGCCGCCGAAGCCGGAGAGCCGGCCGCGGGTGACGGTCGACGACTGCCCCTCGCCATCGATCTGCAAGGTCGAGCCGATGAACAGATCGACCGCGTACTGGCCGGCGAGCTGGCACAGCAGGCGGTTCGAGCGCATCGAGCCGTCGGCACCGGTGAAGAACACGTCCGGCCGCGCCGCGACGTAGGCTTCCATGCCGAGTTCGCCGCCGAAGGAATGCACGCTCTCGACCCAGCCCGATTCGATCGCCGGGATCAGCGAAGGATGCGGGTTCAGCGCCCAGTGCCGGCAGATCTTGCCTTTCAGCCCGAGCTTCTCGCCATAGGTCGGCAGGATCAGCTCGATCGCCGCGGTGTTGAAGCCGATGCCATGGTTCAGCGACTGCACCTGGTGGCGCTCGTAGATGCCGCGGATCGCCATCATCGCCATCAGCACGTGCACCGGCTTGATCAGCCGCGGGTCGCGCGTGAAGAGGGGCTCCATGAAGAAGGGCTTGTCGGCCTGCACGACGAAGTCGATCCATGAGCCGGGGATGTCGACCCGCGGCAGCTCGCTCACGTCGTCGACGATCTCATTGACCTGGGCGATCACGATGCCGTCGCGGAAGGCCGCGGCTTCGACCAGCGCCGGCGTGTCTTCGGTGCTCGCGCCGGTGTAGAGGTTGCCGGCCCGGTCGGCCTTGAAGCCGGCGACCAGCACCACGTCCGGGATCAGGTCGACGTAGAGCCGCGCATACAGCTCGATGTAGGTGTGGATCGCGCCGATCTCGAGCTGGCCGTCTTCCAGGAACTGCGAGATGCGCAGGCTTTGCGCGCCGGCATACGAGAAGTCCAGCTTGCGCGCGATGCCGCGCTCGAACAGATCGAGATGCTCGACCCGGCTGACGCTCGGGATGATCATCTGCAGCCGGTTGACCTTGGCCGCATCGACCTGGGCCAGCGAGCGCGACAGGAAGTCCGCCTGCTTCTGGTTGTTGCCTTCGAGCACGACGCGGTCGCCGGGCATGATGATGGCTTCGAGGAAGGCGACGATGTCCGCGGCCGGCACGACGCGGCCCTCGGCCAGCGCCGCGCCGCGTGCGAGCCGCCGGCGCTTCTCGTTGCGGCGCGTATCCCAGGAACGGCGGCCGGCGGCCGCCGGTGCTTGGTCGTTGCTCGTGTTCATGAGGCCGGCTATCCGCGCTGACGGTTGGCAGCAGGCACCGCAGGGAACATGCGTCTGTCGATCATGGGGTTCGCTCCAGAGGGACTTGCCGAGTGCGGAATGCATCGACTGCTGGCGTCAAAGGTAGCCGCCCCGCTCTGCCCCATCAATGAACCTGCCGGCGGATCCGTTCCGCGCGGCGAAAGTGTCGGGTGCGGGCTCGGTGGCGGGCTATCGTGCGCTCATGCTCCGGATACAAGGTGAAGACCCGGATGGCCGCGTCCTTGTCATCGCTTCACACTGATCGCGACAACAACGCGGCGGGGCTTGGGACCATGGACGCGAAGCACATCAAGGATGCGCAAGAGACGGTCGGCTGGCTCGCCGATCTGGCGATGCGGCTGCCGCCGGACTCGCGCAGCGGCGGCGACATGGCCTTGCATCTGCGCGTGGCGCAGCTCTACCTTGCCGAATACGCAGGGCATCTCGAGGAAGGCCTGAGCCCGTATCACGCGCTGGTGGCCACCGCGCGCCCGACGCAGATGAACGGTGACTGAGCCGCTGCGGACTGTCCCTGTTCAGGCGATCGACACGAAATAGCCGTCGATCCGGGTCTGCGCGATCTCCAATCCGCCGCAGAGCGCACCACACTGGGTGGGCGCGACGACCGAGTAGCCGCGCAGCACGTCCGCCTCGCCGGGCTCGCCGCCCTTGCGCAGCGAAACCCGGGCCCGATAACTGCGATCGGAGGCTGAGTAGACCGCGATCACTCTGATCCGATAACCCCGGTATTCACGCCGCAATTCATCGCGCAACTCGGTCAGTACGACGACGTTGTCACCCATGCTTGTCTCCGGCAGCCAGCGCTCCAGTGGCGCGGCTCCGGTGTAGCACCAGGGGCCTCGGGCACCAGGGCGCACCCCTAGTTCATTGGGCGGTAGTCGCCCCGGCTTTGGCGGGATCAGGGCAGCCTAGAATCACGCGCCGCCCCGGCACACTCGAGGATCCGCAGGTGGGACGTACCGCTCCATTCGCCTCATTGTTCGCCTCGTGCGCCATGCTCGCCAGCATCACGCCGCTGGCGGCACAGGAGATCTGCCAAGGCTTCGGGCCTCAGACGCCGCGCGACATTTCCCAACACAAGGGCAACAACCCCCGAGTCTTCACGCTCGCGCCGCCGGCGAGGACCTTGAACCTCTGCAACATCCACACCCACACCAACGCCGAGCACAAAGGCCCGGGCTTCTCCGTGTCCGCGGGCGTTGGCGAACACGGCGGCTGGAAGTGCAACGGGACCAGTTCCCTCACGGCCGCCGAACTGGAAGACCCCGCGCATGGGCATGGCGCCTTCCACGGCGTTAAGCCTGGCGACACGATCGAGGTGCACTGGGTCTTCAGCAGTTGCGACGTGGCGCCGGGCGAAGGCCTGGGGGCATGTTCCAGCCCGGCCTGCGCCAACCCGCAGTTGCGAGTCGAGGCACAGACCTTTCTCGTGGTCAACGACCCGAAGGCGTTGAACTTCGCCGACTTCGCCTATGAGGGCAAGAAGACGGGCCTGACTTTTCAGCCCAAGGCGCTGCCGACACGCACCGGCAAGCCGGTGGTGTTCGCGGGATCGACAACCGGCGAGAAATACAGCTCCGCCACCTGCTCCCCGCTGCAAGTGACCTGGAGCGTCCGACCCTCGTGCGCCAAACTCGACGTGAACTCGCTCAACAAGTGGGCCGCCGATGGCAACGTGTTCAAGGAAGACCACTCGCACGGCGTGCGCCAGCTCGTGACCGATCCCGCGCTGCTGGCACCCATCCATTAGTCATGCTTCCGGCGATGGGCGGCAGATCGTCCAGGCGCGAAAAAACAGGCGGAACCGGATGCAAGATCGGCGTCGGTGCGGCGACCAAACACCGGCCCCGCTCCCAGGCAATCGACGGAGTCCGCAATGTCCAACGAATGGAGAAATCGACGCGTCAGCCTGTTCGTTCAGCGCTTCTGGCAGCCGACGAGCGCGTGCATGAGCTGCATGCCCGGGAGCCTGGGCAACCTGGGGAGCCTTGCGCACTGGGCGGTCGCGTTGCAGACCGGCCTGGTCACCGGCATCCTGGTGCTCGTCCTGACCTTCACGCCGCTGGCCCGGCTCTTTCCGAACCGCTACGGCAACGCGCTGATCGTCGGCACGCTGACGATGTTCGGCGACATCTATGCGCATCCGAACCATTACGGTCCCGCCTACACCGAGGCCGCCGTCACGGGCTTGATCTCAGGCCTGCTGACCTTGGCCGGGTCGTTCCTTTTCGAAGACCGGGCGCGACGCTTGCGGACAGCGTGGGCCCGCCTTCTTGGCTGACGCCGCGAGCGGGGCTGCCCCCTCAGCATTCCGGCAGCTTGCGCGGCTCCAGGTGCTTCGGCGACGCGGCACACGGCCACGAAGCCGGATTCGAATCCAGCGACACCCGGATCTCGCGGATACGGTCGGCCAGCCGATCCCATCCGGCGGCATCGCGGCGATAGGCTTCGTACCAGGCAACGATGTCGTGGCGGCCGAGCCGGCGGTATTTCCCGACCTCGAAATCCAGCATGGAAAACGCATCCGCATAGGCCGGCCCGATCACGTGAAAGACCTTCATGCCGAGGTCGAGCAAGCCATGCTGCCCACGCTGCTTCAGCCGTGCATGCGCTGCCGCGCCGAGCGCGAGGTACGGCGCCTGCGGCAACGCGAGCAGCAGCGGCAGGATCGACCGGTGGTAGACCGAGAACCAGCCGTCGATCGGCCCGCTGTACAAGCCCTCGGCTGCGTCGAAGGCCTGGTAGTGCGCCAGCGGCGGGCGCGCGCCGGTCGTGTTGTCGTCCTGCCAGACATCGGCGACCAGCTGCCGCACTGCGGGAAAGCGCCGGAACAGGCGCTCTGCCCGCTCCGCGATGCCGCGCGAGATGCAGACCACGTCGTCGTCGATCTGCGTGATCAGCGGATAGCGCGCCGCGCGAAAGAGCATGCGATAGGCCTGCATGCCGATGTTGTGCGGGGTTCGGCCGATCACGTGCAGCGGCACGCCGCGGGCCTTCGCCGCAGCGATGTCCGCCTCCAGCTCGGCGTCCTGCACGTTGAGCCAGACGAGGATCTCGTAGCGCGCCGTCGTCTTCTGCGCCAGATCGGCGAGCAGCAGGCGCGCGTAAGTCGGTCGGTAGACCGCGATGCAGTAGGAGATCATCGAGAGCTGCTCGGCGAATGTCAGGCGGCCATCAGCTGCGGATACTTCGCGAGGCGAAAGATGAAGCTAGGCCGGTCCACATGGCGCCAGCGCACGCCGCGGCGCATCAGCGTGTCGACCAGGTGCCAGTCCCAGGCCATCATGTCGAACGGCAGGTCGTCGCCGAGGTGCAGTTCGAACAGCTCGCGGCGGAACATCGGCTGCCCCAGGTCGATGCGGCCGGGCCGCGGCACCGGGTGCGCCAGCAGCAGCCGGCCGTCGTACTGGCACGAGCTGTAGACGAAGCCGAGCGCCGGGTCGCGATCCAGCGTGCGGATCAGCGGGCCGGCGTGGTCCGGCAGGTAGCCGTTGTCGTCCGACAGGAACGCGAGGAACTCGCCGCGTGCGCGGCGAAGGCCGGCGGCCGCCGGCGCGATGCCCCAGTTGTTGTGACGCTGCTTCAGGTCGTAGAGGCCGATGCGCGCATCGCCGGCGCGCGCGACGACGGCGCGGATGCGCTCCAGCACCTCGGGCGGCGGATGGTCGGCGACGATCAGGTGCTCGTAGTCGCGGAACGCGAGCTTGCGCACCGAGGCGATGCAGTGACGCAGGCACTCGACGCGGTCATACACCGTGGTCACGATCGAGAGCCGCGGCATCGCGGTCTCGACCGGCTGCAGCGTCTCGGCCTCGTCGGTCGCACCGCCCTGCGCCCCGGCCGACGATCGCTGCACGGCGGACAAAGCGAGGCCGCGCACGCGCACCGCGCCGCCCTGCGCGCCGATGAAGGCATAGCCGCCGTCGAGCTCGCGGTCGCGAACGCGGTGCATCAGCCTGTCGTTGCGCCACAGCGCCAGCACGCCGCCGTCGCATTGCAGGCGCCAGCGCACCCAGGCGCTGCGCGGCGGGTCGAGCTGGCGGAACACGTGCCGATGCCGCGCGAGGTAGGCGCGGCGCTCGTCGGCCAGCAGGTGGTACGAGTTGGTCGTCTGGTCGAGGCGGTCGGCCTGGTGCAGCTTCGCGAGCAGCACCGCGCCCGGCTCGAGGCAGGCTTCGAAGCGGAGTTCCACCGCCTCGTGGCGCTGCCGGCTCGCCAGCCCGCGCTCGAAGCCGGGGCCGCGCTGCAGGCCGGGGTCGATCACCAGCTCGCCGCCGCCGCGCAGGCGCACCACGCCGCCCAGGTCGTCCCAGTCGCCGTCGTGGGGCAGCACGCGGTCGGGCGGCGCGACGGCGTCGATGCCCCCGTCGGGCAGCGGCGGTGCGTCCCGAGGCGCAGCCGGCATCGGCTGCGGCGAAGACGCGGCGGCGGAATCGAGTGCGATATCCATGACAGTCCTCAGGCGCTGAAGATAGGTGGCATCGGCCAGCCGCACGGCGCAGGCGCGCTGCACACGCAGCCGCTCGGCCGGGTCGGCGAGAAAGCGCTCGAGCAGCGCGGCGGCCTCGGCCTCGCTGCGGAAGGTGGGCAGCTCGGGCAGCTCGGCCTCGAGCAGCGCGCGCGGCTCGCTCAGCACCAGCGCGCCGCAGGCCAGCGCCTCGGGGATGCGCGGGTTCATCGCCAGCCCGGGCAGGCCGGCGCGGTTGTAGTGGTGGCGGTCGCGGAATACGTTCAGCACGATCGCCGTCTCGCGGTAGAGCCCGGCGGTGCGCTCGGCCGGCACGTTGGGCGCGAGGCAGAGCTGCTGCAGCCGCGGGTCGCGCCACGGTCCGCCCACCACGTGGTCGATCAGGCCGCGGCGCGCCAGGCCGCCGAGCATCGCCTCGCGGCTCGGGTTCGCGCCGCCGACGAAGCCGGCGCGCCGCGGGCGTTCGGCAGCCGGATCGCCGTGGTGCAGCGCCGGCGCGTAGGCCACCGGCAGCGGGTGCGCGTGGCGGTGGCGCGCCAGCGTCGCCGGATCGTTGACGAACACGCGGTCGAACTGGCCCGACCAGGCGGCCGTGTCGTCCACCTCGTACGGCTCGTCGACCAGCCAGACGGCCGAGCGCCACTTCGCCACGCGCCGGCCCCAGCGCTGCACGTAGCGGCGGCCGTGCACGACGAACAGCAGCTCAGGCGCGAAGCGCTCGATCTTCTGCGCGAGCTGCGCGTCGTCCCAGTCGGCGTGCGCGTGCGCCAGGCCGAGCTGCGCGGCGGCTTCGCGCAGGCCGGTCTCGAAGACTGTGCCGCACGAGAGAAAGCGGTAATGGACGAAAAAGACGCGCCGCCCCGCGTGAGCACTCTCGGCGGGTGCAGCAGCGCCGCGGGCCTGCACCGGAGCGTCGTCGCCCGCCCAGTCGGCCAGGCTCATGCGCGGCAGCGCCGCGAGCCGGCTCGCCGGGCTCAGGTTCACGAGTTCGACGCCGTCGGCGCGGCAGGCCTGCGCGAGCGCCGCGTACTCGCGCTCGATCTGCGGCAGCTGCCCGGCGAGCGGATGCCGGCCGGTGGCGCCGAAGAAGTGGTGGTCGGTGAAGTCGACGCCGATCAGCCCGATGCGCTTGGCACCCAGGTGACGCGCGAGCTGCACCGCGACGTACGGCGAGTTGTTCGAGTAGTGCAGTGTGTAGTCATCCGCGCGCTCGGTGCCGCCGCGCCGGCCGAGGCGGAAGCGCACCACGCGCGTCTGCGGCAGCTCGAGCTGCGCGAGCTGCGTGAACACCGCCTTCGCCCGCGTGCGCTCGACATGCTCCCAGCGCTCGCGCTCGAACTGCCGCCGCTCGTTGACGACGACGAGGTAGTCCGGCGCGAAGCGGCGGCCGACGTCGTTGACGCCGATCGTCAGGTGCCGCTCGGGGTGCTCGAGCAGCGCGAGCGACGCGCCGCAGCCGCACACCAGGATGCTCGCGCCGCGGTGGCGGTCGCGGTACTGCGCGAAGCGCTCGGGCAGCGGCGGGCTCGGCACCATCGTGTGCTCACTGCGTCGAGAACGGCGACGTGAACACCTGGTTCGCCGCGCCGCTGAAGCCGCCGTCGCTCGGGATCAGGAAGCGCAGGATCGCCTGGTCGCCATTCGCCACCGCGACGTTGCCGGCCGCGGCCGCGCGCGTCACCACCATCACGCCGTAGGGCGTGATGCCGTCCTGCGGCTGGGCCAGGAAGGTGTTGCCGTTGAAGCTCAGCAAATCGCTGACGCACACATTGCCCTGCACGCCGAAGCTGTTGCCCTGCATCGACGCGCTCTGGAAGACCCCGTCGGCCACGCCCTGCTCCACCAAGCGCGCCGCGAAGTCGGCGCCGATCGTCAGCAGCTGCAGGTTGTTCTCCACCAGGTGCAGCCGGCCGCGCGCGTTCAACTGGTGGCGCTGCCCGTCGCCGAAGCGATCCATCAGCGCACGCGACGGATCGCCGCGCGGCATGCCGTAAAAGCTCAGCGTGCCGTCGAAGCGGTTCCCGCCGAGGTAGCAGTCGGCGGTGACGTTCTCGATCACCGCCGAGGCCGGCAGGCTCGCGCCGATGCCGCAGTCCGTCATGCGCAAGCGGCCCGCGCCGCTCACCAGCAGCATCGGCTCGTTCGATTGCTGCGCCGCGCGCCCGAGCGTGACGCCCGCGAGCCGCACCTCGGCGATCGAACTCAGCGCCATGCCGGGGTCGCCGCCCATCGCGATCAGCAGGTCGCGCAGCTCCAGCGCGCCCAGGCCGCTGAGCGAGAAGCTGCCGCGCACGCGCAGCACCGAGGTCGAGCCGCAGCCGTGCAGCGCGAGGCGCGACGAGCGCGTCTGGTTCGCGAGCACGAGGCTGTCGATCTCGTGCACGCCCGGCATGAAGCAGATGCACACGGCGCCGCGGCCCTGTTCGAGCAGGCGCGCCAGCAGCTCGCTGTCGAGCCGCTCGAACTGGCCGCCCGGGCCGATCGTGATGTCGCAGCCGCCGCCGGTGCCGGCCTGGGCGACCGCGGCGCCGTAGCTCAGGCGCTGCAGCTCGTTGCCCTCGGCATCCTCGAGCCGCACCGCGAGTTGCTGTGCCCCGCCCGCGCCGAGCTGCCAGCCGACCGCGGCATAGCCGTCCGCCGCGCTGGTCAGCGTCGAAGCGCCGACCACCGCACCGCCGCCCTGCTCCACCGTGGCCGTCAGCACGACGCCGGCCACGCCGTCGCCGCCGTTGACGACGCGGAACTGCAACGGGTTCGCGAGCGTGCCGCCGGCGCTCGCCTGCTGGCCGTCGCCGCCGACGTACTGGAGCTGCAGGCTCGCGCTCGCGCAGTACACCAGGACCTGGCCCGCCACCGGCTGGCCGTCGGCATCGAGCAGGCTCGCACGCACGCGCTGGAAGCGCCCCGGCGCCCCGGCCGATGAGCCGAGCGTCCAGCGGCATTCGGCCAGGCCGTTCAGGTCGGTCGCAGTCTCGAACTGCCAGGGCGAGCCGCCGGCGCCGGGGCCGATCAGGCCGCCGCCGCTCTCCACCTCGAAGCGCACGCCGGCGCCGGCGATCGGCAGCGTGCCGCGCGAAACGCGCAGCGCGAGCGGCTGCGGCAGCAGCGCGTCCGGCGCCGCGTCCTGCCCGTCGCCCGAGACGTAGAGCAGCGTCTCGAGCTCGGTGAGCGGCGGGAAGAACTCGCGGCAGTCGCTGGTCACGCTGACCACGCCGCTGTCGTCCACCTCGACGATCGCGAGCCGGCAGTAGGCGTCGGCGATGCCGGCCGGCTCGCGCGCGAGCGGGTCGCCGTCGGCGTCGCGCGGCCATTCGACGTCGGCGGTGATGGTGCGCGCCGGGATCTGCCAGTAGTCGCCCGGGCGGTACACGCCGCCCGCTTCGAAGCGCACCTGCACTCCGTCCTCGAGATCGATCCAGCGGTCGAACTCGACCGGCAGCGTGTTCGAGCCGGCCGGCTTGTGGTCCCAGCGGCGCAGCACCGGATGCTTCGACGGGTCCTGGCCGAGCCCGGCGGGCGGCACGCCCTCCAGCACCAGTTCCAGTTCGTCGTCGCCGTCGGCCACGTACTCGAACAGCGTGCCGGCGCGCTGCGTCAGCTCGGCGTCGTCGTCGATCAGCTCGACGCGGTCGCCCACCGCGAGGTCGAGGTTCGCGTCGCGCCCGCGCGCCGCGACGCGCACCGTCGTCTGCGTGCCGGCGACCGAGACGCCGAGCACCGCATAGGCCACCGAGCCGTTCTCGCGCGACCACTTGAAGGTCGGCAGCGCGCCGCCCTCGTGCAGCTCGACGCGGTAGAGCTGGTTCTCGAGCCGCCGGTAGCCGGCGGTGGCGGCGATCTCGCACAGGTTCGCCGCCGCGAGCTGCGGCTCGGCGCGCGCCGCCAGCAGCGGCTTCGGCTGGCCGAGCAGCGCGTCCCATTCGGCGATGCTCGAATCGCAGTTCCACTCGAACGGGCTCGCGACCCCGAGCGGCAACGCGCGCACCTGCGCGATCGTGCGGGCGCGCGTCGCGGTGTCCGGCCCGCCGAGCGCGACCTCGCGGATCGCCGGGGCCTCGAGCGCCGAGACGTGGCGCTGCCAGGCCTTCAGGTACATCAGGTAGGCGCCGGCCACCAGCCGGTCGCCGGCGCCGCCGTCGGCCTGGTGCGCATACGAGCAGCGCGCCTCCAGCTCGCACAGCATGCCGTTCACGTAGTAGCGGCCCGGCTCGATCGACAGGCCCGCCGCGGGCAGTACCACGTCGCCCACGTCCGGCGAGCCGATGCCGACGCGCAGCGCGGCGCCCCCGTCGCCCACCGCCCAGCCCGGCTCGCTGCCGAAGATCGAGAGGCCGCGCAAGCCGGCGCTGCCGATGCCCGCTTCCTCCTGCTCCCAGGTATCGCCGCCGTTGATGCTGTGCAGCAGCGTGCCGCCGTCGCCCACCGCCCAGCCTTCGAGCTCGTCGCGGAACGCGATCGCGCGCAGCGTCGCCGCCGACGGTGTCGCCAGCGGGAACCAGTTCGCGCCGTCGTCCACGCTGCGCAGCACCGTCCCGCCGGCGCCGGCCGCCCACCAGATGTCGCCGACGCGCGCCAGCGCATACAGGTGCGCGGTGCTGCCGCTCGCGACGCTGATCCAGTCCGCGCCGCCATTGTTCGTCTGCACGATCGCGCCGCCCTGTCCGACCGCGAAGCCGGTGGCAGCAGTGGCGAACTCGACCGCATAGAGGCGCGTGGCGGGCGTCTGCGCGAGGCCCCAGGAGTCGCCGCCGTTGCTGGTGAAGACGGCGATGCCGCCGTCGCCGACCGCGCAGGCAACGCCGCCGTCGACCGCGGCGACGCCGCGCAGCGTCGCGAACGTGCCGGCGTCCCGCGCGCTCCATGCCCCGCCGCCGGTCGATAGGCACACCGTGCCGCCGTCGCCGACCAGCCAGCCGGTGCTGCCGGCGAACGCGATCGCGCGCAGGTTCTCCGAAGTCGCGGCATCGACCAGCGCCCAGTCGGCGCCGTTGGTCATCGCGAGCAGCACGCCGTCCTCGGCGGCGATCCATCCGACGTTCGCGTTCAGCACCCGCACCGCGAGTGCGTTCGTCTCGGCGACGAGCCGGTAGCCGGCCGCGTCGAGCGGCGCGCCGCACGGCCCGATCGTGTCGCGCGCCGCGCGCTCGGCGCGGTAGCGGCCGATGTCGGCCTGCTCGTTCCAGTCCGCGTCGGTGACGACGCGGCCCTGCTGCAGGCGCACCGCGCTGTAGTGCCGCGTGCGGTCGAAGGTATTGCGGGAGAGATCGGCTTTCATGGCTTTGACTTCCCGGTCAGTTCACGAAGAAGAGGCCTGCTTCGAGGCCGAAACGCAGGTACTCGTCGAGGGCGTCGCGCAGGTTCGCCTCGCGCTGCGGCTGCTTCAGGAATTCGAACGCACCCATCTCGGCGCCGCTTTCGGCACCGCTGCGGATCTGCGGCGCGCAGCGCAGCTCGAGCTGGCCGAATCCCGGATCGCCGTAGCGGCGCGAGACGAACAGCGGCCGGATCAGCGCCTCCGCCGCGGCGCGCACCGCGGCCTGCGCGGCGGCGTCCGGCGCCGGCTGGCCGGCCGCGAGCGCCGCGTCGCGCAGCGCCTGGATGCGCGTCGCCGCCTCCAACTCCGGCTGGCAGCGGTAGCGGCGCGGCGCGGCCGAGCCCGGCGGCACGTGGCTGAAGCGCACGCAGCCGGTCTGCCGGCGCACGGCGCGCAGCAGGCCGCCGAAGATGCAGTCCGACGCATCGACGCTCTGCACCGCGACGCCGCCGAAGAAGCTGCTGCGCAGCAGCGAGACATCCGTCTCGGGCGCATCGAGGCTCAGGTCCGGCGATCCGTCGTCGCTGCCGACGATGCTGTCGGCGATCGACAGCGCGGCGATCGGGCCCGGCACGCCGATCGCGCCGCAGACCGCGTGGTCGAGCCCGAGCACGAGCCGCTCGTTGCCGCCCGGCTGCACGACCAGCGTGCCGCGCCCCGGCATCACGCACGAATGCGCGACGCCGAGCTGCGCCAGGTGGCCGGGCGCGACGACGAGCGAGCCCTCGAGCAGCAGCCCGTTGACGAAGCAGGCGCCGGCATTCGGCGACCCGGCCGCGGCAGTGCCGCGCAGCACCAGGTCGCCGACGAAGTGCGCGCGGATCTGCTGCGCATCGAAGTGGCCCGGCACGCGCGCCACGCTGCCGGGCGGCGCGCCGGGGATCGGTTCCTCGAGCCAGGTGCCCGCGACGATCAGCAGGCTCGAGCGCTCGCCGAGCTCGATCTCGAGCGGCGCCGGCGGGCTCGCGCTCGCGGCCGCGGCATCGATGTCGCTCAGGCTGTCCATCAGCACGATCACGCCGGTGCGGCCGGGCGCGAGCTGATTCCAGGCTTCGACCGCGGCGCGCAGGCTCGGCGCCAGCGTGCCGCTGCCGTTGTCGGGCAGCAGATGCGACACGCCGATCTGCCACACGCCGGGATCGTTGAAGCCGCCGCGCGTGCCGGTCTCGGTCAGCGCGAGGCCGGTCGCGGCGTTCGCGGCACGCACCGCGGCGCTGCGGTCGTACGGGCCGCCGCCCAGGTCGCCGGAGAAGCCGTAGCTGCTCTGCGTCCAGACCTCCTGCACCGGCAGGCCGGGCGGGAACGCGAGGCGGCCGCGCAGCGGGTCGAGTGCCAGCGCGCGCGGCAGCGGCGATGCGAAATCGACCTCGTCCGGGATCTCGCACAGGTAGATGTCGTCGCGCCGCACCTCCACCGGCGCGTCGTCGCCCGGGAGCCGCACGAAGACCCGCAGCACCGGATCGTCGGGCGTCATGAAGCGCGGCGCCGGCTCAGCCTGGCCGGCGCGCAGACGCTCGAGCTCGGCATTCAGCGCGAGGCGGCGCAGCGGGCCGGGCACGTTGTCCTCCTCGGCCAGGTGCGTGATCGTCGTCTCGGTGCGCGCCTGGTTGAAGAGCGGCGCATCGACACCCGCCGGGTGCATGCTCCACCAGCCGCCGAGATCGCGCGCGCTCACGAAATCGGGCGACTCGTCACCCGGCGCGCCGGCCCCGACGCGGTAGCTGCGCAGCCGCCACAGGAAAAGCCCGACGTTCGGGATGTTGTAGCGCCCGCCGCGCGTCGCGATGCGGCGCACCTCGGCCGAGTGCGCGAAGGCGTCGAACGGGCCATCGGCCAACTCGGCCACCGACGCGTCGCGCAGATTCGCGGTGCACGCCGGCTGAAGGCGCACGTGGTTCATGTGCTGCGTGGTCGCGAGGCGCTGGAAGAACTCGACCGCGCGCGCCGGCCAGCCGGTGACGTCGCGCGCGAGCTGCTCCAGCACGACCGCCGTGCCCTTGCGGCGGCGGTAGGCGATCGTGTTGGCGACGTAGGCGCGCGCGCTGACGCCGGCCGACGGCACCGGGCGGATCGGCCGCACGCCGAGCAGGTCGCCGATGTACGGCACCACCCATTCGTCGCAGGTCTCGATGAACCAGTTGTCGTAGAGGACTGCGATGTCCTTCTCGACGCGCTCCAGCTCGCCCTCGATCACGCCGAGCAGGGCGCGCAGCGGCTCGCCCTGGTCGGCATCGCGCAGGCGATGGACCGCGGGCAGGAGCTTGTAGAGCCGCTCGGGCATCAGCAGACTCACGTCTGCCCCCCGATCGTCGAATACGCCGATCGACCTTGCAGGCCGCGCTGGGCCAGTGGCCCAGCCCCTCGCCAGGCACGGACCGTCCACTGGACGGTCCATGTCCGGGCTCGGCCCCCCGAGGGGGCTGAGTGCCGCGGCTCCAAGTCCGCCCGCGCGGACTTGGACGGCACGAAGGCCATCGGCCTCTGGCCGATGGCGGCCGGGCGCTCGACCCGCAAAAAGGTTGACACAGGGTGTCTCATGGCGCCATCTCCTCGAGCTCGATGCCCGCCGGGTTGATCAGCAGCAGCTCGGCCGGCAGCGGCGTGCGGGCGGCGGCATCCCAGCGCGCGCCGAAGGCCGGTACGGCGGCTGCGGCCGGGTCGGCGGGCACCGGGTCGTCGGTGTAGGGCAGCAGCTCGTCGAGATCGACCGCGAGCACGCCGGCCACCGTGTGCATCAGCGTCACGACCTCGGCCGCGGTGACCGATTGCCCGAGGTCGCGCGCCTCGAAGCCGAAGCCGCCCAGCAGCGCCGCCTGCACCGCCGCCAGCACGTCGGCCGCGACGTAGCGCGCATCCACCGCCACCTTCGCCTTCAGGCTGAAGTAGCGCTGCGCATAGGCCGCCGCGTCGAAGCGCTGCGACGGGTCGCTCGCCGCGCCGATCGACTTGATCAGGTGGCCGAGCACCGTGTCGTCGGGCAGCCCGCCGGTCGCGCCGGCCACCGTCAGGAAGACGTGCGCGGCGCCGTCCATCCACAGCACGTCGCCGCGCGCCTTGCCGATGCCGGGGAAGGCGCGCGCATAGTTCTCGTAGTCCAGCAGCGAGACGACGCGCTCGAAGGTCAGCAGCGTGAGCGGCGCATTGCGGCGCGCGTCGGCCAGCTTCTCGGGCCCTTCGGCGCCCGAGGCGGCGATCGGGTTCGTCACGCCGCGCAGCCCGAGCGGCATCGCGCGCAGCATCGTCAGCGTGTTGGCCGCGACCTCGCCGTCCGGCCCGATGCCGCTGCGGTAGCGCGCCGAGACGTTCAGCGTGCCGGTGGGCAGCCGCGCCCCCTGCACGCCGTCGCCGAAGCTCAGCGTCATGCTCGCGTCGTCGGCCAGCCGCGAGATGTAGACCGGCGCGTCCGGCGCCGCGCCGTAGAGCGACGGCAGCTCGCTCCACAGCACCCCGGCCACGCGCACTTGCAGCGTGCTCGCGACGCCGCCCACCGCCGAGAGGTAGGTGGTCGGCGGCTTCTTCAGCACGAAACGCTGGTTCGGCTGCGACGCATCGCCGTTGCCGAGCACTTCGTTCACCGTCTCGCCGTGCGTCGCGGCAACGACGTTGGCGCTGATCTTCAGGCTCGTGCGCCGGTAGGTGTGGACGAGCTTGCCGCTCAGACGCAGCGTGCTGCGCCCGTCGGCATGCACGACGTCGTCCAGCAGCACGACCTCGGCGGCGCTGACGCCGGGCAGCAGCACGTCCTCGCCGACGAGCAGCAGAGGCTGGCCCGCCGTCAGCCCGAGCACCATGCGGTCGAGCTCGATCTGCGTGTCGTTGGCCATCACGTCGCGATCGATCGGCAGGTCGGCCAGCGCGAGGCGCTGGCTCGCGACGTAGGCGGTGCTGGTGCGGAAGCGGAACGGCGCGGTGTACGTCGTCGGCAGCATCACGCCCTGCGCGTCGGCCAGGCGCATGCGCATCGCGCGGCCGGAGATGCCGAAATCGGCGCGCGAGGCCTCGCGCGCGTCGACCACGGTGTAGGCCTCGGCCGCGACGTCGTGCGCATCGATCACCACCCAGCTCGCGCTCGTCACGTTGGGCACCGCGCGCTCGAGGTAGACGCGCGGCGCGATCGGTGCGCCCTGCGAGGTCTCGAAGATGGTGCGCTCGGTGCCGGGCGAGCTGTCTTCCTCGTCCCAGCCGGCCGGATAGGCATCGCCGTGCGTGCTGCTGGTCTTCGGCGGCAGCACCGCCCAGCGCGGCGCGTTGTTGCCGAAGAAGCCGAGCTTCGCGTCGAAGCTGAACGCGCCGGCCGGTGCCGCGCCGAGCGAAGGGCTCGGCGCCGGCGCGGGGGCGCTCGGCGCCGCGGCGATCGTCTGCACCAGCGCGCCGGCATTCCAGCCCTGGATGCCGATCATCGCCTGCAGCGAGCTCTCCTTCCAGGCCTTCGAGACGATCGCGTTCGAGATCGACGACTGGTTGAAGCCGACGCTCGACACCTGCACATTCGCGAACAGGAAGTTCGTCTGCATCGCATACGGCACCAGGTACTTGACCGGCGGCTTCGGCGGGGGCGGATCGTCGTTCGGCGGCGGCAGCGGCTCGAGATCGATGCGCACGCGCTTCTGGGCAGGCTCGGCCGCCACCGCGGTGACGCGCAGCACCAGCGTGTCGGTCCTGCCGTCGCTGCTGCGCCGTCCGGCGAACAGCAGCAGGTCGCCGCCGTTCAGCGGGCCCACCCCCTCGGCGCAATAGATGCGGCCGACCTCGAGCGCATCGACCGTGGCATCGATCGCAAGGCTCGCATCGAGGCGGAACAGCTC
>Ga0105237_10001285_pt1 | contig 33426 bp, 30 predicted proteins | sample KBSC24metaG_FD_81520 | JGI IMG/M metagenome (GOLD analysis project Ga0105237, IMG submission 81520) | Corn rhizosphere microbial communities from Kellogg Biological Station, Michigan, USA - KBS C2-4 metaG | ecosystem: Host-associated > Plants > Roots > Rhizosphere > Soil | place: Michigan, USA... | reverse complement strand
CGGCCTCTGCGTATCTCTGCGGCTCTCTGCGTTGAAAGGCCCATTAACGCAGAGAACGCAGAGATACGCAGAGGGCCGCAGAGGAAAGACTTCCATCTCAACTCGATTTTTTGTGCAAAGCCGGACGAACCCACACTTCATACACACGGCTACACGGAACACTTACGCAGTGTCCGAAGTCCGACATGACAACGTAGGAACTGAGACCGGGTTGGATTTATGAAGGTTAGGAGAGGGGCAATAAAGGCGAGTTAATTGAGGTCACCGGATGAATCTCCTGCTTTCGGTAACCCAGCCAGGTTCGGGAGACGACGCTTTACGGCTGATCGTTTCCCTGTTAACCTCTGTCGGCTTTGCGGCCCTCGCTCACGCGGGGTGTGCCTTTATCGCTTCAGGCTCTATCTTCTCAAATAACGCCTGCCACCTTCCGCAAAGTAGCAAGGCGTGCACAACAGTGTCAAGCACTGGCTAACGTCCGCCGTGTTTTACTCAGCAATTCACATCCTCGAAAGCCGCTTGGCCGCTCCAAAAATCTGGCAAATTCTGCAATATTTTGGATTTATGCTGGCCTTTCCTGATTCCGAAGTGCGCTAAACCCCTGATATTTGCCAGAAGTTCTGCGGAGATGGTTGTGGGTATGGCAGTTGCCCCTTCTAAATCTCGCAATCAAGTCCCGATTCGGTTAGTCCAGTCAGTTTTAGTTTTACTCACCCAATTTATTTCAGGAGGATACGCACGATGAAGCATGTCTTGATTTCCCTGAAGAACCTCAGACTGCTTCCTTTTGTTGTGATTCTTGTCCTTGGCACCGTTAGTTTTGCGCTGGGACAGGAGACGACAGGAAGCATCGAGGGTACGACCAAAGATCCTCAGGGCAATTTAGTTGCAGGAGTACCTATCACGGTCACAGGTGTGACTCTCGGTTTTACACGCACTACCACCTCAAAAGATGACGGTCGCTTTGTGGTCACACAGCTACCGCCAGGAACGTACAAAGTGACGGCTTCTGCAGCATCCGGCTTCGGCGAACAGGTGCGCGAAGGCATTCAAGTTGTGCTTGGCAAGCCAACGGCGGTCGAGCTGACGTTACAACCCGCAGGCGCCACCGGCACTGTCGTAATCAGCGAGAGCGATACTCCCATCTCGATGACCGACAATAAAATTCAGACCAACATTACTGCCCAGGTTGCCGACTTGCTGCCGAAGGGCACCAACTTCACCAGCTTACTCGCGGTCGCACCGGCGGTTCGCAACGAGCCGCTCAGCGGCGGTTTCCAAATTGATGGAGCGTCAGGATCTGAGAACACCTTCATCATCGACGGCCAGGAAGTATCCAACTTCCGAACCGGAACGCTGAACACGAATAACAATATCCCGTTCCAGTTCGTTCAGGATATTCAGGTCAAGTCCTCCGGCTTCGAAGCGGAATTTGGCGGCGCCACCGGCGGCGTGATCAACGTCGTAACCCGAAGTGGCAGCAACGACTATCACGGTGAGTTTGGCCTATCGTGGCGACCAGCGGCCCTTCAGGCTGGTCCCCGTCCATTCCTGACCAGCGCTTTCGCCAGCGGCCCCAGGCTTTTCCGGCCGAATCGAGATGGCGGTACCGACGAGTTCGTGACAGCCTCTTTCTCTGGTCCAATCATCAAAGATCGCGCATGGTTCTTCCTGAGCCACTCGCCACAGTATCTTCATACGACGCGCGCTCTGGTCTACAGAAATCCAAACACTGGTGTGATCGCCGGCGCGGAGAACTACGTGGCGACTCAAACCAACTGGTACGATTTCGCGCGCATTGACGCTAACTTCACTGACAATCTGCGTTTCACGACTTCCTACACCTATAACCCAATCGCGCAGGATGGCCTCGTCGACGCATTTTCCAGTCAGCTTTCGACTTCAATCCCCGCGGTTGATTTCGGATCCCCGATCGGCGTTCTGCGCGGTGCACGGCTCCTCGGCCAGGAGGGTGGACGGCAGAACTCTCAGAATGTCACAGGTCAGCTCACGTGGACGCCGACCACTAATTTGGTGATCGCGGCACGCGGCGGATATAGCTTCCTGAACGAAAAGCTGAGCTCGTATGGCGTGCCGTCTATCGTCGGTCAGGCTCGTATCTTCTGCAGCACTGCAGGCAGCGGCCCCGCAATTCCAGCCGAAGCCGGGTGCGTCATCGGGCAGCAGAATCGCCCGTTCTCTCAGCAACTCCTGTTTGACGCTTCGCGTCGCAGAACATTCGATATCGATGCCGCTTACTTTGTGAGCGAGCTCGCTGGTCGCCATCAGTTCAAGGGTGGCTTCCAGATCAACGCACTTGCCAACGACGTCTTCAACGGCTTCATTGATCAGGTCTCGCTCCGATATGGTCGGACCATCAATCAGACGTCCGGCGTTCCTTCGTCCGTCCTGCCTCCGACTCCGGGCGCAATTGGCTCCGGACTTATCCAACGCTTCGCCACGCAGGGCGGCGCCAGCAGTAAGAACCAGGCATTCTTCTTCCAGGATAGCTGGCAGCCAACGAGCCGCCTGTCCCTCAACCTGGGCTTCCGCGTTGAGAAGGAAGATGCTCCGAGTTTCACCCCTGGTAATGCGAGTATCGTGTTCGATTACTTCGACAAGTTTGCGCCGCGTTTAGGTGGTGCTTATGACTTGACCGGTAACGGTAAGACGAAGATCTTCGCAAGCTGGGGCTGGTTCTACGATCGCTTCAAATATGAATTGCCGCGCGGTTCGTTCGGCGGCGACTTCTTCCACAACTTCTACTTCGAGATCTTCCCGGGCGATGGAAATTTCGCCACTCTAACTCCGCAGCGCATCATTGGTCCATACGGAGCCGTTATTGGCGGAAACTGTCCAATCGCGCCTCCTGCCGGCAGCCGCGTTCGCTGCGACCTCGACTTCCGCATACCATCTAACTCTGGCCTCGGCATCGAATTCGGTGCGATTGACCCGGATCTCAAGCCGTTCCGCCAGAGCGAGATCACTGCCGGTTTCGAGCATGAGTTGAGCAGTCATTTCCTCCTCAGCGGTCGCTACTCGCATAAGCAAGTCGACCGCGCCGTCGAAGATATCGGCTTCTCGAGTCCGACGGGTAGTGAGGCCTTCATCATCGGCAACCCCGGCGAAGGACTGGCGGCAAAAGTCGGCACCGACTTCGGCTTCATCCCGCTGAAGGCAGAGCGCGAGTACGATGCCGTCGAAGTTCGTCTCGACAAGCGTTTCAGTAAGAACTACTACTTCAACGCCAACTATACGTGGAGTCGTTTGTTCGGTAACTACTCCGGCCTCGCCAGCTCTGACGAGGAAGGACGCACCAGCCCGAACGTCAACCGCAACTTCGACCTGCCAATCGTCGGCTTTACGGCGCTCGGCAAGAAGGACAACGGCAGGCTCCCGACTGACAGACCGCACTCCTTCAAGTTCTATGGTGGTTATACATTGAACTGGAAGGATCGGCTTGGATTTGCGGGTGGCAACAGCACCGACTTCTCGGTGTTCACCACCATCCAGAGCGGCACGCCGCTAACGACCCGCTTTGTCCTGTTCAATATCGACAACATGATTCTGAACGGACGCGGCGATCTTGGTCGCACTGAGGCGTTCACGCAGACTGACTTCTCGCTCCACCATCGGTATCGCTTCGGTGGCAGCGAGCGGTTCTCGCTGGTATTCGATCTGGACATTCTCAACTTGTTCAATGAGAACAATACGCTCGGAATTTTCGACAACATCTCGTCGACGAACATCGACGCGGAAGAGATCGGACTTTCGGCGAATACTCCAGAGGCTGAAGCAGCCTTCCAGCGAATTGCTACTCGCGACGCAATCGTCTCGGTCATTAACAGTTCGGGCGCGAAGGATGTGCGATTCGGTTTAGCGAATAGCTTCCAGTCTCCGCGCACGGTCCGTTTCGGAGTCCGCTTCCTCTTCTAGAGCGAAAAGGACGTCTAAACCGAAAGCCCATCAGGCGTTGAGTCTGATGGGCTTTCTTCTTTGGCGATCAGGCCACAAAAAGGCACAAGAGGACCACAAATCACAATGAATCTTTTGTGTTCCTTTTGTGCCTTTTTGTGGCCCGTTCGATCCAAACGAGCTAGGGTGTGGCGGCTTTCTGTCTCAATTGAACGATGAGTTGTTTGATCTTGTCCGCGTCACGCGCATCGGGTTTGGTCTTCAGGAATAGTTCCAACTCTGACGCAGCCTCAGTATAACGCTTCTGATCGCTATAGAGCCCCGCCAGGTGCCAGTGCACGTCGGCTTCCTTCCCCTTGCTCAAATCGTTCGCACGCTTCAACGACGTCTCGGCCTGGAGCACTTTTCCAGCTCGCTTCTGCGCAATCCCGAGCCACAGATATCCGTTCGTCGACTTGTTGTAAACAGCGATCGCGCGTTCCAGGTTCGCGACGGCCTCGTTTATCGCTCCCTGGTGGTATTGAGCAAAACCCAACCCGAACATGCTTGAATAACTTTTAGGATTGATTTCGAGCGCCTTCGTGAGGAGGATTCGAGCCGCTTCAAAGTAGCTGGGGTTCATGTTGCCGCGTGCAGCGTACTCGGTGCCCAATCGATCCAACGCAAGGAAGTAGTTCGGAAACACATCGAGAGCCCTTTTCAGACTGTCAAAGCCTTCCTTTTCCTTTTTTTGCCGCAGTTCGCTGACACCCTGTTCAAATAACTTCCTGGCCTCGTCCGGTACCTCCTGAGCGAAGATCGTCCCAGGCACACTGAACGGCCCCGCATTTGCGCCCTCCCTCAGACGCATGTAGAAATCGATTTGCTGGTTGTCTCCTCCGGAACCCGGAATCGCGGACACCGGCGACAGCAGAACTTCCTGGGTCTGTTCCATGTAATCCGTGCCAACCGGAAATACCCTGATCTTGAAGCGACCGCTCGACAGGCCATAGAACGCGTAACGCCCCGATCCGTTTGTCCTTGTTTGAATGATCGTGGTGCCGAGTTCATCAAGCAGCTCCACATAGGCTTCGCCGAGCGGCGTCCGCGACTCTCCAAACACAATCCCGGAAATACTGTTCCGCCCTTGTGCGAACGACACGACGACACTGATTGCTATCCCAAGCAACAAACTGAACCGGATTCTCATTTCGTTTCTCCAACACGCGCGGGTAAAGTGTGGAGTAATTGTAGCACTATGAGGACGAACTCGTTCGATAAAGATGGGCCATTATTTTTGGTAGGACTCCTGCTTTCGCACTACTCTGGCAAAGACTGCCTTTATGAATGACGTGACGTCGCCGACCGTAGAGTAGCCTTCTTGTGCGGTCTCTATCTCATACCGCTTGCTGACATACCCGGCGAGATAACACAGGCGGTTTTCGTGTTGCACCTTGCTGCTGTCGTCGCCCGACACCGTCTGCCTGACCCAACCCAGACTCTCGGTCACGAACTGGCGATATATAAAACCCGGTACACCAAACAACTTCACACCATTCGGATGTTCTCTCTTCAAACTTCCGCGGAATAACTTCTCGTCAAGCTGCATCAAGGCATTGAACTTCCCGGTCGTAGTGTTCCAGCGATGATGATACGACTTGAGCAGGCGCTCAGGCTGAACGCTCGCCGTAACCACCAAATCCGGTTCATACATTCCCTGACCGCCCGCCTGCAACAACCGTATGAGTAGTTCGTGATCCTCACGCCCGGAGAATTCAGGCGAGAAGAGACCTATCTGCGAGAAGACTTCGCGACGAAACGCGGCATTCGCAGTAGGCAAACAAATATGATTGGAGGCGTTGACGTAAAAACGCTTGTCGCCACGATCGAGGAGAGCCAGCGGCCACCAGTGATCGACCGTCAGCCATTGCGGAGGAGGCTCGGTCCAGCGCGGCAAGATCTTACCTCCGACGTACTGTATCCCCGGGTTCTCATCAAAGGCGCGCTTGATGGTCTCGATCCAGTTTTCCCTGACGACGACGTCATCATCCGTGAAGGCGATGATGTCTCCTCGTGCGGCGGCGACACCTGCGTTACGTCCGTGTGCGATGCCCTGCTTCGGTTCAAAAACGTAGCGGAGGTTGGTATGTCCGTTGGCAATAAAGGCTTCAATCGTCGCACGTGTGTTGTCGGTCGAGTTGTTGTCTACGACGACGACTTCGTAGGACACACTCCCGGTCTTCTGCCCAAGCACGGCTGCGAGCGCCGTGGCCAACATTTCCGATCTGTTATAGGTAGTTATGACAGCCGATATGTCAAAATGCCGTTCCATCCCTGCCCTCAGCGCATTGCGGAAACGTGTCAGACTTTAAGAAGGCCCGGTTATCCTGAGGATTTTTATCGTGGTCAACTTGGAATCGTGAGTGCGAAGGTACACCTCGGACACCTGGGCGAAAATCCGGAATGCCTCGGACACTATAGCACCAAGGCGGTGCTGTCTGCACCAGCCGTCTCAAAACAGGTGAGTTATCGAACCGAAATTTGTAAAGATTTTTGTCGGATTAGTCACAAAAAGTCGTTGACGGATTCGGAGTGGGGTGTATAATCCAATGCGTCGCGGGTGGCGCTGACGCCCAAACGTCAGCTAGTTGAAAAGACGGCCATCCAAGCAAAATTGATAGTGCCCGCCAGTGCCAGCTCGGCCGCCGATCGCGCCCCCCGCAGTCGCTACCTTCGAGCTGGCACAGCTTTTTTAAACGCCGGCTCGCGCCAGTAGCTTTTGGGCTTCTGAATTCGCTACGGCGATCGTCTCAGGCTCATCAATCGTCAGGAGATTTCGGTCTCTCATCACTAATCTGCCATCAATAATCACCGTATCGACGTCATCAGCCTCCGCGGAATAGACCAGAGCTGAAACAACGTCAGTCGCCGGCGTTGTATGTAACCGCCCCAATCTCACCACCGCGAGATCCGCTCTTTTTCCGGGCGCGAGACTGCCGACATCCGCATCGAGACCGAGTGCTCTCGCGCCGTCGATCGTCGCCATGCGCAAGACGCGTTTTGCAGGCAAGACCTCAGGACCGTGCAGAACCTTTTGAAGCAACGCAGCCGTTCGCATCTCAGTGAACATGTCGAGCCGGTTGTTGCAAGCGGCGCCATCAGCTCCCAGCGACACCGAAATCCCTTCCTCCAACAGCTTCGCAACCGGCGCGATTCCCGAACCGAGTTTCAGATTTGAAGAAGGGCAATGGACCACGTTGGTGCCGGTGGACTTCAGTGTCTCGATCTCGTCGACGCTGAGATGAACACAGTGGGCCAGCGCAACGTGCCGTCCGGTTAATCCAACACTGTCGAGATAGGCGATGTTTCGCAGGCCGCTCTCGGCCTGGACCAGCTCGCATTCGGTTCGATTCTCAGATGCGTGCGTATGGACCATGACGCCGCGCGCGCGCGCAAGGCTCGCGACTTTCTGCAACAACTCGCGCGTGCAACTAATCGCAAAACGCGGCGCAAAGCAATACCTGATACGACCATCCGCCGCGCCATGCCACGCTTCGAGCAGCGCGATGGATTCGTCGATCGAATTTCCAGTTTCTTCCTGCAACGCTGCCGGGACTTCGTCCCCTTTGTCCATCATGCACTTGCCGACAGTGGCGCGAAATCCTGTTGCCTCGATAACTTTAAAGGCTTCGGCGGTGTGGTTCACCGTCTCCATCGTGAGCGCGCAGGTCGTGCCGCCTTTGATGAGTTCGGCGATACCCAGCCGCGCAGAAGCTGCAACTGATTCGACCGAATGCGCCGCCTCCATGGGCCACACGCGTTGTTTCAACCAATCGATCAACGCGAGATCGTCAGCGGCGCCACGAAATAGTGTCTGGCAGAGATGAATGTGTGTTTGTACGAAGCCGGGAATGACGGCGCAGTCAGTGGCGTCGATAACGGTGTCGGCAGTGTGACCTGTGCCACCGATTTCGGCGATACGTCCGTCAACGATGAGGATGTCGCCGTGCACGATGGAGTCGCGAGCATCCATCGTGACGAGCGTGCCGTTTTCAATGAGGATCGATGACATACAAAGAGGATTTTCGCGCAAAGGCGCAAAGACGCAAAGGGTTTTCTTTGGTCCTTTGCGTCTTTGCGCCTTTGCGAGGAATATTACGCTCTACTTGGTTGCTGCCTTCACAGTTGCAGGCGCAGGCTCTTCCCGAACCGGAAGGCCCAACTTCACCTTCACGTCCCTTTCGATCTTGCGGAGAACCTCGGGGTTATCTTTCAGCGCCTGTTTGGCGTTCTCGCGTCCCTGGCCCAGCCGCTCGCCTTTATACGAGAACCATGCGCCGCTCTTCTCCACCGCCCGCTGCGCCGTGGCGAGATCGAGCAGGTCGCCTTCGCGTGAGATGCCTTCGCCATACATGATGTCGAATTCACACTCGCGGAACGGCGGTGCGACTTTGTTCTTTGCGACTTTTACTTTTGTGCGATTCCCGACGACGCGATCGCCGTCTTTGATCGCACCGATGCGCCGAATATCGAGTCGCAGAGACGAATAAAACTTGAGCGCGCGGCCGCCCGTAGTCGTCTCCGGACTGCCGAACATGACGCCAATCTTTTCGCGAATCTGGTTGATGAAGATAAAGCAGGTATTTGACTGTGCAACGATCGCCGTGAGCTTGCGCAATGCCTGCGACATCAGGCGCGCCTGCAATCCGGGCAACGAGTCACCCATTTCTCCATCGAGTTCTGCACGTGGAACCAATGCAGCCACCGAATCGACGACGATCACGTCAACTCCATTCGAGCGCACGAGCGCTTCCGCGATCTCGAGCGCCTGTTCACCGGAATCCGGTTGTGAAATCAGTAACTGGTCGATATCGACGCCGAGCTTCCCGGCATAGTCGGCATCCATCGCATGCTCTGCATCGATATACGCGGCCACTCCACCCGCCTTCTGGGCTTCGGCCACGATATGAAGCGCCAGCGTGGTCTTGCCGGAGCTTTCTGGTCCATAGATCTCGATGATGCGTCCGCGCGGGACTCCGCCGACACCGACCGCGGCGTCGAGGCTGAGCGAGGTGGTGGAAATTGCCGGTATGTCTGACACTTCGCGCTCACCAAGTCGCATAATCGATCCCTTACCAAACTTCTTTTCAATATTTGCTAATGCGGCTTCGACTGCCCTGCCGCGGTCTCCACTTAATCGGTCATCTGCCATGGCATACATTCTTTCTTCCGCTCCTCTTCTCAGGAATCCCTTAGAGTGAGCGGATCATAGCACAGTGTTTCACACTTGCAACAGTTAAATTTTCGCTAGAGGGTGAGGTTTGGACCCTCGTGAGTTAAACTTTCGAACACGCACTTTATCAGGATTCCTAAATCATGTAAATCATGAAAAATCCTGTAATCCTGTCAAAAATGCTTCTATTCCTTTCACGAAATCAGCAGCACCGGCACGCCTTTCCATCTCCGCCACCAGCGCCGACCCAACAACTACAGCATCCGCATACCGCTGCACGTCTCTCACCTGTTCCGCATTCGAAATGCCAAACCCGACTGCAATCGGAAGCTCGGAGAAACGTCGCATCCGTGTCACCAGTTTTTCTGCTTCCGCACTGACTGCCGATCGCGCGCCGGTCACTCCCGCACGAGACACGGCGTAAATAAACCCGCTCGCGTGTTGGGCCACCAACTGCAAACGTTCGTCCGTGGAAGTCGGTGCGACGAGAAAAATCATAGCCAAACCGTGCGCGCGCAACTCCGCTTCAAATTCGCTGGACTCTTCGGGCGTCAGATCCGTGACCAACACGCCATCGACTCCGGCAGCTTTCGCGGCTTCAGCTAACCGCTTCAACCCAAACTGCAACAACGGGTTGTAATAACTGAAGAGAATGATCGGGGTATCGATCTGTTTGCGCACGCTGGCGGTGGTGGCCAGTATCTCCTGCAAACCGAATTTGTTTTTGAGTGCCCTTTCCGAGGCGCGTTGAATCACTGGTCCGTCCGCCATCGGATCGCTGAACGGCACCCCGAGCTCGATCAGCGTCGCACCAGAATTCGCGAGTGCGATCAGGAGTTGTTCGGTCGTAGCGAGGTCGGGATCGCCCGCGGTGATGAAGGGAATGAAGCCCTTCTTCCCATCCTGCTTCAACTTTGTGAAAGCGTCTTCGATACGTCCCAAGCGTCACGACCCCAGCGCTTCGCGCACGGAATTTATGTCCTTGTCCCCACGTCCGGAAAGATTCACTACGATGACCTGATCGCGTTTCATCTCTCGCGCGACTTTTATCGCGTGTGCGACAGCGTGCGACGACTCGAGCGCCGGAATAATGCCTTCGAGCTTCGAGAGAAGTTGAAACGCCTCCAACGCTTCGCTATCTGAAACCGAAACGTACTCGACGCGACCTGCATCATGAAGAAAAGCATGCTCGGGACCGATCGAAGGATAGTCCAGACCCGCCGAAATCGAGTGAGTCGTCGCTACCTGGCCGTGGTCGTCCTGCAAGACGTAGCTCTTCGTGCCCTGGAGCACGCCCGGACGCCCGCCGCCCAAAGCATTGAAACGCGCCGCGTGTTGGCCCAACTGATCGCCTAAGCCACCCGCTTCGACACCCACCATCCTGATCGCCGAATCGGCGAGAAACGGATGAAACAATCCAATCGAATTCGATCCGCCGCCCACGCACGCAATGAGAACATCCGGCAAACGTCCTTCCTGTTCCAACACCTGCGCGCGTGCTTCGCGTCCGATGACGCTTTGAAAGTCGCGCACCATCAGCGGGTAAGGATGTGGGCCAAGAGCGCTGCCGAGCAGGTAATAAGTGTCGCCGACGTTCGTAACCCAATCGCGCAGTGCTTCGTTGATCGCATCCTTCAGCGTGCGGGATCCGGCGTTTACCGCGCGCACCTCTGCGCCCAGCAATTCCATGCGGAAGACATTCACCTCCTGCCGGCGCATGTCTTCGGACCCCATGTAGACCACGCAATCCAATCCAAACAGCGCGCAGACTGTGGCAGTCGCAACGCCGTGTTGGCCCGCGCCGGTTTCGGCAATGATGCGTTGCTTGTTCATGCGGCGCGCGAGTAGCACCTGGCCGATGGTGTTGTTGATCTTGTGCGCGCCGGTGTGAAGAAGGTCTTCGCGTTTGAGATAGATCTTTGCGCCACCGCAATGTTCAGTCAGGCGGGCGGCGTGAAACAGAGGCGTAGCCCTGCCGGCGAAGTCGTGCAGCAGAGTTTGAAGTTCTGACTGAAAAGACTGATCGTCACGGCTCGCCAGGTACGCGGCGGTCAATTCCTCGAGCGGCGCCATGAGGGTTTCCGGCACAAAGCGTCCGCCGTACTGTCCCCAGTGACCGAGCAGGTCAGGTTGTGTGATCGAGGAAGGCATTATTTACGTCTAATTAGCCACAGATAACACGGACATTGCGGATCAAATCCATATTAATCCGTGTCATCCGTGGCTCAAACTCCCGGCAGCTTCTCCTGTAATGGTGGTGCAACCGATACGCGATCGCGCCCGGCATTCTTCGACACGTAAAGCGCGCCGTCGCTGGCAGAGTAAAGCATACGCTCCGAAGTCGCATTCTCCGGACACCCGGCCACGCCTAAACTCACCGTGACGGAGCCCACGCCTTCCACACGCTTGTCGCGCAGCACGGTTCGCAAACGCTCGGCGGCGGCGACTGCGTGTTGAAGATCGACGCCCGCGAGTAACAGCGCAAACTCCTCACCGCCGAGCCGCGCGGCCGTGTCATTGTCGCGCGAGACTTCCTTCAACGTCTGTGCGATCTGTCGAATCACCATGTCGCCCACGGGATGTCCAAACCTGTCATTTACTGATTTGAGGTGATCGATATCAAGCATCAGCAACGCGCACGGTACCCGGTAACGACGCCAACGTTCAACCTCGCGCGTCAGTGCGACACGGAAACGGCGGCGATTCGCGAGGCCTGTGAGCGAATCCAGATCCGCATCGGCTCGCAAGCGATCGATCTTTTGTCGCAGCAACACCAACTGCTCCGTTCGCTCGATCAAGAGATCAAGTTCGTCCGGTACTGTAAAGTAATCGAAAGCACCTTCGAGCATTGCGGCGCGCCGCAAGCTAACCGTCGAAGGGTCTGCGCCGGTCAGAACGAGCGGGATTCCGTCATCCGACTGCGCCAGCAGCTTCGCCAATTCCCTGATTCTCAACCCACGTGTCGGCGAGTGAGCAATGACGACGTGCGGACGCGTTCGAGTTAAGGACACCATGGCCGCCGTGCCATTGGAAACACCGAACACGTCGATGGCCCTGGCTGCGGCAGCCTCAGTAAATTGCGGGAGTTTATCACCGGCGATGAGCAGGACGCGGCCACGCGTGCGCTCGGAAGGCCGGGTAGTAGGTTCTTTTTCGGGTCGCGGAGTCATAATCAGACCTTGAGAGGTCGAATAAAGTACAGTTTTTCGGGGAGGACTTTCTGAAATTTTTGGACTTAGGGGCAACGCTTAGAATACTCCGCGACCGTAGGGAACCGTCAAGGTTTAACACTCCTCGCTAACTCCACGAAAGCGCGCATGCGTTCGTGGTTTTTTATTCCGGGTCTGTCTTCGAGCGCGCTGCACGCATCCACCGCATATGGCTGCACCAATTCGATCGCTTCAGTAATATTCTCAGGCGAGAGTCCACCGGCCAGGAAAAGCTTCGGCACCACCTTGTTGACTTCTCTCGCAACCGACCAATCGAATACTCGACCTGTGCCGCCGCGCAACAGGATATCTTTCGTGTCGAGCATGATCGCGTTCACGTCGTAATCCTGGACCATCTGAATGTCAAAATCGCCGGAGACGGTTAACGTTTTGATCACGTAGCGATCTGCAAGTTCGCGACAGTAAGCGGGTGATTCATCGCCGTGCAGTTGAAATGCTGTTACGCCTGCTTCTCCAGCGATCTTCTTTACGGATTCTGGTGTGTCTTCATTAACAAAGACTCCGACCGTAAGAATCGAGCTTGGGAGCTGTTCGACGATCTCGCGTGCGACCGGCGGTGGAATGTAACGCGGGCTGGGGTTGTAAAAATTGAATCCGAGGGCATCCGCGCCAGCAGCCACAGCCGCGCGCGCGTCGTCGATGTTTGTGATGCCGCAGATCTTGATGAATGTCATGACAGAAGTTGCCGAAGCGCCTCGTCGGGTTTGGGTGCCCGCATGAGTGTTTCACCGATTAAGAAGCCGCGGAAACCGGCGTCGCGTAGACGTTGCAGATCGTTGGAGGTGTTTAGACCGCTTTCACTGATCAACACGGATTCGGGCGGTGCGTGCGTCGCGAGCGCGAGTGACGTTTCAAGTGATATTTGGAACGTACGAAGATCGCGATTGTTGACGCCGATGATCGTCGCGCCGCACGCCGCAGCTCTTTTCATCTCGTCGGCGGTATGGACTTCGACGAGCGCATCCATTTTCAGCTCGTCTTCCGCGAGGCGCCTGAGCCGCGACACTGTTTCATCGTCAATCGCCGCGACTATTAACAGAATCGCGTCCGCGCCCGCGGCCGCTGCTTCGTAAACCTGATACTCCTCGAACATAAAATCTTTACGAAGCACTGGTAGGTCCACTGTAGCTTTTACCGTGCGCAGATCGTCGAGCGAACCTGCAAAGTAATCTTCTTCAGTCAGCACCGACATCGCAATAGCGCCGCCTGCCTCGTAACTTCGAGCAATCCCGGTCGGATCCGCATCGACGCGAATCATTCCCTTCGACGGTGAACGACGTTTGAATTCGGCGATGATATTGACACCGTCACGTCGCAGCGCATCCAGCAGCGCATGAGGCCGCGCCGCCACGCGGTTGACAGAAGCAAGCCGACGCATCTCCCGGAGCGAAACCGATTCCTTCGCCGCAGCCACGCGCGTCTGCTTCTTCGCCATGATTTCCGAAAGCACGTTCATGCCGTCGCCTCAACCAAAAGCTGCAGCTTCGCATACGCAGCGCCGCTATCAATCGCGCCGGCCGCCAGCCTGGCACCCTCACTCAAATCGCCTGCGACGCCACCTACAACAAGCGCCGCCGCCGCATTCATCACGACCAACGACCTCGCTTCATCCGTGCGCGACCCATCCAGCACCGCGCTCACGATCCGTGCATTCGCTTCAACGTCACCGCCACGCAAGTGATCGAGCATTCGAACTTCAAGCCCAAAGTCAGCAGGCTCGATCTCAAAGGTCTTTACTGATCCATTCTCCGCCTCGGCCACGTAGGTCTTTCCCGCCAGCGTGATTTCATCCAAACCATCTTCACCATGGACCACCCACGCGCGCTCCGTCCCGAGCGCAGCCAACACCTCCGCCAGCTTCTCCGCGAGATCCTTATGCCACACGCCGATGATCTGCCGCGGCGCGCCCGCGGGATTACTCAAAGGCCCCAGCAGATTGAACGTCGTGTGAATCCCGAGTTGCCGCCGAATTCCCGCCACGCGCGCCGTCGCACCGTGATACAGCGGCGCGAACATAAAACAGATATTGATCTCGTTAAGCGCGTTTTCCGACACGAGGGGTATCGCCCCAACGTTCACACCAAGCGCCGTCAGCAGATCCGCGCTTCCCGATTTACTGCTCGCCGCGCGGTTTCCATGTTTCGCGACCGGCAACCCTGCACCTGCAATCACAAATGCTGCGGCAGTCGAGATGTTGAAAGTCTTCGCACGGCTCGATCCCGTTCCCGCAGTGTCGATAAAGCAGTGGTGCTTCGAGATAAGCCGGGTTGCTTTCGAGCGCAGGCCTTCCGTCAACCCCGTTAACTCTTCGATTGTCTCACCCTTTGCCGCCAGCGCGACGAGCGTGCCTGAGATCTGCGCCTCAGTCGCTTCTGCATGCAATAACGCATCGAGCAGGTCAAAAGCCTCTTCGCGACTCAAATTCTCGCGACGAACCAGCCGTCCGAGAAAGTCAGTCAATCGATTGGTAGTCATGATGAGAGTGTGTGCGAGGTTAGAGTTTCAGGAAGTTTGCCAGCAGTTGCTTGCCTTCAGACGTCAGAATCGATTCGGGATGAAACTGAACACCCTCGACTTTCAATTCGCGATGACGCAGGCCCATGATGATGCCGTTAGCAGTACTGGCCGAGATCTCCAGACAACTCGGCAACGAATCCTTCTCGACGATGAGCGAATGATACCGGCCGGCGAGGAACTGGTTTGTCAGTCCCGCAAAAATCGTCTTGCCGTCGTGACTGACTTCCGAGGCTTTGCCGTGCATTAACTCCGGCGCGCGAATCACGCGTCCGCCAAACGCCTGCCCGATCGACTGATGGCCCAAACACACGCCCAGTAAAGGTACCTTTCCTGAGAATCGCTCGATAACGTCGAGTGTTATTCCGGCGTCGTTAGGTGTTCCCGGTCCTGGAGAGATGACGATTCGTTCGGGTCTCAACTCATTCTCGATCTGATCGAGCGTGACCTGATTATTCCGGCGCACCTCGACCGTCTCACCAAGCTCGCCCAGATATTGAACGAGGTTGTAAGTAAACGAGTCGTAATTGTCGATAACAAGAAGCATCAGCGTTTATGTTTCAAGAGTTGGACCACCTTCTCACGTTTGTTGCGCACGGCCCATTCGACGGCTGTCACGCCATCGCTGTCTTTCAGCGACGCATCGGCGCCGCGACTCAGCAATAACCGCACTGCATCATCATGCCCGTACACCGCCGACCACATCAACGGCGTGCCGCCGGAACGGTTTTGCGCGTTTACGTTTGCGCCTTTGTCCAAAAGCATCTGCATGATTTCGACGTTGCCTGTCTGCGCTGCGCCATGCAAGGCCGTGTCGCCGTCCGCATCCTGCGCATTCACGTCCGCGCCGTGTGCCAGCAGTTTTTCAACTCGGTCTTTGTTGTCGCGCCAAATGTATGCGAGCAAAACCGGTCGACCGTTCAAACCGCGAGAATTCGGATCGGTTTCAGGACGGCTCAGTAACGCATCAACCACATCTTCGTACATCGCTTCCGATGCGTGACTCAGCGCCGTGTAGCCGCGTTTGTCTTTGACGTTCGGATCAGCGCCGCGAGACAGCAACTTATTCATCACTTCGAGATCGCCGCGCGCGGCCGCGGCAATCAGAACGGTCCTGCCATCGGCGTCCTGTGCGTTTGGATTCATTCCGGCGTCCAGGAAGGCATTGATCGCCATCATGTCTCGTGCCTGTGCGGCAGCGAAAAAACTCTGCTCGTTAAAGTCGTATCCTCGCAACTTCAGTACGCGCTGCGTTGCTTCGCGCGAGGCCGCCTGCGGACTGGATCTCGCGCATCCGGTCAACACGAGCAACGTACTCAGCAAACAGAGCGTTACTTTTTGCATGGCATTACAACCGCACGATTGATTCTCACCGGCTTCTCCGGTTTCTCACCTTCGACAGGCGCCTGGTTAATCGCGTCTGCCACTTCCATGCCTTTCGTCACCGTCCCGAATGCAGAGAATTTACTGTCGAGATGCGGGCCTGGTCCAACGAGAATGAAGAAGTGCGTCGTGCCGCTGTTTGGTTCGTCAGTGCGCGCCATCGACACGATGCCGCGAACATGTTTCACCAGGCCTGGTTCGTCTGGAAGCCTGCGACTCATTCGCTTTGCCAGTTCCGCACTCCACTTCTCGCTTGTCGATAGATTACCGCCCTGGATAACAAATCCTTTCACGACTCGACTGAACGTAGTGGTGTCGAGCGCTCCGGTTGCGCTGAGGTTGAGGAAATTCCTCACCGCCTCAGGCGCGACTTCCGGCATAAACGCGATCTCGATCGCGCCGAGCTCCGTCTCGAGCGTCACACACTGGCTCGCCATCTTCTCAACCGTCGCACCATCAAACGGTTCTGCGGTAGCCGCCGGCTCGGCCGTCACCCTGGCGTTCGCCTTCTTCGGCTCAGTTTGTGCATTTGACTGTGCGCTTACGATTGTCGCTGCCGCCAGGAGCCAGAAAACGACAGCCACCCTCTTGTGCATCTTGTGTCTAAAGTCCTCTCTGCGCCATCTCGATCGCGCGGAACATCGCGCGCGCCTTGTTCACCGTCTCCGCATATTCATGCTCCGGAATCGAGTCCGCAACGATCCCTGCGCCCGCCTGCACCAACGCCTCTCCGTTGCGCAGCACGATGGTCCTGATTGCGATACACGAATCGAGATTACCTGCGTAATCCAGATACAACACGGAGCCCGCATAGATCCCGCGACGATCCGGCTCGAGTCCGCGAATGATCTCCATCGCGCGAATCTTCGGCGCGCCCGTCACCGTACCAGCCGGAAAACACGACGCCAAGGCATCGAACCGATCCAAACCATCTCGCAAACGCGACCTCAGACTCGTTTCCAGATGCTGCACGTGCGAATACCGTTCGACGTGCATCAGATCTTCAACCTTCACCGAACCGTAATCGGAAACTCGCCCGAGATCGTTGCGCCCGAGATCCACCAGCATCATGTGTTCGGCGATCTCTTTCTCATCCGACTTTAAATCCTCTCTCAACATCCAGTCTTCTGTCTCCGTCGCGCCGCGTTTCCTGGTGCCCGCAATCGGGCGATAGTCGAGCCGCTGTCCATGACAACGAACCAGCATCTCCGGCGACGCGCCAACCACCGTCTCGTCGCCCACTCGCAAGTAGAACATGTATGGCGACGGGTTTATCGCGCGCAGCGCTCGATAGATTTGCAGCGGCTCACCGTCGAACTGCGCCGAGAAGCGTTGCGATAGCACGACCTGATAACAATCACCCGCAGCGATGTGGTCCTTCACCAGCCGCACGCCTTCTTCGAAAGCCCGCCGAGTCCAGTTTGATTGCAACGCAACGTTGGCGTGTTCCTGGTTTTGCGGCGGCGCCGGCGACGGAAGCGGTTGCACTTCGAAAATCTTCTTCTCGACTTCTTTCGTGCGCGCTACTGCGTCGTCGTAAAGCTCGCGTAGTTTGCTGTGACTTCCTCCTGCTTCTTCCGTAAGAACGATCGAGACGATCTCCATGCGCTGCTTCACGCGATCGAAAGCGATCAGAGTCCGGAAAAACATCCAGAACGCATCCGTTGGCAAGTCGAGCGGTTCCGTATTGTCGTCGCGCAACACGGGCTCAAACCACTTTGCTGCATCGTAACCGACATACCCGACCGCGCCACCGGCAAACGGCACGAGCCCTGGTCGACGCGCGAGCGAGCGTCCGCGGAAATAATCCCTGACCCATTCGGTCGCTACAGTCGAAAAAGTTTCGGTTTTGCCATCACGCTCGACAAAGGTCTGCATTCCCTTTCCACGCACGATCATCTCGGGCTCGGCGCCGAGAAACGAATAGCGTGCGATGCGTTCACCGCCCTCAACCGATTCGAGCAAAAACGCGTAAGGCGCATTGTCGGCGATGCGCATAAACGTGCCGACAGGCGTGTGAAGATCCGCGAGCACAGATCGCACCACCGGCACGACGTTACCTTGCCGTGCCTCACGCTCAAATGCCTCGAACGATGCAGGTTGCAGATCGAGCATGTTAACCGCCTACCATCCGGTTGGCCGCGAGCCATTGACCGCCATCGACCACCAGCACAACACCATTGATATAACTCGCCGCCTCCGAACAAATAAAGACCGCTGCCTTTTCAATATCCGCGATTCTTCCAAAACGGCCCAGGGGAATGTTCTTCCGCAAGCGATCTTTGACGTGTTCAGGCACGAGACGTTGCATTCCTTCCGTGTCTTCAATTGGACCAGGCGCGATCCCGTTCACACGAATTCCATACCGGCCCCACTCGACGGCGAGATTTCGCGTCAACGCATCGACCCCCGCCTTCGCCGCCGACACGTGAAGCTGGAGCGGCGTGCCAACGTAGTGAAGCGTCGCGGAGATGTTCAGGATTTGTCCGCGATGTTCCTTGAGCTGCGCAACAGTCGCGCGACAAACGTTGAATGTTCCCTTTAGATCGATGTCGACGACGGTGCCAAATCCATTCGGAGAAAGTTCTTCGGCCGGACAAAGAAAGTTTCCGGCGGCGCCGTTGACGACGATGTCGATCTTGCCAAAGTGTTCGATCGTCTGTGCGACAGCTTTTTCCACTGCTTCCGGTTGGCGAACGTCCGCCGCGACAGCCAATGCCTTGCCGCCGTTTTGATTGATCGCATCAGCGGCAGGTCGGAGATGGTCTATGTTTCGGCTGACGAGTGCAACCGCGGCGCCCGCTTCGGCAAGGGCGCGTGCGACGCCGCCGGTGATGCCGGTTCCGCCGCCTGTGACAAATGCTACGTGTCCATTCAGGATTCCACTTGCAAAGATTGTTTCGCTCATAGTTTAACTTGCGGCGTTTATGGCTTCTTCGAGTTTGAACTTTCCTTCGTACAGTGCTTTGCCAACGATAACGCTGTCGAGGCGTGGATCGTCTGCGTCGCGCAGGCGCTTGATGTCGTCGAGACTCGACACGCCGCCGGAAGCCGTCACGCGCACGTTGGCAGCGCGAACGACTGCGAGTGTTTGCTCGATGTTTGGTCCAACGAGTGTTCCGTCGCGCGCGATATCAGTGTAAATGATCCGCTCGACGCCACGCGCGGCAACGGAGCGAGCGAGATCGACGGCTTCGACTGGTGTCGACGTTTCCCAGCCACGCGACATCACGCGTCCGTCACGAGCATCGATCCCGACGCAGATCTTCGACGAAAACCTCTGGACGAACTCGTTCAACGATTCGGGCGCTTCGGCCGCAACCGTACCCAGAACAACCCGCGCGACTCCTTGATCGCAAAGAGTTTGGACGTCGTCGACCGACCTGACGCCGCCGCCGAATTCGATCGGTACGTCGACAGCGGCGAGGATCTTTTGGACCACAGCGCGGTTCGGTGAGTCTGGTTCGCTGAAAGCGCCGTCGAGATCGACCACGTGAATCATTTGCGCGCCTGCGGACGCAAATTCCCTCGCGACCTCGACCGCGTTTTCACTGTAAACCGTCACATCAGACTTTCGCCCCTGCAGCAACCGCACACACTGGCCGTTCTTCAGATCGATTGCAGGAATAATTAGCATTATCGAATTGTGAACCTCTCTGCGGTCCTCTGCGTATCTCTGCGTTCTCTGCGGTTAACGGTCATTTCAACGCAGAGCACGCAGAGATACGCAGAGGCCGCAGAGAAAAATCAGCGCACTCCAACGAGGCTCATTACTTCGTCGAACAAAACTCCATTCGTCGCGATCGAGTCGCCGCCGTCGATCGTCCTCGCACCGCGCCAGTCGGTAAACGTTCCGCCGGCCTCTTCCATGATCGGCAATAACGGGGCGCAGTCCCACAGATTCATCACCGGATCGAGCATCACGTCAGCGCGGCCAGTCGCGACGAGCACGTATCCATAACAGTCGCCCCACGTGCGGCTTGTCTTCGCACGTACCCGCAGGCGTTCCGTAGAGGCCGCAAAATCCGTCGACAACAACAGCGCATCTTTCAATTCAGCAGTGTCCGAAACCCTCGCCGGCTCACCATTCAAAAAACACCCGAGCCCTTTCGCCGCTGAAACGAGTTCGCCGAGCGCCGGGATATTCACGACTCCTACAACCGATTCACCGTCAACTTCGAGCGCGATCAAGACACCATAAAACGGAACGCCGTGCACAAATGCAAACGTGCCGTCAATCGGATCCACGATCCACCGCCGCCCGGATGTTCCAGTCGATTCGCCTTCTTCTTCACCCAGGCATCCATCGTCCGGAAAGCGTTCCGCGATCTGCCGGCGCAGGTATTTTTCCGCTTCTCGATCGGCAATCGTGACATAACTCCCGTCGTCTTTCGTGCTTGTCTCCGGTTTCTTCCGAAAGTACTCCAGCGTGATGTCACCGGCGCCTCGCCCAAGCTCAACCGCAAACTCGAGCAACTCTTTAAGCTCGTTCACTTTGCCCCCGTTCTGCGTTGCTTGAGCTCTTTTGCGATCTCATCAAGACTGACACCGCGCGCGACGAGTAATACAACCACGTGATACAGAAGATCCGACACTTCCGACGCCAGCCGATCGCGCTCCTCGTTCTTCGCTGCGATGATCGTCTCCGCAGATTCTTCGCCGACCTTCTTGAGTATCTTGTCGATCCCTTCGTTGAAGAGATATGTCGTGTATGAACCGGGAGGTCGCTCGCGTTCCCGGCTCTCGATTAGTTGATAAAGCCCGTCGAGCACACGACCGAGATCGATCGAGTCTCCCGCGACGTCAAAGCACGAAGTCGCACCCGTGTGACATGCAGGTCCGGCCGGCTCGACCAAAACCACGATCGCATCGCGGTCACAATCGAGCGCGAGACTCACGACCTGCTGTGTGTTACCCGACGTCTCGCCCTTGTGCCAGAGTTCGTTTCTCGACCGCGACCAGAACCACGTCTGCCCGGTTTCGATCGTGCGAGCAAGGCTCTCCTGGTTCATGTAGGCAAGCGTGAGCACCTCGCGGGTCTTCGCGTTCTGCACGATCGCCGGTACCAACCCATGCTCGTCGAACTTAACCTCATCGAGATTTATGCTCATCTCACCTCTAGTCCTCGGCCTCGCAGGTAAGTCTTCACGTCACCAATCGACAGTTCGCCGAAATGAAAAAGCGACGCGGCGAGCACGGCGCTGGCGCCGCCCGCCGTCAGCGCGTCGTAGAAATGTTCCACCCGCCCCGCACCCCCCGAAGCGATCACCGGAATACGCACTGCGTCAGACACTGCACGCGTGAGCGCGACGTCGTAACCTTCGCGCGTGCCATCGCAATCCATGCTCGTCAAAAGAATCTCACCCGCGCCGAGTTTCTCCGCCGTCGTCGCCCACTCAATCGCATCGCGTCCAACACTTCGCCGGCCACCGTGCGTGTAGACGTCCCAACCACCTTCCGCGCGCCTGCGCGCGTCGATCGCGACGACGATGCATTGGCTGCCGAAAGTTTCAGCACACGCACCGATCAACTTCGGGTCGTCGATAGCGGCTGTGTTGAGCGTGATCTTGTCGGCGCCCGCGCGCAGAATCGCGCGAATGTCCTCGACCGACCTTAATCCCCCGCCGACGGTGAAAGGAATGAATACCTCATCAGCTACGCGGCGCACCAGTTCGGCGACGATGTCTCGACGATCCGAAGAAGCGGTGATGTCGAGAAACGTGAGTTCATCAGCTCCTTCGAGATCGTAGCGCTTTGCCTGTGCGACCGGATCGCCGGCGTCGGTCAGCGAGACAAACCGAATGCCTTTGACCACGCGGCCGTTATCCACATCGAGACAGGGAATAATTCTCTTCGCCAGCATGTTTAGCCACAGATGAACACGGATTTCATAACACAGATTTTATTTACATCTGTGTATAAGATCCGTGTTCATCTGTGGCAAAATTTTCCAACATCCGCAGTCCAACGTCCTGGCTTTTCTCCGGATGAAACTGCACACCACAGATATTGTCTGCCGCCACAACCGACGCGTACGGCGCTCCATACTCAGTCTCGCCTGCGACGACGCTTTCATCCGCCGGTTCACAGTAAAACGAATGCACGAAGTAACAAAACGATCCATCTGCAACACCCTCAAACAACGCATGCCGCTGCTTTTGATGAATCCGGTTCCAACCAACCTGCGGCACGACGAGATCGGTTTCAAATCGACGCACGCGGCCACGTAACAAACCAAGCCCCAGCGTCGATCCAAACTCCTCCGACTCGTCAAACAGCAACTGCATGCCGACACAAACGCCGAGCAAAGGCGTTCCGGCCCGTGCCTTGTCGCGTACTAAACGATCGAAGCCTCGTTCGCCGAGCGCCTTCATGCATGCGGCAAACGCGCCGACACCAGGCAACACTAGCTTTTCCGCCGCGCGCAACTCCGCTTCATCGCCCGTGACGATCGCTTCGCAACCAGTCGCAGCAAAAGCCTTCTCTACCGAACGCAGATTGCCGACGCCGTAATCGATGATTGCCACACGACTCACAACGAACCTTTCGTGCTCGGAACGCCCGTAATCCGGCTGTTTCGCTCAACAGCCTGTCGCAACGCACGCGCGGACGCCTTGAACGTTCCTTCGAGAATGTGATGAGTATTCCGGCCGCGCAAACAATCGATATGAAGATTGAACTTCGCCGTCTCCGCGAACGAGCGCCAGAAGTGCTCCGCCAGCTCGACCGAGAAGTTTCCAATCATCTGACGTCGAGTCTGTACCTCGTACACGAGAAAAAACCTGCCTGATAAATCGATGACCGATCGACAAAGCGCTTCATCCATCGGCACAACGGCTTCACCGTAACGATTGATTCCCGACTTGTCTCCGAGCGCCTGGACCAGCGCCTGGCCCAACGAGATCGCGATGTCTTCGACCGAGTGATGATCGTCGATCTCGAGATCGCCTTTACAGTTGATCTGCAAATCAAACAGCCCGTGCTTGGCGAAGAGATCGAGCATATGCTCGAGAAAAGGCACGCCGATCGAGACGCTCGACTGACCGCTGCCGTCGAGGTTGAGCTCGACGTTGATGTCGGTCTCCTTCGTCTTGCGATGGACGTTTGCGATTCTAGATTTCACGGATCTTTTCCAGGAAGTAATCGTTCTCCTCAGGCGTGCCGACACTGAAGCGAAAGTAATCTCGCAACATCGGATAGCCACTCACATCACGAATCAAAATATCGCGCTCCAACAAATCCGCAAATATCCGCGTAGGATCCGTGTCTGATTTCACCACCATGAAATTCGCCTTTGATGCAACCGGCGCCAGACCATTAATCCCTGACAACTCCGCAAACAGACGATCACGCTCCGAAACGATCGCGCCGACTAACGGACGCAACTCCTTCTCGTAGTTTTCAATCGCAACCTCGGCCGCAATCTGAGAAAGCGCATTGAGGTTGTAAGGCAACACCGCCTTGCGAATCTCAGACGCTAAAGCGGGCGCGGCAAGCAGATAGCCGACGCGCAGTGCCGCAAAGCCCATTGCTTTCGAAAACGTGCGCAGCACGACCAGATTCTCGTGCTCATCGAGCAGCGGCACGACCGAATGTTCCGCAAACTCGTGATAAGCCTCGTCGATCGCGACGAGCCCACGCGTCGCGCGGAGCAAGCTTCGTAAGTCGTCGTCTTCGATAACGCAGCCGGTCGGGTTGTTTGGCGAACAGATGATCGTGACGTCGGGTTGCTTCTCGTCAATCAACTTCTGTAACGCGCCAGTGTCGTATTTCAAGCTGCTCGTCAACGGAACGCTTTCGACTTCACCGCCGAGGATGGTTGCGACCTGCCGGTACAAAGCGAAGGTCGGTTCTGAAATCAACACCCTCTTTCCTGCCGACATCGTGACCATCAGCAGCGCTTGTATCAGCTCGTTCGATCCATTTCCGGCAATGACGCCATCCGGTTTCCATCCCGCGAACGCGGCGAGACGCTCGTTCAGGCTCGCCGGCACGAAGTCGGGATAGCGCGACCACTGCCGCGCCGCAAACCTGCGCAACGCTTCTTCTTTGATCCGCGCCGGCGCGTCCCACGGGTTCTCATTCTGGTTGAGCTTCACCGAAGCGCGGTACGGCGAAAGCGTGTACGCACGCAACGCGCGGACAGTGGGCTTGATGTAGTCGAGTGGTTCTGCCATCTCGGTAAAGTTATCCTCGCAAAGGCGCAAAGACGCAAACCCTATTCACCAGTCTTCTTTGCGCCTTTGCGCCTTTGCGAGGACACTTCTTCTCTGATCAACGCGGACCGTGCATGCCCTGCCAATCCTTCTTTTTCCGCGAGCACCGCGACGCTCTCCGCCACGGATTCCAAAGCCTCGCGCGAATACTGCAACAAGCTCGTTCGCTTCACGAAATCGTAAACGCCGAGCGCTGACGAAAACCGCGCCGTCCGTCCTGTCGGCAGCACGTGATTCGGACCGGCAATGTAGTCACCCACGGCTTCCGGCGTGTATGCACCGAAGAATATCGCGCCTGCGTGACGAATCTTCCCAGCTAAAGCCTCGTCGTCGCTGGTCACGATCTCCAGATGTTCCGGCGCAATCTCATTCGCAATCGAACAGGCATCATCCAAAGTGTTGACGACGATGATAGCGCCGTACTGTTTCAAAGAAGTCTCAGCGATTTCGCGCCGCGGCAGTGACGGTAATTGTCGATCTATTTCCTCGGCGACTTCGTTCGCCAACATTTCGCTATTTGTGATCAAAACTGACGACGCGTCTTCGCCATGTTCCGCCTGCGCCAAAAGATCGGCGACGACAAACTCCGGTCGCGCGGTCTCATCCGCCACAATCACGACCTCAGTTGGTCCAGCAATCGAATCGATCCCGACAACGCCAAACACCAGCTTCTTCGCGGCCGCAACGTACTTGTTTCCCGGTCCGGTTATCTTGTCGACTCGCGGTACGGTCTCCGTACCGAACGCCAGCGCCGCAATAGCCTGCGCGCCACCAACCACGTAGACCTCTGTCACGCCCAGCTCCAACAACGCAGCAGCGACCGCTGGATTTTCAGACAGCGTTCGTGGCGGCGTGGTGACGACGATTCGCTCAACACCCGCGACTTGCGCCGGCACCGCGTTCATCACGACGGACGAAGGATACGCCGCAGTCCCGCCGGGAATGTACAACCCCACGCGTTCAAGTGGTGTAATGCGTTGGCCCAGGCGAATCCCATTGGCCGGTGCGATGGTCCACGACTCTTCGACCTGACGTTCGTGAAACGCCCTTACGTTTCGGATGGCTTCACGAAGCGCGCTAACGACGCGTTCGTCAGCGCCCGCAGCGTAACGATGAAGTTCGTTCTGTGCGATGCGGAGTTCCGAAGGCTTCAGATCAACCTTGTCGAATCTCGCCGTGTAATCAATGAGCGCCTGGTCGCCACGCGCGCGCACGTCGTCGACGATCGACGTCACGACTTTCATCAACTCCGCGTCCAGTGCGACCGAACGCGCAGCCAAATGTTCAAGCAACGCACGAAGCGCTTCACGATCAGTCGGACGAAGGAACTTCATTGCACACCATTCAGAGCTCTTTCCAGCGCCTGGACCAGGCGATTGACCTCTTCCGCCTTCAGTTGATAACTCGCGCGATTCACGACCAGGCGACCAGTTGATTCCGTGATCTCTTCAACGACAGTCAAACCGTTCTCACGTAACGTCGTGCCTGTCTCCACGAGATCGACGATCATGTCAGACAGTCCCAGCGCCGGTGCGAGTTCGACAGAGCCGGAAAGCTGAATGATCTCAACCGGAATTCCGCGCGCACCAAAATGGGCACGCGCGATCTGCGAATACTTCGTCGCCACGCGGATCATCCCCTGCACCTTGGCCAACGCGTCCGCATCAGCCGCAGCAACGACGAGACGGCAACGCGCAATATTAAGATCCAGCGGCAACAAAAGGTCCGCTTCAGACTCCATCAAAACATCGCGCCCGACGACGCCGCAGTCGGCAATTCCATGCTCGACGTAGACCGGAACATCCGCAGGTTTCACGAAGATGAACCGGTAGTCGCCGCTCTCATCTGTCAGCGCGAGCCGGCGAGAATTCAACGCCTCTTCGCTCAGGCGGATGCCGGCGCTCGACAAAAGCGACAGCGCGCCGTCCTGCATCCTTCCTTTTGCGATCGCGATGGTAATCATCAGACTTAGGTAAATCTCCTTCCAAGCACTTCCGTGAGTGCGTCGAGGTTGAGCACAAAGCCGACTGCCGGTTCAGCGCGCCCAAAGCTTCCTGTCAGACCGTCGTACCGGCCACCGCGTCCGACACTCGATCCCGCGCCGTGCACGAAAACTTTCAGACTCAATCCGGTGTAGTAGTCGAGACTCGAGACGTCGCTGAGATCGATCTCGAAAGAATCTGCGAGCCCGAGTGATTCGATCTCAGTCCAGAGCTCTTCGAGTGAGTCGATCGCGGCGACGGCCCGCGGATTCGTGATCAACTCTCGCGCGGTGCTGAGCACTTCGCGCTTGCCCGTCAGTTTGGTCGGTTGCGAAAACGCGCGCGCCTCGTTGCCGTCGTAGCTTTGGACGAAGCGTTGCAACTCTGCGGCTTCGCGCGTGTCGATCAAGCGTCTCAGTTGCTCGCGCGCCGCTGCTTCAAGATTCAAATGCGCGGCGACGCCGTTGAATATCTCGACGTTGTTTATCGTGATGCAGTAGTCGAGATCCAAACGGGAAAGGATCTTCGCCGCTAACCGCAATACTTCGAGGTCGGCGGGTTTTCCTTCGACTCCGATCAGCTCACAACCGAGTTGTGTGTTCTCGCGCCGCCATTCGGCGTGTGACTGCGTTTGTTGACGAAACACGGGTGCGGCGTAACAGAAGCGCAACGGGCGCGGCCGTTCAGACAGCAACGTCGCCGCCATTCGTGCAACCGAACTCGTTACGTCGGGACGCAACGCGAGCAGTCGCCCGTCGTTGTCAGTAAACCGAAAGCCCCGTTGAGCCTCACGCGGCCCCATGCCCTGCTCGAACAGATCGTAGTAATCGACGGACGGCGTTATGACTTCTTCATAGTTCCAGCTCTCGAAGACAGACATCGCCACGTCTTCGACGGTGCGGCGCAGGCGGGCCTCGGCACCGATGTAGTAACGCATACCGGCTGGAATTCTTGAGGTCATAGGCAAATTTTTGTCAGGATTGAGAGGATTTATAACGTGTGGGACCCTGTTTCATCAACCGCCGGGAATGAACGGCCTCGATTGGACGATGTAAATCTGCCCTTTCATGTACGCCCATTCGATGTCCTGATCGCGACTACCAAACACCCGTTTTATACCTGCTGCCGCACGTACAAGGCGACGTATGACGTCGTCCGTCAACACCACGCGATCGCCTTCGATCGGCACTTCCTTGACTCCGCCGTTCTCGTCGAACGTCAGTAAGCTATCTTCCGCGGAGCGCGTCAAAACCTTCACCGCGTTCGTGCGTGGACGAAAGAGTACCTGTTCCGCGATTCGCTGTCCTTCAACGACCTTGATTCCCAAACCTCTCTTGGCGCTGATGTAGATCACGCCCTTGTTTTCATTGTCGAACGGATCGGTACTGATCATCACACCGGAGCTCTCGGAGTTAATCCCTTCCTGAAGCAGCACCGCCATGAAGATCTTCGAATGGTCCACACCCGCGCGTTCGCGCGCCTCGTACGCTTCGAAATTCCAGAGCGAGGCCCACACCTTTCTGATCGCATCGATCAACTGCTGATCGCCACGCACGTTTGGCACCGTCGTGTAGAGACCCGCGCCACTGAAATTCGGCAGGTCTTCAGAATTCGACGAGCTGCGCACAAACAACCCCTTGCCCGCGTATTCTCGTGCAACTGTTTCCAGCACCATCTTCCTCAGCTCGGGATCAAACTCAGCCGACTCGATCTTCTGTCGCAGTTGGACCAACTGTTCGCGCCTGTAAGCGGGATCGTGAACAAACTTCTGATCGTTCAACAGTCCGAAGATTACGTCGTCGAGTTTGTTTTGCTTGATGAACTCGTCGTAGTAGTAGAAAGGAATCGTGAAGCCACTCGGAACGACGATGCCCGGCAAACGCGCGTTCAGCACTTCGCCCAGATTCGCAGACTTGCCACCAAACGCCAAACTCGACGCCGCACGCTGCTCGGCCAGGCTCAACAGACGCGTTTCAGACAAGTTGAACCGCGGCTTCATCACGTCCAAACGTTCTGCCTGCCGGCGCTGATACTCGCGCAACTGGTTCATGTCGGCACGTTTGATCGTGTACTTCTCGCGCAGCGTTTCAAACGAGACCCACCACGTGTCGTACTGCTTCAGTAATTCCTTCGCGTTTTTGATGTACGCATTCGGAATTCCCCAACCCTTCGCGAGCAGGTTGATGTGCGAGAGCGGAGTTGAAGGTTGCGACGTGATAATACCTGCCACAGGCGGAAGCTGAACCGGCACTTCGTCAAGCACCAGGATCTCGTTGGAACCGATCTCCACATGATCGTCGAGTTTCGAAATGATGTGGATGCGGCCCAAGCCCTTTGCGACGTTGAGCGCCTGGTACGCCTGCTCCTTCGCGATGTCGCTTTGGAGTACGCGCTGCATGCTCGCGAGAGATCGCGTCGCTTCTTCCTGGCGCAGTGAATTTGGCTTGAAAGCAACGGGCTGGAAGAAAGTCGTGTTGATTACTTCATAAGTCATTTCGATCTGATCGGCGGGAATTAGATCTCCTTCCCAAAACTCGAAGGTCCAGCGCTTCAGTGGAATCTGGTATGCGATGGTGCCCAAAACAAATCGGCGGTTTGCATTCAAGTAGTTGTTCTTAAAGAACTCAGGCCCACGTTCGAGTGACAGATAGGTGCCGTTGACGAAGTCTTTGTGAAAGCTGTAGCGCTTCTTGTTGACATAGTAGATCTTGTTGCCGTTTTTGCGGTCGATGACGAACATCGTGTGCGGCAAGGCATAGGGCGTGTTTGCGTCGTACGTGACTGAGATCGAGTCAAACTGTGCCTGTGAACTAACCTTGGGAAGCGACTTTGGCCCACTCTGAGCACTGACCGCAAGAGGTACAAAGAGGATCCAAAATAATATTTTGACGGTCCTATTCATTAGAAACTTTTGTGTTTTTTGTGTACTCCACGAGCAATTTTACCAGATCGTCGATGTGATGCTGCTCGGTGAGAAAGCTGTTGATATTCACGCGCAGCACGCGACGGCCGCGCACGATCGTCGTGGTCAGCCATGCTTCGCCACTACGCTCAATCGTCTGTTGCAAGCGCTGCTGGAGACGGTCGAAATCGAGATCTGCTTTGGGCACAAAACGAAAACAACACACGGCTGTTTCGACTTCGCCGACGCGCTCGAAATCAGGAAGACTGTCGATCTGCTTCGCGAGATAGTTCGTGAGATCGATCTGGCGTTCGACTGTTTTCGCATAACCTTCACGGCCCATGAACTTGATCGCCATCCAGAGTTTCAATGAGTTGAAGCGCCGTGTGCCCATCTGTCCGTAACGGAAAAAGTCGAATTCGACGTCGGCGCCGCCGCGGTCTTCGCTCAGGTACTCCGGAGTCATATCAAACGCATCGCGCAACACACGTCCACCATCTCGCACGAGTGTTGCACCACATGCAAACGGCACAAACATCCACTTGTGCGGGTCGAAAGTGATCGAGTCGGCGAGCTCGATGCCGTGAAGCCTGTGTTTGTGCTTCGGCGAGAAGGCGAGTGTTCCACCGTAAGCCGCGTCGACGTGGTACCAGCAATCATTCTCACGAGCGACTGCCGCGAGTGATTCGAGTGGGTCGATAACGCCCATCGAAGTCGTGCCAGCAAGGCCGACAATGCAACACGGAACGCGCCCTGCTTCCCGATCGTGCGCGATCGCGTCGCGCAAAGAGTCGATGGCGATGTGGAACCGATCGTCAGTCGGAATCTTGCGCAAGCCTTCACGACCAAGACCGAGAATGTCGGCGCTCTTGTCGATCGAGTAATGACATTGCTCCGACGCGTAGATGACCAGATCTCCCGGAGCCGTCCGCACACCGCGATCTTTGATACTCGCTGCAACAGCATCTCGAGCGCACTTCAACGCGATGAGGTTCGCTTCAGAACCACCACTCGCCAACGTGCCAAAGCTCTGTGGACCATAATCCAGCAGATCGCAAAGCCAGCGCATGACGCGAGCCTCGATCATTGCCGACGTTGGACCATTGCGCCACGCGCCCGCGTTTTGATTGAGCATCGAAGCCAGGGCATCCGCCCAGACGCCGATCGGCAAAGGTGTCGGGTTGAACTGTCCGAAGTAGCGCGGGGTTGGAACGCCCATCGCGTTGGGCGCGATATCGTTACGAAAACGCGCAAGTATCTCCTCGATCGAGATTCCCTGCTCCGGCAAAGGTTCGTCGAAGAGTTTTTCGAGCTGCGTGACGGTGGCTTCCGGAGTCACCCTGCGGTTCGCAAGTCCGGCGACGTGCTCGTTGATAATTGGTGGGACGGCAGTTCCCAACAAACGATGCTGCTCAACAAAGTCGTCAATCATGATCTATGCTTCTGATATGGATACGTTCGAGCGATCTTTAGTTTCAAACATGGGGAGCTTCGACCTGGATCTCCCTGCCGAAACCGTAACACGGCTCGGCGATTACTACAGTTTACTCACACGCTGGAACGATCGCCTACATCTCGTGGCGCCGTGTTCGCCCGAGGAATTCGCGACGCGACACGTTCTCGAATCGTTGCTATTACTCAAGCACCTGCCCGACGGCGCAAAAGTAGCAGACATCGGCTCGGGCGCGGGACTGCCGATCATCCCCTGCCTGCTCGCACGCCAGGACCTGCAAGCCACGTTGATCGAATCGTCGCAGAAGAAGTCCGTCTTCCTTCGCGAAGCCCTGAATCAACTCCGGCGGCCGGCGACGATCATCGCCAAACCCTTCGAGGACGTTCCGCCGCCCGACGTGTCATTTGTCACCTGCCGCGCACTGGATCGATTCATCAACAAGGTGTCGCCGTTGATCGATTGGGCTCCACGGGGGAGCACTCTGCTTTTGTATGGTGGGGAGAGTTTGCGTGAGCAGTTACAGCGAACAACCGCGAACTTCAAAGAATTCCTGATTCCGCTGTCACAGCAAAGATTCCTGTTTGTGGTACCTGTGGACTAAGACGGCTCTTCGCGCACGACCTCCTCCGGCTTTTTGTCCTGACGCAGACCCTGAAACGACGGATGCCGAATAATCCCCTCGTCAGTCCACTCTGAAAACGCAACTTCGCCGACGAGCTTCGGCTCCGCCCAGATCGCGCGTCGCAAGCCGGGGTCTTTCGGGATCTGCTCGAATGGCCGTTCTTTCCGCGCGATACGGTCGAGCTGCTTCTTCAAGTCTGCTCGCAATTGGTTGCTGAAGCCCGTGCCGGCACGACCCGCGTAGATCAATTTTCCCTTGTCATAAAATCCCAGAATCAGCGAGCTGAAAGGGATCCCCTTGTCCGAGAGCGTGTAACCGGCGATTACGAACTCCTGCCGTCGCAGGCACTTCACTTTTAACCAGTTACGGCTGCGTGTAAATTCATACACCGAATCGCCACGCTTTGAAACAATTCCCTCCAGTCCGTACTTGCAAGCCTCTTTGAGAAATTCCGCGCCGTTTCCTTCGATGTGGTCGCTGTAACGCAACAGTCCCTTGTCGCCCAGCGGTTCAAGAAGTTCCGCGAGGACGCTCTTTCTATCACGCAACGGCGTCTTAACAAGACTGTAACCGTCGATATAGATCAGATCGAAAATGTGATAGAGAAGACCCGCACTACCGCCCTTGTTGATCGATTGTTGTAATTTTTGAAAACTCGCACGGCCGGAGGAATCCAAAGCGACTACTTCACCGTCTAGGATCGCCGTCTTTAAACGCAGAGATTTTACGGCTTTGCCCAGTGCAGGAAATTTTGCAGTCCAATCATTCTGATTCCTGGTCCAGAAACGAACCTGCCCGTTATCCAAATGGGCCAATAGCCGGTAACCATCAAGCTTCAATTCGTGAAACCACTCGTCACCCGAAGGCGGTTTGTCGACGAGTGTGGCAAGTTGCGGCGGCACGAACTCGGGCATCGCGGTTTTCCGCGCACCCGGAAGATTTTTGATCTGCTTTAGATTCATTTGTGTCTGATTCTAATCGATTTTTCGGCACCGCGATTGCTCGTAAATGGAATAACGGAGTTGACGTATTGAAAGAGGTCAGAGGGAATTGGGGTTTTGATTGTGATTCCCGAGAGTCAAAACAGCAGTAACCGCGCACCCAGGGATTTACATGGTTCTGCCCGGCAATTTCATGCCATGTACGCGACGAGGCTCATGACTGAGATTTACCACCTGGTCCAGCCGAGCGGACAACACACGTTGTGTGGTTTAAGAATCAGTCGCGTAATGTCGGAACGAAGGGCGAACACTCTACAACTCCTCAATGACCTAACTGAAAACCTCACGATCTGCAAACACTGCGAGCGAATCAGAAACCAGGACGTCGTGAAATGATTTAATCAGGAAATCGGCGGGGGAAAACTCAGCCACAGATTACACGGAAAAATCGGCGTAATCTGTGGCTGTTTTTTATCAGAGGAAAGTTACTCTTCTACTTCCGGACCGGCAACGACGTCGCCGTCGTTCGAAACCGGCGCCGGGACTACCACGGGCTCGCGTGGAGGCATCACGATGTCGTGCCCGCCGACAATGTCGGGGAACTCATCGAGCTCGCGCTCACGCGCCTGATCGATCGTTTCATCACGTTCGATATCGACGTTTCGATAGTATTCCATACCCGTTCCGGCAGGAATCAATCGACCCATGATGACGTTCTCTTTCAGACCACGCAGGTAATCCACGCGTCCGGAGATCGCAGCTTCCGTCAGCACGCGAGTAGTCTCCTGGAACGAAGCCGCCGAGATGAACGAATCGGTCGAGAGTGACGCCTTCGTGATACCAAGCAACAGCGGCTCTGCCTGAGCAACTTCGCCGTCTTCCTGTCTGACGCGCTCGTTCTCGTCCTGGAAGCGGAAACGATCGACCTGCTCTTCGAGCAGGAATTCCGTGTCGCCGACTTCCTTGATCTTCACCCAGCGCAACATCTGACGAACAATCACTTCGATGTGCTTGTCGTTGATGTTCACACCCTGTAGACGATAGACCTCCTGGATTTCG
>Ga0105237_10001284_pt1 | contig 33437 bp, 50 predicted proteins | sample KBSC24metaG_FD_81520 | JGI IMG/M metagenome (GOLD analysis project Ga0105237, IMG submission 81520) | Corn rhizosphere microbial communities from Kellogg Biological Station, Michigan, USA - KBS C2-4 metaG | ecosystem: Host-associated > Plants > Roots > Rhizosphere > Soil | place: Michigan, USA... | reverse complement strand
GCTGAGTCAGGTCGCTATTCGAGTGTGGCGAGCCATGCTTTTTCAACTCAGGGCCGTGACATCTTCATCCTCGCCAGCGATGCTATCGAGCTTGCTGTCGCCTTTGCACAGCAGCCAGAGGGGTGGAGACCGATCGAGACGGCGCCGAAGGATGGTGAGCCGATACTAATCTGGAAGCCGAATGAGCGGATGGTAGGCGAGTACATGATGGCCGCCTATTGGGACAATTCGGACGAACCGGGTTTCGTGCCGGTTGGCGGGCAGCACAGGCAGGGGTATCTTTCGAGCGTGACAGGTACGCCGCAAGGCTTCCCGACCCACTGGCAACCGCTTCCAGCCCCTCCCGCCGCCATGCTCGACGTAGCGCCGATACCAGAGTCATGAAGTTATGGCGTTTTCCGCTGCGCGGAACCGTCGCTTTCGTCCTTCGGATCAAGCCGCTTGCGCGTCTTGCCGCTACGCGCTTCAATCGAGCTAACGCATAAAGGATTCTTGATATGTCGCTGTTTCCAAAACGGACGCCAGCCATAGAACACAAGTGGCCGGATACAGCACCACCTGACAAAAGCAGCCCTTATTGGGAGTTCAACAACAATCTCAACATAAACGGAACGCCATATCGCAAGGAAGAAGTTGAGCCGGAGAAATGGCAATGGATCGTAGACGAGGCCTCGCTGAAACGCCAGCGCGAGTGGGAACAGGAGCGGCGCGACCTTTGGTGGGCGTTGCGCTCGCGTCTATTGACCGATGAAGAAATGGAGGAGGTCAAGCGACAGGGCAGCTGGCTTAATGTCGAGCCGATGCAGTCGTATAATCGGACCGAAAAGGCGATGGAGTTGACCGACGCGCTGCACAAGCAAGCGTTGCTTCGACTTGCCGCGCAAGGGATCGTCACCGAAGGCCAAGACCCAAAGGGGCTTGGTGAGCGAAGCGAATAGAGCCCGGTCGCATAGCGATGCGCTAAACCATGATCTGCTGCTGCTATACATTGGGTGAGGAGGAGATGGTGATGGAATACGACCTGACTGACGAGCAAATCGCGCTGGCCGATAAGGGCTTTGCGATCCTGTCAGACTTGACGAACGTCGCCTATGGAACGCCAGGTTGGAATGTCAAAGAACTGGTGCGCAAGGGCGCTTGGAAGCTGGAACGCCGAGAGCGTTGCCCCATCACCGGGTACTGGAACTGGCACTATGGACCCAACCCCACTGTCTCTCCCAATCCCTGAGATAGGCCAATCGGTAGCGTTCGGTAGAGGAAAGGAGTAAGGTGTAACACATGGCCACGATTGATTTCCGACCTGAGCAGATCAGCGCTCTTCAGGCAGTGCGCGATGCTGGCGACGGAGGATACGCGACCCAGACTTTCACCGGTTTGGAACCGCGCGCATTTACGCTGGCGATCATCAACCGAACCCGTCCGGGCCTGCTGACAGGATTCAGCAAGGACGACGACCCCGCTGGCTGGCGGGTGACGCTGACCGAACGCGGTCGCGCCGAACTGGAAAAGGCCGAACTTGCTTTGTTGGAAGAATCGGCCTGAAACACCCAAGCCGTGGGCATTCTGCTTGAGTCGTTACTTTCCTCGTGTCCACGTCGCCTATTGCGTGAGAGCGTCGTAACGAGCGCGGACCTCTCCGTAAAACCGCTGGTAGCCTAGCGCGACGACGGTGTTTTTGGTGCAGACTTGCACGTCTCCAGCATCCACGACGGGCACTCGATTGGTTCCGCCAGGATCGCCGGGGGCGCCGGTAGCTTCGGATAGGCCGGCTTGTCCGGGATGACCTTGAGTGTCGCCGGATGCTCCCCGCAGGCGCTTAAGATAAGCGTCAGCAAGAGCGCGGGCGCCAGCCAACTGCGCTTCAATTTCATGTTGCTTGTCCTCTGAGATTTTCGTCGTGTCAGCTTCGACCCTGCGAACCGCCTCGATATTGTTTGCGCGGGCGGTTTGCTGGGCTGCCGTGTACGTCGCTTCGAGCATTCTGTTTTGCTCGGCGAGCTGGGTGGACAGCTTCTTGTAGTGGGATACGTCGCCCTTCAGGATGCCGATATAGCCCAGCACGGCGATAGCGAGCCCGACACTCAGGAATGCTTTCCAGTGGCGCCAGGCGAACGACAGGGCGGTTTCCAGGGCCATCATGGCGTCTCTACCTTCGTTGTGGTGGTGACAGTCGCAGCGGGCGGCTGGTCGTGATCCTCGGCTTCCAGGCCAAGGCCAGTGCGTCCGACGTTTGCGCGGAAGCGCCCGACAGGGCCGCCGATCGCTAGCGAGATGATGACGGCAAGCATGCCCGCCAACGTGCCGAGCAACGACCAGCCGAGAATGGACAGGCGTTGATGCTCGGTGCCTGCCGGCCACGGGCCAAGCCAGACGACTAGGTCAACGCCGATAGACATGGCCGTACAGACGAGCCCGGCGCCGAACAAAGCCCAGCTCATCGTGCCCCGCAGGCGTTCCGCGTAGGTTGCGGGCTGTGGTTTCATGACAGGTACATCGCCTTCTCGGCAGCGCGGCGACGGACCAGCCCTTTCAGAACTACTCCCGCCTGCTTGTTCCAGACGTCGAATTGCGCAGCCGCCTGATCGCTCTTCCCCGCAAGATGAAGGCGACGTAGTGTGGATTTTCGGAAGTTCTCAGCTCCGATATTGTACGCGAGGCTGCACATCGCATCGTACTGTCCCTGCGTCGTTTTCGAGCCTGCCAGCATCGCTTCAACGCTGTTCGCAAAGCGATTGAGATCCGTTGCAAACCGCGCATCGGCCTGTTCCTGCGTCCAAGTCATGCCCATGTGGATGTCGGGGCCTGTCGAGCCCCAGCCGATCGTAGGAACGTCGTGCGCTGTCGGCATGTACGAGGTCAGCCGGCATTGTTCGAAGCCCTTGATAAGGGCCTCGCATGCTTTCGAGGGCGTCATGGGTGAATCCTTTGGTTACGCGCAGCCGAGCGCTTCAGCCTTCAGCGCTGCATATGCGACACAATCGACGGCGGAATCCCTGTGGTACTCTGGCCGCTGCCACTGCCGCGCATCCTTCACGATCTGCATGAACAGCCAGCCGTCTCCCTCGGACAGCTTGTTTCCAGTGATCGCGTTAAACGCGGTGACGGCATTGACCATGTACCGCTCACCTGTCGGCTTGTCGTAGGTCTGGCCGCGCTCGCCTAGAAGTTCCTCGGCGCGTTCGAGGTATGAGATTGCGTCGCTCATGCTGCGAATGCCCTTATCTCTGCCGGACGGTAGGGAATGACATCGCCACGCTTCCGGCACGCGGCCTCGATGCCGTCTCGGATCTCGTCAATGGTGAGCAGGCGGCGGCGGCGCTCACCGTAGGTGCGGCTGCGCTCTACGACGGATATGGACTGCCTGGCGCGATAGCCGTTGTCGGATGCCCACTGGTCTTTGTTGGCGAGCTGGTTCCAGCTTTCGATTTGTGCGCCGGGATGCTCCTTGGATACCATGTTGTGGTGAATGTGGCCGATATCGATATATCGATATCGCGTTTCGCCCCAATCCTGCCGGAAGTCCGTGGCCATGACGTGCGCGAGGCGCGCCGGCTTGCACTTGTCGCTATGGTGCGTCATCACGAACGTGTTGCCCATGCGATAGGCAATGAACGGCGTGCGGTTGTTCAGGACGTTGACGCGGCCGGTGTGGCCATAGACTTCGCGCAGCAGCGTCGCCATCCAGATATCGTTGGTTCGGCTATGGTTGCCCTGGTTGATCGCGATATCCACGACCTGGGCTTTGGAGAGCGCCTTATCGACCAGAGCCCGCATGGTGCGCGCGTACACGTCGATCATCTTCGGGAAGCGGCCGTCGTAATCCAGCTTGTGCCCGCTGGCCTCCGTCTCGCCCTTCATGTTTTCGTAGTGCGTGAAGTCGCCAACGTCGTTGATAAACAGGCGCTCGGTCGGCTCGCTTTCATCGATGAGGGTGCTGAACCCCGCGAGCATTTCACGCTCGGCAATCTTCAAGTCGAAGTTGGCGCCGGTTTCCGCTTCGTGCGCCAGCATGCCGAAATGGGCGTCGCCGATCTGGATGAAGGGGATGACATCCTTGTCGCGGGATTTCGGCGCCACGCTCGGAATAGCCATTGGGGGTTGATCGGCTACAAACGCAGCGATGCCAGACTGGATTGCTTCGTAGAAGTCTTGATCGGGATGCTGGCGCTCCCAAGTTTCAATGACACCGCCATCTTTCCGATGGACCGTCACCTTGCCCATCAAATAGCCTGGCGCAACTCCGCCGTTCCAATGGCCCGGCGCGATGCCTTTGCGAGCCGCAGCCTTCAGCCGGTCCTTAAACGTCGTGACCGGTAGTTTCAACGCATCGGCCGCAGCCTGTTTCGTTGGGTACGACGCAGCCGCTTCCGCAGCCGCGCGAAGATCGTCTTCGCTCGGTATGGCCACAATGCCTCCCTATGCTGTTGCTATTTGAACGCGGCTGTGATCGCGGCAAGGATCGCGGCGAGCTTTGCGCCCACGACACCGGCAGCAATGGCGACACCGATCAATATGCCGGTGCCCCTGTTCTTCAGCGCGGCAAGGTCCGCGATGTCCTTATTCTGCGCTTCCTCTATCCGTGCGGTGCGTTGTTCGACGCGCTCCAGGATCGCCTCAATGCGGCCGAGCTTTTCGGCTGGCGTACCTGCGCTCATGCGTCTTTGTTCACCGATGCTAGGCGCATGGCGTTCTCCATCATGGGTCGTTGCGGGGTTGTATTGAGCGCCAGATGTGTCACACTGCGTGCGTGAAAAAGTGCACTGAGTGCGACGAGGACGTGCAGGACGGCGCGAAGGTATGTCGCTACTACGGTAACGCGCTCGGAGGATGGGAGCCAAGACAGTCGGCGTGCGCGGGGTGCACCCTTGCTATCGTGCTAGGGGGCTGGTCGGCTGCGGCCAATCAGCTTCAATAAGGGCACCTCGATATAGCGATGGACGCCAACACCGAAAAACACGGCGACGAATGCCGCTACCGGACCAGGCATCAGCCATGCCATCACCAGCACCGGAAAGTAATGTGTTAGGTAGATCGAATAAGACGCATCGCCCAAATAGGCGAATATCGATCCCACTCGACCGATCGTCCGCACCTCCAATTGAAGTGCACCGAACAATATCGCTGCGGCCGGCAGTCCCCAAAATACTACTCTAGCCAGCGCACCAAGGCCAAGCCAGAACGACATGCCCATGGGAATTGACCAGGGTGCAGTCGCGATGATGACGATAGCGCCCGCAACTATCAGGCATAGCCCCGCCCATTCCCCCACCGCCCTCAGTCTAGTTAGCAACACACCTAATCCGAATTCGATTATGATCGGGCTTCCGAAAAAGGTGGCGGGGTGCCATCGTGATATCAAGCCGATTATCAAGACGACAAAATAACAGACCAATAACCCCTTCCAAGTTGCCCTCCACCACAGGAATACTGCGAAGGCGGCATAAAAGAAAACTTCGAAGCATAGCGTCCAAGCCACGGCGAGATAAGGCCGAGGCGATCCACCAAAAATGGGCAAGAGCATCAAACTCGTCAGCACGCGCGATAGTTTGAACCCTTCCACATGTATAATCGCGATGCTCATCGGCAATGCGGCGAGCCAATAGATCGGATATATCCGCCGCACTCGATCTGCGATGAAGGCTTCTACGTTCTTTCCGGCAGATGCCCGAGCGATGATGAAGCCAGAGATAACGAAAAATATATCTACCCCAGCAGCACCAATGCCAAAATTAGGAGATGCGTGCAGCAAGACTACCATTACCGCTGCAACGAACCGCAATATCTGCACCGATTGAATCCGCCCCATCGGCAACATTTACACCAATCCAAGCGCGATGACGAGTGCGTGTGCTTAGTCGAGCGACGCACCTGATTTCGATCTAATGGGTGGCTAAGAGATAACCATCATAACCTGATAGTCTCCAGTTGGAGAGCCAGCGTAATTGACCGTTGCCGTCTGCACCCCTGAAGCGGCCGCTACGCCCGCACGGCATACGGCGTCCGCGTTGGCTTGTGCATCTGTCGCCAAGGTCAGCGACAAATCCGACGATGACGCACCCGACCCCCCACGGCAGCCCCCGAACAGGAGCAGCAGATCGCCCGCGTGCGGCGCGGAGGTCGTGGAGACGGTGCGACTAGCAGCGCCCGTGGAATTTCTCGTGCCTTGGGCATCGCGATAAGCTCGGGCACCGCCGTTAATCAGCCCGACACAAACCACGTGTCCATATCCAATTCCCGCAAAGCTAACGGTAACTGAGCCAGTAGATATGTCGGTAGACGTAAGATCTACCAAATAGGTCACACCGTTGTAGAACGATCCGGTTAGATTGACAAACGTACCTGAGGCTCCACCGCCGTGAGTGATCGAGCTGGCTCCCCAGTAATGGGCGCAGAATACAACGATCGTATCGGTAGCGATGGAGCCAGTCGGTAAGGGGACGATGCAAGAGTTCGCATTGTTTACATAAACGACCTTTGTATCGCGGATCGCGGTCAACAGGCTGGGCCCCGCCACGGGGTTACGCATCCGCAAGGCCTGAAACGGACGCACCGATCAGGCCTCCTGTGCCACGGCGACGACATCGAACTTTGTGTCTGCCGCGTTCCAGATGCAACCCAAATAGAGCGTCTTGCTGATAACCGTCGTTGTCGGCAGCGTCACGCCGATCGCGCGATATTGCGACCCGAACGTGATCGACCGCGCGGTGCCGTTGTCCTTGATGCGGATGACGATGCCCCAGCCGTCCAGCGCAGTGCCGGTCGGATTGGCGAGCGTCAGTCCAGCCGCCTGGGCGGTGATGATGACCTGATCATCGGCGAAGGTCGGGGTGACCGTCGCGGACGACGAAACTGACTGTATCTGCGGTGTTCGGCAGGCTGCGTCGAGGTTGGTCCGGGCGGCAGCGGCAGTAGAAGCACCGGTGCCACCATCCGTCACGGAAACATCGGTTCCACCGGCTCGGTAGATAGCGTTGCCCTCGACCGCGATATCTCCTGCACCTGTCCGCGTGACAGTAGTATCCGAAGCATGTCCTATATTCAGGGCCGTAAACTGCGGGGAGTCCGCCGTTCCTAGACCTAGATTATGTGCTGCCGTTGCGGCATTCGCCACGTCCGATAGGTTGTTCGAGGCCAGCATGTCGCCGCTGCCTGCGCTAGCAACCGCCGCGTCGACATAAGTCTTGGTCGCCTTTTGCGTTGCGATCTTGCTGTCGCTGTTCGCTGCCAGTGTGCCGTCAGTATCATAATCGAGTGCGGCCACCGTGCCGACGCCGGGAGAAACTGCTGGAGCCCAGGCAGTTCCCGACCATTGGTATGTAACGTCTTCATCTTGGACGTAGGCGGTAAGGCCCTCGTCAAGCGTGCCGGGAACACGATATAGCCATCCGTTCGCGGCATTGACGCCAACCGCAATGGCAATCTGGCCTTCCTTGCTCGCAAACGCGCCGGTCGCCGTCGCGATGATGATGTAGCAGGCGCCGTCCGCGCATGTCCCCGGAGGCGCGGTGACACGATCCGCTATGGTGTAGCGGCCCGCCCCCGCTTCCGTGCGGCGGATTTGCTCGTTGACGGTCGTTTCGGGCACAGCTTGTCCCGACGCCAACTCAGGGGCGCCGCGCGGCGTATTGCTCATTCGTGTTTCCCTTAGAAGCTGGCGGGTGCCGCAAAGCCGCGATCGACGCTGGCTGAAATCTGGTAGACTTTGACGTACAAGCCCCCGACCGCGACGGAGCCGCCATCAGTCGTTTGATCAGCCGCGCTGTAGGTCGCAGTCGGCGAAGTCAGGCCGCTATAGGTGCGAACCACAGCGCCAAGGCTATCGAGGATATCGACCTCATATTCTTCGGTCGCCTCGCCCAACGGAACAGTTGTCCCGCCGGTCCATGCCCCGCCAATGCGCGAGCGGCGCGTCCAGGTGATCGTCCAGTCGCCTGAACCAGCATCCTTGGTCGCATTGACCAACGCAGGAGCATATGGCTTCAGGCTGGCCCCTGAGAACGCTACAGGGATGGGAAAGGCGCTTGTGGTATCACGACCCGACGTGGCCGCCTTGAAGCTGAGATCAGTCCCTACGTCACTTAGCCCTTGTCCAACGTGGCCAGCTAAATCGAGCATGATGAACTGATTGCCGGCGGCATGACCGTCCACCGCCCACTCCGTGCCACGGCGCCCGCGCTTGAGGCCCGACAGCGTATAACTGCCGTCCATTTCCAGAGTCGCCATGGTGAACTGCAACAGCTCGTCACCAAGCAAGCAAAGATTCGCGGTCGGTGTAGCGTTGCAAACCGCTTCAGTCGTGGATGTAAGCGAACCGTTCTTGACGACGATGTTGACGCTGTTGCCGCGATCCCAAAGCCAGGGGTTGGCAGTCGCTAGCGCATTCGTCGTATAGCCCCATGTCAGGCCAGCCGTGGACGGGACGCTAGCCCATTCCGACGTATATTCGCCGCCTACTTCTTGATAGACCGTAGCCCCTGGCCAACTGCCCGCAGCGTACGGCCCCGCTCCATAATAGAGCAGCGGATTGACGCTATTGTGTGCGTCAGTGATCAGCGGGATATCGAGAACGAAGCCCTTGGAGATAACCGCAACCGAGATGACCGAATCTGCGCGGCCGTCCATCGCCGCGCCATCAGCGCCCGAGAGAACGGCGACACTCGGGTCATCAAGCACCCATTTTCCGCCAATTATGCCATCGGCGCCGATATCCATCTTGGTCAGGCGGTATGTGCCGGCCACACCGTCCAGATCCAGCGTGCGAACATCACCGGGCTCAAGCCCGATAAGCTGCATCGTCAGCGCGTTCTCTACGCCAGTGCGCGAGAACCACTGACGGCGAAACCAGCGGTCGGCCAATTCCTTTGCCGTGCCCGCGTCGAGCGCGAGCGTCGTCATGTTGATCGTGGTATCGCGGCGACTGTCGACGGCATCCAGCGGGCGTTGCGTGACCGCTGCGTTTGTCTGTTGGTCCGCGTCTACGTCGGCGAAGTTGAATGACACGCGGCGCGGGAGATCGGTGTCTTGGATGATCGTCAGCTTGTACCGACTGTCGCCCTTACGGACGAACTTCTCCGTCAGGATCGTTCCGCCGCTCGATGCACCACGCTTAAGGAATTGCAAGCCGAAGTCATGCGGCCGAACGAAGCTGTCATAGGCATCAAGGAGCGGATCGAGAACGTCACGTCCCGATCCCTGCGTCCACGAATAGCCCTTGATTGCCTGGTCGAGCGCGGTTGCGTCGATATTACCGGCTGCGATCCCGGCGCGGTCGGCAACCTGCTCCACAACCGACTGAAGCGTCACCGTCCCGGCTGCAATGCGGTCGAGGTAGCGCCACGTAACGAAATCGGAATATTGCGGCGTCGAAACAAGCGCGTTATTGACTTGGTCATAGACCGGGCCGACGTACGAATCCTCGGTCTTCCAATCATAGGGATCGACCGTACGGATCGTACTGCCATCGGTAAGATTGATTTCGCTAAAACCGATCCATACGCTGGTAGATCCAGGCTTTGCATTGCGCAGATTAAGCGCTCCGCCGCCACCGACATTGTCCGAGATCGCGACATCACCGACGATCGCCATCGTTTCATCGTCTATCGCGATCATCCGATAATGACCCCAGAAGACAAAGAACTTGCCGTCTGCGTGAACGATCTCGGTTGAGGCGCCGTTGTCGAAGTGACCGCAGTTGAGATGGACGAACCCGATCGAGCCAGGCCGCGCGCCGGTATCTACGACGCGATAGAGATAGAGGTCATCCCAGCTACCGAAGAAGCCCGCCTTGCTGCCAGTCACCCACACATCGCCGTAGCTATCGGTGCAGGCCCCGCGCGGGGTCCATCCGTCAAGGTCGCCAACGTCAACCGTGTCGATCAGAACGGGCGAACCCAGCCCGTCCAGCGTAAACGTGTAGAAATAGGTGATGAAGGCCAGCGGGAAGGTTATGACATGTTCGCGACCGTTACGATCGCTATAGACGCCAAGGCCGGCTTGGTAGAGCGCGACAAGTGGGGTACTGCTGACCAGCGCCAGCCCGTCTGGAGTGAATGCAGTTATCGCGCTGCCCGAAAAAGCATCACCCGAAATTCCGTAGATCGTCCCGTTGTTCGAGATTGTCGGAGCGCTGATCGCTTCGGGAAAATTACCACTGAGCATCGTGGTGCGCGATGCACAGTCCCATATCGTATAGGCGTCGCCATAGGCCGAAAGCATTAGGCTTAGGTCGGGTGAAAAGGTGACGCTGCCGAGCCGGCCGACGACGGATTCGTAGGGATAGTGTGGCGCAGCGTTCGTTACCGCCTCTACACCAACCTGCGGCACGCGATTGCCGAACTTGTCGAGCGGTATGTTCTCAAAGAAGATATAGGCGACACCGCGATAGGCCGGGCAACTGCCGGCGCCCTCTTTGGCGTCGACCGTCGCCAGCATGCGAGGATCAGCTTCTTGATCCTCCGTGCCGAGGTAGAAGCGTATGCTTTCCTGAATGTCGAACCCATCGGCGATCGAGAACGGCGTGATAGGCCCTGCTCCCGTCACGTCATAGACGAGATGCTTGTCCATCCAGATACGGGTAACACCGTCGATCAGATGGTCAGCAATCGCGACAGCCCAGGTGCCGTTATATTTATAGTCGGTGAACTTGCCGCCCTTGGTTTTGCGGGTCTGCTTGATCTCGGTAAGCGGCTCTGCGAAGAAGATCGGGCAGCCGTCGAACCGACGGGTTACGACGAAATAGTTCAGCGGCGTGCCATAGTCGGCGACGTTCACGCTCAGGTCGTCAAGGCGCGGGCCTTCGATCTTCTTGCTGGCCTGCATCGCCATCTGTGCGGCGGTGAGTGCCGCCGTGATAGCAAGGCTGACGGGATCAATGCTCATGCAATCCCCCGCCACGTCCAGACACTATCGATTTTGTCGCGCCACGCTCGCCCCATGGCCACCTCGATCACCCGAGAGAGGTTGTTGCCGTAGGTATGGATCATCCGCCCGCACCCGACGTAGATCGCCAAGTGTTGTGGCTTCCCGCCGATGTCGAGCAGAAGCACGTCACCGGGCCGCTCTACCGTTGCCGGATCAAACACCGCACGCAGCCCGGCCTTGAGCAATGCCGGGTCGACCTTGGCGTAGTCAGCGGTGCGCGCGTAGAAGCTATCGGCTTCCGGCAACCCGAGGTCCCGCGCCACACCAGAGATCAGCCCACGGCAGTCAGCCCCAACGCCCTTCACCGACGCCTGCCAAACGAACGGGGTATCGATCCACTCGCGGGCCGCCGCGACGATGTCGCTACGCTGCGGCATCGCCTGGAATCTGCGCCTTGAGAACCTGATCGGACCCCGGCACTTCCGGGAAGCCACGGAAATTATCAATGTTGGCAAACGTATCCCGGCAAGCGGCCCTAGTTTTCGGGCACCCCTGGCTAATGTTCAGCGTGTCACCGATTTCGGGAACGTCCGCGAGCGGCATGAACAGGGTGGTTGCCCCGCCGGACGACCAGTCGAACACCTCAACCGCCGCCGTACCGTCCAGCGCGCCCGACGTGAAAACCACCTTGCCCGCGTTGAAGAAGTCGTTTGCATAACTGCCGGTAAACGATACCGTAAACCGCATGGCGTCGGTAACCGCCGTCACTGTGCCAACGATCGTCACGAATGTTGCCTGGCAGCGCGCGTCACCTAAGTCGGCATCGCAATATGGCGACAGCGTGCGGCCGATCGTCTGATTGAACCGGTCGAGATCGCTGCGGATCTGAAGGACAAACTTTCCGCTATCAACGCTAGCCTCGCCAACGTTTCCGGCCATCAGCTTGATCGCGCCGCTACCGAGCGACTTCCAATTCACCTCAAACAGCCGGGCGCGGGCGCGGTTGAACCGGCCACCGATAACAGCATCCCGCGTTACCGTGTCACCAATCGGTCCCGATACTTCGTAATTGTCGGTGTCGAAGCCTTCAGACAGCGAAACCGAACTGGGCAGAATGCCGGTATCGGGAGAGTAGAGGATTGCCCCATCGCCCAGGTCGAACAGGAGTGGCTTGTCGTGCGTGGTTACGCCGATGCTAGTCCCGTCGTTCAGGTCCAGCCGCAGCATACGGGCGCGGGTGTGGGTCGTGGTGGCAAGGTGGGAAGTGAGCGGCCCGCCGAGCGTGCGGCTCATTCGTCTCCATCCCCGAAGTCTTTATGAGATAGAGCCCGGCCCAGCCAGATGCCGCACAGGATTGCAGCACAAAGTACGCCAATCATGAAGGCGCCTTTGCCCCATTGTGGCCATGTCCAGAATATGCCCATCACTCCCGCACCTCCCGCAACGTCATCGTGTCGACATGCCGCAACCGCCTATCCAGTGCGGTCATCGTCTGTACGGTATCGAAGCGCACCGGCACGTCGAACGTCCCGCTAACGCTGATCTCCACGCCGGTTCCGGGCGCGCTGGTGAATGTGACGATGCCGGTCGTGTAATCGACCGTGTAGCCGCTGCCTTGAAGAACGCCGTCCTTATAGACCGCTAGCGGAGAGACAGGCCGCGTGATCGTGCGGGTTTCGGTCGTGCCGTCGACCGTCCAAGATTGGATGACCTGGAAGGCAGTGGTGGAAGCATCGCCAGTGCCGATCACTTCGCCGTCAAGCTGGTAATCGGTGAAGTCGCGGAAGCGGAACGAATGCAACTTACCGCGCGCAACCTTGTAGAGCGCGATCACCGCCTCGTGGACGGCATCCCCATAGACCGCAGCCGGGAAGCTGATATCGTACTCGCGCAAGCCCTGAGAGGAACGCGCGTTGCGAACCTCAAAGCCGCCGTCCGTCGTGACGATCTCGATATCTTCTTCGTCGCGACGGACAGCGTTTTGCTCTACCTGCGTCGGCAGGCCCTGATTGAGGAATGCCATTAGAAGCCTGCCTTGGCCGTGCGGGCCTGTTCCTGGCGCATCGCTGTCGCAATCTGCACACCGGTACGACGCGCATCGCGGTCGTTCATCGCGCCCGAGACGTGGATATTATACGTTCCGCCGCGATCGTTATTGTTCGCAGCCATCCGCGACAGGCGCATGCTGGCGCCGTGCGGAATGATCGTGCCGGGAACATCGGGGACGAACAGTTCACGCCCGCGCTCGCCAACCCATGATGGCAGGCCGAGCGGAGGACGACCACCTTCAGCGAATCCTCCGGGATGGAATGCCGCGCCGGCCATACTGCCACCGTGGCCGCCGAAGGAAGTAGAGCCGATACTACCGGCCGCCATCGAACCGATCGACAACAGGGTGCTTAGGAAGCCACCGCCACCCGATGAACTGCCGCCAAGGAGCGATAGCAAGCTACCACTGAACTGCGCCAGTGCCGGCACTTGATCCGAAAAGGCCTTAGTGACCTGGCTTGCCGATGTGCTGAGTGCCCCAAGGTTATCGCTTGCGCTTGCAAACGGGTTATCCATGATAACGCCGTCGTAGTTCGCAGATGCCGGGATGGCCGAAGCACCAGCACCAAGGCCATCAATCGTCACGCTACCGGTCGTCAGGCGCTGGAGTGCCATTGCCGCTGCGTCGACCGCAGTTCCGAATACGGTTAGCTTCTGGACGTTGCCTGCTGCCGCAAGCGCTTGATTGGTTTCCGCTTGCGAAAGGCCCTGTTGTCCAGCCGGCGCGCCGAACAACTTTTCAGAGATCGGTCCGCTGATCTTGTTGCGGACGAAATCCTCCAACGGGTCGATGATGAAGGCTTTTTGGAACGCTTGAGCAAGCCCACCCACAACGTCCTTCAGCGATTCCATGATCGACTTGCCCTGAAGCAAATCTTGGACGCCGCTGCTGATGGACGATGCGAAGCTGTCGGCAAATTCGTGGGTGCGGCTGATCAGCTCGTTTGCCTTATCGACAATGACCTGCTGCTGACGCTCGACCACATCGCCTTGGTTCTGCGGGAGGCCGTTGATGTACTGGCCAAGCGGCCCTTCGGTCGCCTTCAGCACCGCAGCGCGGCGCGCATCGACAAGATCGCCCAGCGCATCCAGAGATTGCTTGGCTAGCTTCTTCTCCTGGTCACTGGCGGTCGTGCTATCGATGACCTGTTGCAGCTTGAGGCGCTGATTTGTCACGTCCAGTTCAAGCAGCTTCAGTTCGATATCACGGCGCTCGGCAGCGGTGCGAACGGTCTGCTCTTGGGCCTGCAACAGATCGCGGGCGTTGTCGTTCGCTGCCGTCAGGAGTTCGACCGCATTCTTGGACTGCTGGTCGAGCATCTGGTTCTTGAGGGTTATTTCTTTCTGCGCCTCAACCGACTGCGCGATTCCGAGCAATTCGCCGAGATGGGCCTTGACGATCTTGTTCGTCACCGCCTTCTTGCGCAGGTTTGCTTCGACCTGATCCTCTTCGGACTTCGCAATAAGGAGATCGGTTTTGTATTGGGCGTCGACCGATGTCAGGTTGGCGCGCGTCGCCTGCAAAAGCTGCGTATTAAGCTGGGCAAGCTGCTGTTGGTATTCCTCCAACTCTGGCTTGGCGGCTGTTTTTGGGCTGGGCGAGGCTTTGAAATTCGGAAGCTGCGTTCCTCCGGTTGGGTGAATCGGGCCATCCGGTGCCCAAACCCCCATCTGCTTTTGCAGATCTTCCGGCCAATATTTCTTGATGATATTATTGGCAGTTTTTCGGTCGCCAGGCTTGAGCCCGCCGAGCATATCGCGGACCTTACCGCGAGCATCGATGATACCAATCTTGTTCGCCGCGTCAGCCTGGAGTTCAAGGCCGCGCTGCTTCGCCCCCTGCGACAGGGCAAGCGTCGACTGCATCATGCCAGCCGTCGACTGAAGCTGATAGAAGAAGCGGCTCAGCCCATCGATTGCCGCCGGCAACTTCGAGATCAGGGTTTCGATCGAGTTGGCGAAATCGTAGATCGATGCCGCGTTTTCAGAGACAGCCTTGGCGATGCTCTGCTCAAGAACCCACTTTACCTCGCCGATCTTGTCAGCGGCCTTGTCGGCGTTTCTGATCTCGTCTTCGCTTAGGACGACACCGAGTTCTTCCAAGTGCTTCCGCAGACCGTCGACTTCGCCAGATCCGCCAGCCAACAGAGTATCGAGTTGCTGGCCAGCCTTACCGAACAGCGCCACTTCGACCGCCGCGCGTTGCGCTGGACTGGTGATGCTGTCGAACTTCTTGACGATCTCCGGGATGATATCGCCGGCAGTCTTAACGTTTCCGCTGCTGTCACGAACGGAGATGCCGAGCGCCTTGAATGCATCCTGCTGAGCCTTGGCGCCAACTGATGCATCGCCGATCGACCGGGTGAGCTTTTGCAAGCCCTTATCCAGCGACTCTTGCTCAATTCCGGCCTGCTTCGCGATCTGGCGATAGATTTGCAGTTCAGCAGAATTGACGCCGAGCTGTTGCGCTGCCTCGCCTAGCGAGCCGGCATATTCCAGCGCTTGCGCAGCCGTTTCCGCAAGCCGCTTACCGATCTCCACGATGCCGAGTGCTGCGCCAGCCCCGACCAGCGCGCCAAAGCCAGACTTGATCGATTCCAGCGAGCGATTCATCTTCGCCGCATTGGAGTTCAGGTTTTGCGCGGCCTTCGTGATATTCGCATTGAACGCCGCCGTCTGGGCGATGAAATCGACTTCGATCTTCGCACTAGCGGCCATCGGTCAATCTCCAGCGTTGCGGCTAAGCGCGAGCATCCATTGTTGCTCGTGCGCAGAAACATCCTCGGGAAGGTCGTTCTTGTCGTCGGGGAACAGCACAAAATCTTCCAGTGGCGGGGGTGTCTTGCATTGGAATGCAAGCGACCGAGCCATGCGAAGATCGGCGCGATATTCACCGAATGGGTCCATCCGATGAAATGCCATCCACTCGGCGTATTCGGCCGATGACAGCGTGGACTCTAGCTCAGCTACCGTCCGATGTAGGGCAAGGGCTAGTCGGAAGCGGAATCGTCGCTCCCGGCTGCCCCTGAGGCGTTTTTTGCCTCTTCCGGCGAGTCACCGCTAAGGCCGTTGTGCTTGAGTGCAGCCGTGGCAATCGCGCCGATCGCGGTAGCAGGCATAGCCTTGAGCGCTTCCACGTCGTCCATGGTGAACAGGCGCTTGCCCGCCTCATCACAGACGCACAAGATCGCGATCTTGAGGCCGGCAGGAATGCCGTCTTCGCCAAGTCCACGGATCTGATCCGCTTCCGCGACGGTGAGGCTCGCAACGCAAACCTCACCGCCCATTTCCGGCACGTCGACGCGGCCAATCCGCTTATCGACGTGCTTAAGGAAGTCCTCCCGAGACAGGCTCACGAGCGAGTCCACGCGCCCGACGTGCGGAACGAAGCAGCGGCTTCGATCTTCGCATCAACACCGGCCTGCCAAGTGTACTTCTTGACGAGCGCCTTGACGTACCAAACGTCTCCGTTCGACCAGGTGATCTTGAGCCAACGGCGCTCCTGGGTGTCCTTGGCGTCGATCAGCGCGGTATGGCCGGCGTCGCCCGAAATCGCGTTCATGCTGATTTCGATCGAGCCCTCATCAGGCAGGCCGACCAAGTACTCCTTGGCCTCGCTCTCCAGATGCGTGACATCGATATCCGCCGCCTCGCCCGAAGGCGCGCCAACGTTGGTGACTTCGCCGAGCTTGGCGAACGTCGCCGAGCCGTATACCGTCGCGTCCGCGTCCTCGTTGGACAGGTGGACGGTGGTGGTCTGAGACTTCAGAGCCATCGTTTAAGTCCTTTCGTATGTTAGATAATAGTCCTGGCTAACGCCGAAATTGCGACTTTCGTCGTCCAGCGTCGGCCCGCGCTGATCTTGAAAACTTGCCGTGAAGCTGATGCCCGCCCCGGTAATCTCGACCGTTGGCGTCGGGCACAGAAAGGAGCGGATGGACTCTGCGATATTCAGCGCCTCAAGCGCGGTCTTTGCCCAAACGTCGATCTGGAAACGCGGCCATTCCAGGTTTGCGTCTCCGTCCAGATACGCAGCCCCAGCGGTCGAAATGCGCTGATAGGTGGCGTAGGGGTAAGCGACGCCCTGCTTGCTCCCGATCAGAAAAAAGCGCGTGCCAAGGAGCCCGGCAAGCGTGGCGTCGCCGGTGACAGCGGCGGTCAATGCCGCCTCGATCGACGCCATTATCCCGCCAGTTTGCCAGCTTCGCGCGCGATGCCCTTGGCCGCCGCCGCTACAACCTTTTGCGCCGCCGCCGCGCCCTTGGTATCAACCGCCGGCCGAATGAACGGCTTAGCCTTCGCGCCGGGGTGCCAAACAACACGGCCAAACATGGACCGCCCTCCAACATTGAATTCGAGGTACTCGGCGCTCTTTGGCTGGATCTGATGCTCGCCAGTCCCGAACTCGACCCACTTAGCGTAAGTGCCGGGGCCGATGTTGCGCGGCTTGGTTTCGCCGGGGCGAATAACGCTCACCTTCTTGCCCACGATGCCTACTTTGACTTGTGCGGCACCCTGTGTAGGGTTGCGGACGGTAATCGTCTTAACCGCCCCAGCCAGGGCGCCAGTGACCACGCTACCATGCGATGCAAGGTTGACCTTGGCCTGTTTTGCGATCACGTTGCCGCCCTGACGGAGGGACGACACGACGACCTTCTTTGCCACTTTTTCGGGCAGCTTGCGCAACAGGGATTCGATCTCTGCCGCGCCGCCAAGTCGCATCGTGGTCATACGACCTCCTTGCAATGCAGCCAGGTCCAGCCTTCGCGCTGCGTCCCGGTAACGGCATCGATCATGTACGTGGCGCCGCGCCAGAGAACGCGGTACGTGCTATCGAGCGCCCGCCAGCGGATAACGAACACGGCCAATTTTTCGGCCTGTATCTCGCCCTTCAGAAACTCGCGGCCCGGCGTCTCAATGACCTTCGCCCAAGGCGTGCTGTCGTCGTCCCAGCTTTCAACATCTGCGCCGAGCTCGTCTTGTGTGACGGTGCGCACCTTGATCGTGATTTGCTGATCGAGGGCGCCCGCGTCCATTACGCTACCGCCAACTCATGCAAACCGGTGTCGGTGATAATAGCCTTGACCGGAATGCTAGGACCATCGTGGCGGGCCTTGATGTATGCGCGTCCATTAGGATGCCATGACACCGACGTAACGGCGACGGGCACGCCATCGTCAAGCGTGGCCTTGATCCGGTCGCGCATATCAACGATTGCGGTTTGCATGTCGTTCATCCTCCCACAGACGAATTAGAGCGCGACGCCCGCCTGCTGAATGTCAACGTTCAGCACTGTGGACGACGTTGCGATCCCAAGAATGACCGGATAGTCGCCAGTGCTGAGATCTGCCACGGGGCAAATGCCGCCCGGTGTGGCCGACAGATAGTAAGCGACGCCGGGCGTCAGCGTGGCACCGATCGTAAGCGGGCCGCCATCATGCACAGCTAAGGGCTGGCCGGAAAGAGATCCGTGCAACGCGATACCGGTTGGCGAGCGAACTGCCGCCGTGGCGCTGTCGCAATCTGCCAGCTTATAGGTCGACGTGGCGCTGTCGAAATACACTGTCTGCCCCGCCGTAATGGTTGCGCCGGCAGTTCCGCGACGCTGGGTTGCGCCCGCGCCTGCAACGACACTGGCGGCGGTGATCGAAAGATCGGTCATGTCTGACTCCTAGAGAATGAGCGAAAAGGGGCGCAGCAGCGCACGAACCACGAACGGCATTTCGATCGCCTTGTTGCTGTCGATCACAGCCGAGCGGTTATCGAACCACTGGCCAATGAGAAGCAGCGCGGCTTGCTTGATAGCGACAGGAACCACGTCAAACCCGCATTGCCATTGGATCGTGATGGCATCCGGGCGAACGAACGTCGCGGGCCATGCTACACCGTTCTTCACGATGACCGCAGGCCCCTCCGCGTCGTTGATCGCGTAGTAATTGGAGGTGCTAAACGTCTGTTGCGTGTCGTCAAGGTCGTAATAGGTGATGCTTTCGACCTCGATCAGGCGGCCCAGCGGCAAACATGCCCGCCAGCCAGCAAGGAAGTCGAAGGAAACCGACCAGCTTTGCGGCCGGATTGCCCGGCCAAGCACGCCGGAATAGCCGTCTAGATAGCTCTCCGTCGCCGCAATCAGGCCGGTGATAAGGGAGTCTTGATCGGTCGTATCGACGCGAAGGTGCGCTTTCGCCTCGTCCAGTGTCAGCAACGGGTCTGCCGGTGCCGTCACCAGGACGGGCGAAAGCGCCTTCATTACGCGACCGGGCCGGTCAGGGGCTCGCCAAGCAGCGCCACAGCCGAAATCGGCGTGCCGGTGCCATGGGTGCCGCTGAAGTCAGCAAGCAGCTTCAGATAGCGCTTGGTGCCCTTGTAGCCGATGCGAACGACCGTACCGGCCGCATGGGCAGCAATGAGATTGTAGACGATGCCGCTGGTAACGGCGATCGGCGCATGGATAACATCCGCCGCCGCAACATTGGTGAACGTGCTGTTGTCGTCCGACTCAGTAAGCACGAACTCGACCTTGTTGGTGCCGCTGAAGGTAATGCCCCCAGCGCCAACCTCGATCAGGATGGTGCAGGCTTGATAGCCAGCAAGATCGATCGATGCAGGGGTGTTGTCCGCCGAAATCGTCGCGGAAGGAATCAGCACCAAGGCGCTGAAATCGGAAACTTGATCGCGCATGGGCGTATCCTTTGAATGAGAAGGGGCGAGCCGAAGCCCGCCCCAAAATCACCTCCTACGAGGCAGCATTGACGAACAGCTTCACAGCCCCGCCCACGTCGATCAGGTTGCCGCCCGAACGCATCCACGCGAGGAAGCCAACCTGCCCCTTCTTCGCATACGCCGAGTCAGTGTAGCGCTGGAGTTCCACCGCCATCACGTCACGGATCTTGTAGTATGAGAAGTCGCCGAACGCGATCGACTTGGCCGAAGCTGCCATGCTAGCCATGTCCTGATTGATCTGGATGCGATAACCCAGAACCGAGCCTGGCGAACCGCCGGCGGGGCCATCGGTCGGCAGGCTGTCTTCGAAGCCCGGCACGAACAGCGGACGGCTCTGGCTGTCCTTGATCTTGCGCAGAACCTTGACGCTGGCGTCGTTCATCATCCAGACGCAGTTAGGGCCGCGATAGGCCGGATCGACCGAGTGAACCAGGTCGACTAGGCTGTCATAGACGATCGCCGAAACCTGCGACGTGCTATTCGCGGCAGTGACGCCAGTTGTCGCCGCCGTCACGATGCCATTCGGCTGCGAAGAGCCGGTGCCGGTCGTGAAGTGCGTGTTGGTGATACGACCCAGGCGAGTGACGAGACGAGCGCGAACGAATGCCTCGATATCGACATTCGAGTCCTGAAGCAGTTCGATCGGAACCGTCACGACCTTCGAACTGTACTTGTACACCGGCAGCGCCTTGGTGCCGAAGTCCATGTCGTCGTCGCTCGCGGTGCCGTTCTCCGCGACGATTTCACCCGTTTCCGTAGTGCCGTCCGAAGTCGGGAACTGCATCGGGTTACCCTGCGAGGTACGGATGACCTCGGCCACCGCACGCATGCCGCCATAGGCCTTCAGCGCGTCGAGAACCGAATTGGCGACTTCGGTGGCTACGGTGTAGCCGCCTTCGCTGTCGGTCGTGGTCGACATGGTGTTGCGAACCACCTGCCAGTCGGCTTCGGTCAGGCCCTTGTCGCCGTTGCGCAGCCACTTGGCGAATACCGCCGATGCGGTCGAGTCGTCGTCCTTCGCGTGACGCTCAGCCGCGACGATGACGTTCGCGTTCAGCGCATCTTCCGCGACACGCGCGTTCAGGTCGTTGATGTTCTTGATCTGGGCGTCCAGAGCGTCAAGCTCCAGCAGGCCGGCGTCATAGATCGGCTGGTCGCGCTTGGCGTCCCACTTATCATTGGTGACAAGTTCGTTCAGCGTCTTCGCCTTTGCCGCGCGCTGCTCGCGGAGAGCCTGAATGCTCATCTCTCACTTCTCCATAAAAAAAGCCCCGCCGAAGCAGGGCCGTGGTTCTCCGGTTGCGCGGCGCGCTAGGGAGCGGGTCGGAGCAGCATGTCCGCCGCGTAATTCGGCTTCGGCTGCTCGATTTCTTTGGCGGGCTCGACAATCGGCTCCGCTTCGATTTTGGGTTGTTCAGTGATTGCTTCCGGCGCGGTATTGTACGCGCTCATATCCCACGCGATTTTGCCCTTGGGCGCATCGCTGGCCAGTTCGTCGGCAAGCCCAAGGTCGATCGACTCTTGGCCGGTCAGCCACGTTTCCGCCGCCATCAACTCGGCGAACTTGGCGCCATCGACCGCCTTTCCGCGCCGATCGGCCGCAGAAACGTAGGTTTCCACGATAGTTCCGTCGATCTTCTCCAGAAGATCCGCCGTTGCCAGCAATTCTTCTGCGTTGCCGAGCGCGATAGTCCAGGCATTGTGGATCATCTGAAATGACCCCTGCCCCATGACGACCTTATCGGCCGCCGCTGTCACGAACGACGCAGCGGAAGCCGCATAGCCGTCCACGTGGACCGTCACCTCGCCGGGATAGTCGCGGATAGCCTGGGCCATCGCGCGGCCGGCGAACACGTCACCGCCCGGCGAATTGACCCGCACAGTCACGTCACCCGACATATCGCGAAGGGTCTGAACGAACGTTTCCGCGTCCACGCCGCCGAGCCACTCAGCATCGGCCTTGGACGAGACGATCACGTCGTACAGGTAGAGGGTGTTGCCTTCCGCGCGAAACTCGCCCTTTCGGGCGTTATTGCGCAGAAGGTTGATCAGTTGGCGCATTGGTCTCTCCAGCCACAGGCTCGAAAGAGTCACCCCCGTCGATCCGTTTCAAATTGAATTTATCCCGCACTTCGTTTTGCGACATGATCGGCTTTTCACCGGCGCGGCCGAGCGCCACGCGATAGCCTTGGAACATTGTCAGCATGTCGCCGCGCTCCAGCTCGAACGTGTCGAACTCGGCGAACTTGGCCGACGTGCGGAAGAATTTGCGGTTGATCTCATTGTGAAATTTATTGAGGTGCTGGCGAAGCGTGTACCGGACGAAGCCGATACCCATCTGCTCGACGCCCGAGCCCCAGCTAGTGGTTTTCTCGTTGTGCCCGATCATGAACGGAGGCACGCCGTAGATCCTGGCGATTTCCTCGATCTGGAATTGCCGCGATTCCAGGAACTGCGAGTCCTCCGACGACATCGTCAGCGGTGTGACCGTCGCGCCTTTGCCCATGACGGCTGGCTTGCTGCTATTATCGACGCCCGAATATCGCTCCTGCCAACGGGCGGCGATGCCATCCGCGATGTCAGGCGATAAATCTTGGTCGCTCGAAATGATGATATCCGGTCTAGCGCTATTCGCGAAGAACCTGCCGGCGTAATCCTGCGTCGCCAGCGCTACGGCCCCGGTCATGCGAAGGTGGTGCTGGAGCGGCGACAGGCCACGCAACCCGTCAAACCCAAAGCCGGGAATGTGGAGCATGTCGTCTTGGTCGTAGACCGTGAACCCACCAACTTGCGGCGTGTTCGGATCGGCCGCCACCGCATAGATCAGCCGCTTCGTTTGCGGCACGAGCGCCACCGTCACCCGATCGGGATGCACCGGCTCGATACCGATGACCTGGGCGCCGCTGCGCTGGATCGGCGCGAAGGCGTCGCCCTTCATCAGCAGCGATTGGACAAGATACTCCCAGCCCGCCGCAGCCGACCAACGCGGCGTGAACTGCTCGTTGAGCAGCCACCAAAGGTCGTCATTCGGCAGCATGTCCCGCTCGCCATCGGGCGAACGGCGGTAAATGTGCATCGGCAGGGCCGAAATGGCACCCGCGATCAGGCTGACGCAGGCATAGACCGCCGAGATTGTCAGGGCGTTCTGCTCGTTCGGATACTTCAGCTTTCCATCTGCGCCGGAAACCAGGCGATAGAAGTCCGAGCCCGCGCCAAGCTGTTGGGACGTGACAGGCGGAAGGTCGCTCGCCCAACCGACCTCGTTACGCGCGGTCAGATAATTTCGGAGCGAGTCCCACCAGCTCATACGAAAATCTGGACCCCGGCAGGGATTTCGTGCGCCATCGCCTCAACCCCTTCCGCCATTGCCAGGGCGACCATGCCGTCAATGCGGCCGGTAGCTTTGCCCTTGTCCAGTTTCCGATTTCCCGCAGGATCGCGCGTAACCACAGCGTTCGCAGCACACATCGCCAAAGCGGGATGACCCCCGTGCCGCACCCGTTCCTGCAACAGGTCCGCCTCAAGCGCATCGAGCGCCGGGCTCATTGATTGATACCCTTGGCCGAATTCTTCCAACGGTAGTTCGACCCCGATCTTGTCCAACTCGCCTTTCAGCCGGTCCATCCGCCAGCGGTCAAACGCCAGCTTGCGCAGCGGCAGGCCGGCGCAGATGTTAGCCACGTCTTGCGCTACGAATGCGTAATCGATCACCGAGCCCGGCGTGGTACGGATGAACCCATCGCGCACCCAAACGTCGTATGGTGCCCGGTCCCGCTTCGCCGCCGCTGCAACGCTTGCTTCCGGCATCCAGAAATGCGGCTGCACCATCACTACGCCAGATTGGCGCTGCGTCAGCACAAGGGCCGTCAAGTCGGTCGTGGCCGAAAGGTCCAACCCCCCGTACATCGGGGAGCCATCCCAATCCGCCGCCGCCTCGTTGCCCGCCTTCCATACGGACGCCGACACGAACGGCGAAATCATGTTCACGCGCTGGTTAAGCGTCAGCACGCGAAACGTATTCTCTGACGACGGCATGCGCTTCGCTTGCGCCGCCTGTTCCTTCACATCCTCCAGCGAGCGGAACAGGCCGAGCGCGGGGTTAGCCGCTGCCCAGGCCGTTTCGTCGTCAACCTCGCAGCCCTCGGGGGCCGTATAGACATGACTTACAATGCCGGGATCAGCCGACCGCTCGGCATCGTCCAGCCATATCGAGAACAGATCGCCGTCAGTCGGCGCCTGCGTAGAGATCGCGATCAGCAGCGGGTCCTCGTGGGCACCCTGTGCCGTCGTGATCGCGTCAATGAAATCGTCTTGCGGCCCTTTGACCTGGCCAACCTCATCGAGAATCGCCAGGACCGGACTAAGGCCGTGGGCTGTCGTTCCCTCGGCTGCCAGCGCCTTGTATTCGGTGTTCATCGTCAAACCGATCAGGCGCTTGCCCGAGGGAACGATGCGAACCAGCTTCCGCAAGTCCGGCGATAGCTGCACCATCTTCGCGGCAAGATTGAACACGACCGCCGCCTGCTCCCGCGATCGGGCGCCGGAAACGATCTGGCTGTTCAACTGCGCTTCCGGCCCGACCAGATGGGCGAGCAAGATACAGGCAATCAGCGCTGACTTGCCGTTCTTACGGGCAATCGCGAGATAGGCGCGGCGCACCTTCCTGGGTGCATCGTAGATCGCCAGAATAAAGTTACGCTGAAACCTCGCTAGCACGATCGGCTTACCGACCTTGGCGCCCTCGGGGACTAGGCAATAGCGTTCGATGAAGGCGACGACACGCTCACCTCGGGTCATCAGTTATAGGTCTGCGGCCTCGCCAACAGCCCTTCGTCTTGCTCTAGCGGATTGTCCGCCTCGATCTCTTTCGCCTGGCCCCGTCGCTTGCCAACGTCCCGCGCCTCACCCCCTTGCGCGCGTGCGTGAAGCGACAAACTGCGGCGCATCGACAGGATCGTGCCGGCGAGCATCTGGACAACTTGCTTCCGTGGGTTGACCACCGGAGTACCCTTCTCGGATTTCATCACCGAGCCCTCAGCCCTCAGGTCGTATTGCTCGCGCTCCAGATCCGCCATCGCCCGCGCCAGCATCGCGGCTAGCTCAAGCTGGTGGTCCGTCCACTCGCTCCGTGCGAACTCCGCGATCACCGAATGCCAGAACGGCCAATCGCCTTCCTGCATCCGAACGTGAGCCGGCGGCTCCAGTTTGCGCAGCGCCGAACCCATGACCTTCACGGCGGCGGCATTGCTGTCGATCCGCTGCTTACGGCTCATGACCAAATCCTGTATTAGCGATGTTTCTGGGCTATGGGCGCGGTGTCCGTCTGCCGAGTTGCAGAGTTTGACCCACCCCCTACTCGTCGTTGTCGGCGAACCGGATGGTGTCACCGTCCACGTAGAACGACACTGTGATGGTGGGCAGCTCGCCTACTGCGTTCTCGACTGAGCATCGCACCTGCTTACCCAATGTCTTTCCGTCCTCTGTGCACAGCGCCAATGCCCTGCGCCCTGGCCCGCCGCATGATCGCGAGTTGACGGCTTTGATGATCAGCTTGAGATCGGCCATCCATCGACTCCCGTCTCTACCTTGACCTTGTGTCCGAACTGCTCTGCTGTGCGCGCGTCGTGACATGGGCCGCATAGGCACCTGATGTTGGCGTCCGTGTCAGGCCCACCCTTAGCGAGCGGGATGATGTGGTCAGGCACCGTGCTTGCCGTTACTCGGCCCTTGGCGATGCAGTCCCGGCATAGCGGCTCGGCCATCAGCCGGCGCTTGCGTGTCTCTACGCCTTTGCGTCCGCGTTGCCTTGGGGTAGGTGTCACCGTATCGGACGTGCGCGCTTATCAGCGATGTTGCTTGTCTGGCGTGATGCTTCGAGTAGCGCGGCAGCGAGGGCTATCCAGATGATGCCTCGCCAGTCCATCGCTCACCTCTCGATTAACCCGATGTGGCTAGAAGCCAGATCCGCCGTCGCCTAACGTGGCGTCTGCCGCCTCGCGCATCGCGATAATGTGTCCAAGCTTTATCCGAATGTCGCCACGCTCACGGATGATTACGCGGCGAATGTTTCCGCCGATCGCCTTCCGCGCGTTCTTTGACATATCGGTCACTCGATTAACCCAGCAAGTCATCCAGTGCCGTACCGCGAGGCCAGCATAGGGAGGATGAGTCTGCGCCGGATGGACGCTTGCTGGTCGGGCCGAAGCCCAAAGAAAAAGGCCCGCGCGGTTTCCCGGCGAGCCCTTGAGTGGCAGGCGCACCTACCACAGATATAATTTCAGCACGTTCCGTAGCAGAGTCAAACGAAACATGCAAGCCCCTTTATCGCACAATCGAGAATATTTTTATCGGCCGGGTCGATCGCGATTCCGCCGCGCGTCCTGAAGATGATCCGGTCAAGCCAGCTCGGCCCCGCGTCGCTGCCGTCTGGATCATCCAGGCACAGCTTTTCCACGCATAGCTTGATGTTGTGGCCGAGCGCACGAAGGGCGTCGTTGCGCACGTTGAACGCGGCTTCTAGCGCTTCCTCGTTGCTACCCGATCCACCATTGCCGGCGACGAACCGGGACAGGCTGTCCTTGTGCTTGCCAATGCCGTAGATCCGCCAGAACAGCGCTGCATAGTCCCTGCCGGCATCACGCATGGCAGCGGCGTCCTTGCCCTCGATCTCGAGCAAGCCAGCGGACCAGGCTCGACCGATCGCGTCGAATGTGTGATCCTCTACCACCTTGCCGTCATCATTGGCGGGGCGTGCGTACAGAGCGCGGCGGCGCTGCACCCCATCGCATCCGTAGTCATAGGCTTGGCGCAGGCGGCCTGATGCCGTGCGTTCGCCAGCTTTACGCTTCCTGCCTGCTTTTGCCTTTGCCATGATACCCCACCCTTTGAAATGAGTTAGTCGTCGGAAAGTAGTGAAATACCAACTACAACCCACACACATAATGCAGCTACTATCAGCAGCAGAACAATCCATCTCCAACCGAACGCTAGCGCTGGTATCAATAGAGGAGCAGAGACCATTACCCCGCCAACCGCTTGCTTAATATTAGCTCCCGTCATCTCGCTTCCTCCAAATCGTCCTGTCCGTTAACTCGCCAGAAAGTCAGTACGTCGTGATCGTCTCCGCGAAGTCTCCAGATGAGCTGGCCAGCGGTGTAGGTGTGCTTGGATACCTTGCCGTTCTTCCAGCGGATGCCGAGAGGGGCGGTTTTGTCTCTCGGCGGGTGCCCGTGATTTGGCCATTCACGCGGCATCGGCCGTGTCGATACGGTTGATCGCCCGATACTTGGCGCGGGTGACTACGGTTCCGTCATCCAGCTTGCGCAACAGTGTTCGGGTGAGCGCGCTTTCGATCCAGAATGGCGGAACGTCCAGGTTCGGTTCGTCGCCATCAGACAGCGACAAGATCCAGTTCTCGAACGTCTGTTGGTCGAACCGATTACATGCCGCTAGCGCCAATACCCGTTCGGATGGCGCATGCCTGTATTCGCCTGCCAGTTCCAAGCATTGGTGCGGTGTTGGGAACCAGTCGAGCGTCTCGCAGACCCGGCGCGACATGTGGGCAAGCGCGGCGTCGCTGTAGCCTCGAAGCATGCTCAGGTACACGGCGAACCGCATGCGGCCGGCGGCCTCGTCAACGTTCTTCGACGGAAGTGTCGAGGCGAGGAAGGCCAGATGCCGGGTAGCCTGCTCTTCGGTCGCTGGAACCGGAACGCTCGTCGGCAGGTTCTCAGCCCAAGCCCGAAGCGCGCGGCATTCCTCCGCAGTCGTTGGGTCCGAAGCTATCGGCCGCTTGCCGGATGGCAGAGAGGAAGCCGTCTTGCCGATCGGAACCACGTTGCCGATTGCTCGCTGCCAAATTGTTTGATCCTGAACGCCCATTTTTCGATTCCTTCGGTACGAAGATTGTTTCCCAACCGCCCTCCAGGGCGCGGACAAACAGGTCGCCGGGCGGCCAGCCAGCCTCTGCCGCCTCGGCTAGCTTGGCGAGGATCGCTGAGTAGGCGTTTTGCGTGAGTGGTTTTTTTCGCTGCCCGCAGAACTCATTCCACAAGCCCAACTCAACATCAGTCGGCGGTCCAAAGCCGCCAGCCTTGCGCGTGAGCGTGGATATAACCCGGGGGGTAGGATTAATTTCTTTAGGGGGTCTGGGGGACGTTTCTTTATCAAGGACGGGGACCAATTCCGCGGTTTCCGCGGACTCCGGTGGAATTCCGGTGGAATGATTAATCTTGGCAAGGCGCTTACGCTCACGGTCATAGGCACGGCGCTTCTCGGCCACAGGATCTGTGGTGGCGATGGACGCCTCCATGTCTGCCACTGCCGCCACGATAGATTCGTGGGGCATGCCAGCAGCCAGCATGTGACGGAGCGCCTCAGCGATCACTCAGGCACCACCTCGGGCCGAGCCCGGATGATGTCCTGATCGTCTAGATCCTTGATACGTGCCGCTATCCAGCCTTGGATTGTCTCCAGGGGGATGAAGGACGTGCGCGACCACCAGCTTGCGTTGATAGTTTCCAGCATGTCCCTAGAGGCCGCGCGGATCAGCGCTTCGTAGCGGGTCATGCGGCAAGCCTCCCGTAGAATAGCGCGGCGGCGTCAGACGGGCGATCGAATAGGTGCCAGGCGCAATTGTCCTTGCCCGTCATCTTGCTGTCAGGAATCCACTTGACCCGTCCAACGCTCACGATCTTGCGGAGGCGCGGGAGGTAGGGAGCAGACTGGCGGGTGTGCTGCCAATCGGCGTCGAACAGAAGCCACGTCGGATGCTGATCGCTGAAATGCTCGATCATCGGATGCAGAACCCGACGATCCCAAGGCGGATTGGTGATGAAGCAATCGATATTGCCCACCAAGCGCGTCAAGGCGTCGATCTGGTCGATATCGTCGCGCTGGGGCTCAATATCCCATGCCCGTGCGCAAACATGCCCTGCGGCGATCAGGGCGTCCACTAGAGCCCCATTGCCGGCGCACGGCTCCACGAACAGCGTGTGCGGAGATAGGTGTGGCAACAGCGGCAGAACGGCTTCACGCGGAGTCGGGTAAAAGTCTCGCGGCACGCGGTCGAATGATGAGCGCTTACCCATTAGCACCATCCCCGAATTGAGCGATAATCGCGTCAGCTACAGCGCGGGTTTCTTGATCCTTCGCCATCCTCGCTTCCACTTGGCGGATGGCGTGCATGACGGTGGTGTGGTCCCTGCCGCCGAACAGTCGGCCGATCTCTGGATAGGAGCGATCGGTCAGCTTTCGGCTGAGATACATCGCTAGCTGGCGCGGGTGCGAAACTGTGTACTTACGGCTAGCCGTCGCCATGTCTGCCATCTGCAAGCCATAGTGCGATGCGACAGCGTGCTTGATCGCATGGACCTGGGGCATGGTTCGAACAGGAGAAGGCGCCGGCTCAATGATGATGTAATCCCGAACGCGTGGGACCGGTGCGGCGACGACCACGCGAGGTGTCCAGCCTGCCGGGTTGGTGCGGCGCGCGATCATTGCGCACCTCCGATCGATACGACTACCTTACCGCCCTTGAGCGGTTCTGCGCGGCGGATGGTGAAGGCAAAACGATAGTCGTTGACTTGGAGCGCATCCGCGATCCCGTCGAAGCCGGACTTGCTTGCGGAAAACATCCCGTCCAGATCGCGCTTGCGATTGTCTGGCGGGTTGAATGTCACCGACAGCATGACCTCGCCGTCAGTGGGCGCGCTCACTCCTGCCATCTCGGCCGCCCAAAAGGCTACCGTGCGATAGGCCTTCGCTGCCCGTGCGCGCTGCATGTGATGAGGTCGAGTGTTCGGATGTAGCTCCCTAGGGGGCCACGGAAGCGCCACAATGTCTGTGCCCCCCGCCATGTCTAGGCGGCCTGCTGATGGTTGGCGTAATACTGGTCCATCGCCTCTTTGAGTAGGCGGCAACCGCGCTTTGCGTCGCGTAACCTCCAGCGGGAATATGCGGTGTCGCTCGCCTCTACTTCAGCGTCCGTCTGCTTGCAGTACAGCATACGCGGAGCGGCAGGCGTCGGAATGATTCCCATCGATAAGCGAACCTTGCGGTACTTTCGCTCAGCAGCCGCAATCGTCCTGCCTGGGAACTTGGTCGATGCCTCAGTCTGCGTCAGGCCATCCGCGATGAACTGATGCATCTTGGCCATTTCTTCTGGCGTCCACGCCTTTCCTGAGAGGTTCATACAGTCCTCCGATTGAGCTGAGCAGCGCGGTTGCGCCGGTAGCGTTCTGCTGCCGCCTTGTTTTGACGGAGCATGCGGGCCAGTCTGCGCTGGGCTAGGAATACGCGGAGCCGGGTCATCGCGGATCTCCACCATGGGCACGCCGCCAATACCTGCCGCGTCCGTCGATCACGTTTGGGGCATCGGCGATCAACCTATCCCGAAGCGCGAGCGGAAGATTGCGCATGGCTATTGCGGCCTCTCTCGGCTCGAGCTCTGGAGCATCAATCCGCGTGAGGTTCATGATGCCCTCCCAGCGCTCGACAGCGGCGTTACCAATGCGATAAGATGATCTGCCGCCAGAGCGACGGGCGCTTGCTCCGTGTGATCGATGCGATCGTCCGCCGCCGCCTCGCCAATGATGGCAAGTTCCTTCATGGCTCCGGCCACGATCATCATCGGGCGGCTCGGTTCCGGCGTGTCGATCGGCTGTGCGCTGCCGTATCCGAACAGCGAAAGCAGCGCGTTGATCGCGCCGTCACCTAGGCAATATGCCAGTGATAAAGCATCCTCTGTCGCTACGCGGCGATGCTTGGCTTTATCCCGCGAAATTATGGAATCGATGAAATGCAGGGCAACACCGCTGTCGGATGCGAGAGTTTCGCGGGTAAAGCGGCGCTCGACATGGATTGCCCGATGAATACGCTCCCGTAACGTGTTCCGGATACGTTCGTCCGATACGATCGGCGAAGTTTGAGCATCATTGCTGTCGTGCGCCATTTATCTACCCTCCCTATGGAACGAACGTTGTCCCCGATCCCGCTTGGTGAAGCTGTTGCGATTGCTGTCGCGCGGCTGAAGGAACATTCCGAGAAAGGCGGACATTCCGACACCAAGCGGGACACCGACGCAGAGAAGTGCGAAGTCGCTCATGAGGATTTCCCATGTTGATTGGCTGGTTTGTTGCTCGGCGGGATATTCGGCTCCGCCTCCGTGACCTGAAGCGCACAGCGACCGGCCGCGACGCGTGCGCAAAACCGCTTGCGTCCGTTGACCGGAATGCACTCACGGCCAGCTTTGACCGGGCACATCATTTTGCCGCGTTGCGCAGCCCTGTGGTAAAGCTCGCGCTGCCAAGCGCCGGGCTCGGACTCGTCATCGATCGTGACGGTTGCTCGTTTGAATGTGCCCCCCGGATCGGTCATGCCGCAGCACGACCGCGAGGTATGCGTTGATCTGGCGTCGGAAACTTCGGGAGCGCTATGCTCTTGCGGTTCGCCAAGGCGGACAGAGCGTCGCGCCGCCAGTCTGGGATGAAGTTAGCGTCACCCCAGCTAGCTATCGTGGTGAGCGGGAATCCCGTTTCACGCGCGATCTCGGCGGGGCCGCCAAGTCGCTCGATAATCTCGTTTGCGGTTGCCATTTCCGCACACTACGTTATTCGTAGCACAAATGCAAGAGGCTTATACGATGTTCGGTGCGGACAGATTACGTCCGATACGGCTACATCATCATGTGCTCAGCCATGCCGATCTTGTCTCAGAGTTGGAACGTCTTAAGAACGAAGGCGTGACCACCAATGCGGCGATTGCCCGCGTGCTCAGCCTACCATCGTCTCGCATAGCCGAGATTTTCGCCGGCTCACGGCGGGTATCGGTTGACGAAATGAAGAAGCTGGTTGAGCATTACGGGCTAGAAACAGCCCGCAGACCGCCTAGTGCAAGAATGCTTGCGCCACTTTTGGACGCACTGTTGCCGCTGGTTCCACCTGGGGATCGGACGGCGCGATCTGTCGAAGTCGTTTCAGAAGCGTTGTCCTATGGGCTTCAGCTTCTTGTAGAGCCTGATGCCACTCAGGCCAGCGAGGATGCGCTAAAGGTGGCCGCTCGCGCAGTAGCAGCTCGATTTCGCGATCTCTCGCTACAATAACGAATCGGCACATCGCGCAATCCAGATAGCAGGGCGTGCACCCAGCTACGCACTCAGGCGTCTCCAGTTCAACGCGGCACGGCTTCCCTACCATGTTCGTAGTTTGTTCCGCCATTCCCAACATGTAAACCCCCCGGCTTTTCTGAAGCCTGAACGGTGTGCACCGTCGAATGTGTGAAGAAATGTAGTTAGCAAGCGGTTTGCACAAACTACGATTTGCGTATTGACAGGCCGCTACGTTTATCGTACCACCCCTTCAACACGATCAGAGTGTTGGAGGCGGAATATGGTTCAGGATGTTTCAGGGCGCAAGCAATCCGCGACGGGCGCTACTTGGCACGACGCCGAGCTACACGACTGGTCATTGGCGCAAGTCGATCACGGCGTGTGGGTCGTAAACGGGCGCATCTTCAACGACAGCAAAGGCCGCTTCTCTGACGGCGATCGGGTGCACACCAGCACTATCCGCTTCCTCGCAAACGGTCGGCTCGAAACCCGCAACACTAAATACCTTCTCGTCAACGCCGAGCAGGCTTCGGCATGACCACTCACTCCCACCCTGTAGAAGAACCGATGCGTGTTTCGGACGTGCTGGACCGTGCTGCCGATCTGATCGAGCCGGATGGTGCTTGGACGCAGCGCGCATTCAGCCGCAACCCTGACGGCAGCGCTGATCTTGACGAAGATGAACTGGCGGCAAGCAATCCTGTTTGCTGGTGCGGGCTTGGCGCCATTGCTCATGTGACTGGTGCCGACCCGCTGGACCCGAAGACCTTTGAGCCCACTTCGACGCGAACCCCACGCCTTGCGGTCGATTTGCTCAGGGAAGTTGTTGGTTCGGATTTCGTTGATTGGAACGACGGGGCCGAGCGGACGCAGCCTGAGGTCGTGGCCAAACTGCGCGAAGCAGCGGCAATCGCTCGGGAGCAAGACAGGTGAACGCCCCCACCACCCTGAAGGCACACAACGCTCTCCGTTACTGCCCAACCTGCACAGCAATGTCAGAGATGGCTGAAGACGGAACGTGTCTTGAATGCCTCTCCATAATCGACCTGACCCTCTGGCAGGAAACAGAGGAAGTATGGGCTTCTGATGCTCGCGCAATGGAGGCCGAGGAATTGGCTCCGCGCGTCATCGTTTGGGATTTCACTCGGTGAACGCCCTTACGAAGATCCAGACGAAAGCCTTGGCGCAGATTTGCCGCACCAATGGCGGCGGCCTGAGGGTCAAATGCCGCGTGATGGATAGCGGAGAGGTCGTTCCGCTGGGAGCAACCCTGCGCAAACTCTACGACCTTGGCCTGATCCAAGGGAAGGCCGGCGCCTACGAAACTGTCGTGCATACGCGCGACGGATGGCGGCTCAACGCAGAACTGGCTGCGTCCGATCGGGCGCTCAACCGTGGATATGGGAGGCTTTGATGGACTACGAACGCTAGCTTCGCGATGTCATAGAACTCATCCGTGAGTGCCGGTTGGCCGATGCACATGCTGCGCGAACTGGCGATGAGCTTCGCTGGGATGAAGCTTTCCATGAGCTCTGCCAATTCGAGCGGCAAGCTAACACTGTGCTTAACGCGCGGGTTGGTGAAGCATGATCCCCCTCCCCGAGATCAAGGTAACCGACAAGACCATTCCTGTTCTGGAAAGCTTGGGGGTGTGCCTGAATAGGATGATTGAACTTCAGATGCAGGCTTACCCGAATTG
>Ga0105237_10001280_pt1 | contig 33546 bp, 35 predicted proteins | sample KBSC24metaG_FD_81520 | JGI IMG/M metagenome (GOLD analysis project Ga0105237, IMG submission 81520) | Corn rhizosphere microbial communities from Kellogg Biological Station, Michigan, USA - KBS C2-4 metaG | ecosystem: Host-associated > Plants > Roots > Rhizosphere > Soil | place: Michigan, USA... | reverse complement strand
GGGAGATCGACCTCGACGCTCTGGCCCGGATCGGCGGCCGACTGGGCCAGCGTCACCCGGTAGCGCCCGGCCGCGACATGCCAGCCATGGCGCCCCTCGTCCCACATCGCGAGCAGGCGCGGATCGACCGTGACCGTCGCCGCCTGCGCCGCGCCGGGTGCGAGCATCAGCTTGCGGAAGCCGCCGAGGCGCCTGGGCGCCTCCCATCCGCCGGACAGAGGCGACACGTAAATCTGGCCGACCGCCGCGCCGGCGACGGGGCCACCGTTGCGGATGCGGAACCGCACCTGCAGGTCCTTCCCGCTCAGCGTCGCGGTGAGGCCGTCGGTCGTGAAGCGCGTGTAGCTGAGCCCATGGCCGAACGGGAACAGCGGCGTGGCACCGGTCCTGTCCAGCCACTTGTAGCCGACCGCGGCCCCTTCCGTGAGGCGGACGTCGAACCCCTCCTTCTTCGGCAGGTCCTGCCCGACGATCGCCGGGCGCGGATATTGATCGGGCGTGCGCGGGAAGCTGATCGGCAGATGGCCGGAGGGATTGGTCGCACCGGTCAGCACATGGGCGATGGCCGGACCGCCGCGCGTGCCCGGATACCAGGCCTCGACCACGGCGCCGACCCGATCGAGCCACGGCATGGTGACCGCGCCGCCGGTCTCCAGCACGACGATCACGTGGGGATTGGCGGCTGCGACGGCGGCGATCAGCCTGTCTTGATCGTCCGGCAGGGTCAGCGGGAAATCGAGCGATTCCGCCGTCCACTGGGTCGCGAAGACGATGGCGACATCGGCCGCCTTCGCCGCTGCGGCCGCCGCCGCGATATCGCGACCGTCCTGATAGTGGATCGCCGCGTCGGGCCGCTCGGCCGCCAGCGCATTGACGGGCGAGGATTTCGCATAGACGATCGGCCCCGGCCAGTGCGCCGGCCCAAGGCCGCGCACCGCATTGCCGCCCGGCGAGTAGACCTGCGCCGATCCGCCGCCAGTCAGCACGCCGACATCCGCATGGCCTCCGATCACGGCAATGCGCTGGGCGGTCCTGGCCAGCGGAAGCAGATCGCCGTCATTCTTGAGCAGCACGATGCCGGCTTCGGCCACCGCCTGCGAGACCTTGGCGTCGGCCGGGAAATCGATCGGGCCGGGCGCGACGGGATGATCGATCGCGCCGCTTTCGATCAGGGCGCGCGCGATACGCCGGACCTTGTCGTCGAGCGCCGCCATCGGCACCGTGCCGGCCGCGATCGCCGCCTTGAGCCTGTCGCGCCAGACATAATTGCCGTCGTTCGAGACGCCGGTCTCCTGATCGAGGCCGCCCAGCGCATTGCCCACCGTGTCGTGGGCGGCGCTCCAGTCCGACATGACGAAGCCGCGATAGCCCCAGTCGCCCTTCAATACCTTATTGAGCAGCCAGTCGCTCTGACAGGCGTGGGTGCCGTTCACGAGATTGTACGAGCACATCACCGATCCCGGCCGCCCCTGCTCGATGGCGATCTGGAAGGCCAGCAGGTCGGACATGCGGGCCGCCGCCGGATCGACCAGCACGTTCACCGATCCGCGCCCGGTCTCCTGATCGTTGAAGGCATAATGCTTCACGGTCGAGACGATATGGTTGGATTGCACGCCGCGGATGAAGGCGCCCACCATCGTGCCGGCGAGCAGAGGGTCCTCGCCGCCATATTCGAAATTGCGGCCATTGCCCGGATCGCGATCGAGATCGACGCCCCCCGCCAGTTGCTCGTTGAAGCCCGATGCGCGCGCCTCGGCGCCGACCATGCGGCCGCCGGCTTCCGCCACCGCCGGATCCCAGGTCGAGGCGGTGAGGATGCCCGAGGGCAGCGCCGTCCGCTCCAGCGCCGGCACCGCCTCGCCCTGGGTGGCGACACCGCTGCCGGCATCGCTCTGCCATTGCGGGGTGAAGCCGAGGCGCGGCACGCCCGGCACGAAGCCCGCCGATTGCGGACGCGCCAGCGGATCGCGGAATGTGTTCCAATCCTGCTGCACGCCGAAATAGCCGGTGACGACCGTCAGCTTCTCGTCCTCGGTCATCGCCTGGACGAGCAGGTCCGCCCGCTGGTCCGGCGAGAGCGCGGCATTCTTCCAGGCCAGCGGATCGGCAGGAGCGGCCCATGCCGCCGGCACCGCCGCGAGGCACAGGCCGGCCACGGCGAGAAGGTGCGACTTGCGCATCGCGGCCGCCCTCAGCGCGCGGGGCTGTCGGCGGTGAAGGCCGAGCAGCAGGGCTTGGTCACCGGCTGGAACTCCATCAGCTCCACGCGCGTGCCGTCGGGATCGTAGAGATTGGCCTGCCACTTGCCGTCCAGCCCCATTTGCGGGCCGTCATGGCGGGGGCTGAGCCGGTCGCCGGCGATCAGGGTCGTCACCGCCGCCTCCATATTGGGGACGCCCAGCGAGAAATGGTTGAGCACGCCCAGTTCCTGCCCGTCGATCTTGGTGAGCGGCGTGGTGCTGCCGTCGCCCACCATCATATATTCCAGCCAGTCATGCCCGTCGGGCACCTGCTGGGACACCCAGTCGGTCGTGCCCGCCTTCATCGCGCCGTACCAATAAGGCCGGAAGCCGAGCAGGTCGCGGTAGAAGGTGTCTTCCTTCGCCCGGTCATGCACCTGGAAGCCGATATGGATGATCCGGCCGCTCAGCGCACCGGGCGCGGGGGTGGCATCGGCGGTCGCCGACTGGACGAACTGCACCAGATTGCCTTCCGGATCGCGGGCGGAGAACCATTGCCCGCCATCCGCCGCGCGCTGCACCGGCGTGACGTCCTGCGCATGGCGCGCCACCAGATAGGCGCGCAATTTCGCCGCGTCGCTGGTCGAGAAGGCGACATGGGCGAGCCGGCTGATGCCCTGCCCGGCCGGCAGCGGCAGCACCTCGACGAACTGCTGCGGGCTGAAGCGATAGCGCACGCCTTTGGGATCCTCCGGGTCCGGCTGCTTCTCGGCGCCGAGCCTGGTCTCGTAGAATTGCTGCGCGGCGGCGGCGTCGCTCGCATAGACGGCGATGTGCGAGATGCCGGTGATCGCCGGCCGGTCCGCCGCCTGGGCCGCGCCGCTCATCAGAATGGCGCCCAATCCGAATCCCACCATCGCCCTCATCGCATCTCTCTCCTGTTATCCCTCGACGAGAGGCCGGCGTCGCGGCCGGAGCGCTCTCATCCACCGGCGCCTCTAAGACCACAGACCGCTCGACACCGTCATTGGTATCGCTATCATGTTATCGATTACAAGTCGACGCAAGCGCGGTCGTAGAAACATCAGGAGAGTGGGATGATGCAGCGGTGGGCCCGACGTCATGCAGGATCGAAGCGGGCGGTGGCGACCGTCGCCTCCTGCTTCGCCATGGCTGCGGCCGCCATGGTGCTGGCGGGCGCCGCCGCCCCGCCGCCCGCATCGCCGCCGCTCTTCCGCAACCCCGATCTGCCGGCCGAGCAGCGCATCGACAATCTGCTGTCGCTGATGACGCTGGACGAGAAGATCGATGCGCTCAGCACCAATTCCGGCGTCCCCCGGCTCGGCGTGCCCAATTTCGGGTCGTCGGAGGGCATACACGGCGTCGTCCAGCGCGGCGCGGACAAGCGCCATCGCGATCCCATCCCGACGACGCAATTCCCGCAGCCGCCCGGCATGGGGGCGAGCTGGGACCCGGCCTTGGTGCGACAGGCGGGCGGCGTGGAGGGCCTTGAGGCCCGCTACATCACCCAGACGCCGCGCTACGACCGCCAGATCCTGATGCTGTGGGGCCCGCAGGCCGATCTCGCCCGCGATCCGCGCTGGGGCCGCAGCGAGGAGGTCTATGGCGAGGACCCCTTCTTCAACGGCACGATGACCACCGCTTTCTCGCGCGGGCTGGAGGGCGACGATCCGAAATATTGGCAGGCCGCGCCACTGCTCAAGCATTTCCTCGCCAATTCGAACGAGGACAAGCGCACCTCGACCAGCTCGGATTTCGACGATCGTCTGTTCTGGGAATATTATTCCGTCCCCTTCCGCATGGCGTTCGAGCAAGCGGGCGCGAGCGGCGTGATGGCTTCCTACAATGCCTGGAACGGCACGCCGATGGCGATCAATCCGGTGCTGCGCGACATCGTCATCAAGCAATGGGGCGTCAACGTCGTGTCCAGCGATGGTGGGGCGGTGAAGCTGCTCGTCACCGCGCACAAAAGCTTCGCGACGCAGAAGCAGGCCGTGGTCGCGACGCTCAAGGCCGGGATCAACCAGTATCTCGACACCTACAAGGACGAGATGCACGAGGCGGTGAAGGATGGCAGCGTCACGCAGGCCGATCTGGACGAGGCGCTGCGCCGCAAGTTCAGCACCACCCTGAAGCTCGGCCTGCTCGACCCGCCGGAGCGCGTCTCCTATTCCGCCATCCATGACGGCCCGGCGCCCTGGGACGGCGAGAAGGACCAGGCCGTCTCGAAGCGGATGGCGCTGGAATCGATCGTGCTGCTCAAGAATGCCGGCAACGCCTTGCCACTGCGCAAGGAGCGGCTGAAATCCGTCGCCGTGATCGGCCCGCTCGCCGACAGCGTGCATTGGGACTGGTATGGCGGCCATCCGCCTTACGCCACCACGCCGCTGCAGGGCATCCGCGACGCGGTCGGCGCGGGCGTGAAGGTGACCTATGCCGCCGACGACAAGGACGGCGCCGCCTCGGCGGCCGCCAAGGCGTCGGACGTGGCGATCGTCGTCGTCGGCAACGATCCGACCTGCGGGCCCAACATGGCGACCGAATGGGACGATTCCGGCACCAAGCCCTGCGCCGATCCCGGCGACGGCCGCGAGGGGCGCGACCGGGTGACGCTCACGCTGGCGCAGGAGGATCTGGTCAGGCGGGTGAAGGCGGCCAATCCGCGCACCGTCATGGTGCTGGTCTCCAGCTTTCCCTACACCATCACCTGGTCGCAGCAGAACGTGCCGGCGATCGTGCAGATGGCCCACGCCTCGCAGGACGAAGGCTGGGCGCTCTCGCGCGTGCTGTTCGGCGACTACAATCCCGGCGGCCACACCATCGTCACCTGGCCCGCCGCGATGGACCAGCTACCGCCGAAGATGGATTATGACATCCGCCACGGCCGCACCTACATGTATTTCAAGGGCAAGCCGCTCTACCCGTTCGGCTTCGGGCTGAGCTACACGCGCTTCCGCTTCGCCGGCCTGCGCATCGACAGGCCAGCGATGGCGCGGGACGGTCAGGTCGACGTGAGCGTCGCGGTCACCAACAGCGGGAAGGTCGCGGGCGACGCGGTGCCGCAGGTCTATGTCCGCCATCTCGACTCCCGCGTCGCGCGGCCGGCGCTCCAGCTCGTCGGGTTCGAGCGCGTCCACCTCGCGCCAGGCGAAACCAAGACGGTCCACATCCCCGTGCGGGCCTCGACCCTCGCTTATTGGGACGCGACCAAGCAGGCGCTGGTCGTCGAGCCCGAGCATGTGCAGGTCATGGTCGGCAGCTCGTCCGCCGATCTCACGCTGAAGCAGGACCTGCCGGTGTCATGAGAAAGCGCCTGGTCGCATCCGCGCTGCTCGCCTTCGCCGCGACGGCATCGGCCGCCCAGCAGGCGGCACCCATCCCCCGGATCGAGACGACGGGAGGACGGCATGCCCTGATCGTGGACGGTCAGCCGTTCCTGATCATGGGCGCGCAGGCGCACAATTCCAGCGCGTGGCCGGCGATGCTCCCCAAGGTGTGGCCGGCGATGGAGACGCTCGGCGTGAACACCGTCGAGCTGCCGGTCTATTGGGAGCAGATCGAACCGGCGCCGAACCGCTTCGACTTCTCGGTGGTCGATACGCTGGTCGCCCAGGCGCGGGCGCACAAGGTGCGCCTCGTCCTGTTGTGGTTCGGCACCTGGAAGAATGGCAGCGCCCATTACCGGCCGGCCTGGATGAAGGCGCGGCCGGACCTCTATCCCAATATCGTCGGCCAGGACGGCAAGCCGGTCGATTCCCCCTCGCCCCATGCGCAGGCCGCGCTGGACGCCGACATTCATGCCTTTTCGGCCTTCATGCAGCATCTGAAGGATACCGATCCGCAGCGGACGGTGATCATGGTGCAGGTGGAGAATGAGCCGGGCAGCTGGGGATCGATCCGCGATTTCTCGCCGGCCGCGCAGAAGGCCTTCCGGGAACCCGTGCCGCCGGCGGTGCTGCGGGCGATGGGCAAGCCGGCCGGATCGCATCCGGACTGGCCAGCGGCCTTCGGCGCCGATGCCGACGAATATTTCCACGCTTATTCGGTCGCCCATTATATCGACCGGGTCGCGGCGGCGGGCAAGGCGATCTACCCGCTGCCGATGTACGTGAACGCCGCCCTGAAGGACCCTTTCCAGTCCGGCCCCAAGCCCGGCTACGAATATGGCGGCGCCACCCACAATGTGCTGGCGCTGTGGAAGGCGGCGGCGCCCGCGATCGACGTGCTGGCGCCCGACATCTACCAGCGGGACGACCGGAATTATCTGGCGGTGCTCGATCAATATGCCCGGCCGGACAATCCGCTGCTGATCCCGGAGACGATTGCGGCGCCGGACTATGCGCGCTTCTTCTATGCCGCGCTGGCGCATGGCGCGATCGGCTTCGCGCCGTTCGGCGTCGACTACAGCCTCTACGCGGCCGACCGTGCCGGCGAGCCCCGGATGCGCGAGGCCGATCTGGCGCAGCTCGCGCTCAGCTACCATGCCGTCGGCCCGATGATGCGGGAAATGGCCCGATGGGTCCGCGACGGCAGGGTGAAGGCCGCGATCGAAAACGAGACCCATCAGCCGGCGACGATCGATCTCGATAGCTGGCGGGGCGAGGTGACGTTCGGCGTCGGCCCGCGCGGCAACAATACCGGCAACGATCATCCGATCGGCCGCATCCTCGTCGCGCAGCTGGCGCCGGACGAGTTCATCGTGACCGGCCAATATGCCGGCATCCGCTTCGCGCCCACCGGCAGGAATGCGGGCAGGCCCTCAGAATTCCTGACCGTGGAGGAAGGCCACTATGTCGACGGCGCGTTCCGCCCGGACCGCATCTGGAATGGCGACGAGACGGATTACGGCCTGAACTTCAGCTCGGCGCCGCAGGTGCTCCGGGTCAGGCTGTCCGTCCGGTGAAGGAGTCCCACAGCATGAAGATCGATCGCCGCGCCTTCGTCGCGGGCGCCGCAGGGCTCGTCGCGGCGAGCAGCCTCGGAAGCCTCGCACAGGCCGCACGCCCAAGGACGATCGGCCTCCAGCTCTATACCGTGCGCGACATCTTCGCGCGCGATCCGGTGGGGACGCTCGAACAGGTCGCCCGCATCGGCTATCGCGAGGTCGAGTTCGGCGGCGGCGATTATGACGGCATGGACCACGCCATGCTGCGCCGGACGATGGACCGCCTGCACCTTACCGCGCCCTCCGCCCACGTCCCCTACGACATGCTGGCGGGGCGCTTCGCCGATGCGGTGAAAATGGTGAAGACGCTCGGATGCGGCACCATCGTCGTGCCCTGGCTGCCGCCCGAGCTGCGCACGGAGGCGGGGTTCGAGTCCGTGCTGGCCAACGTCCGCCGCTTCGCGGTCCAGGCGCGCGACGCCGGGCTCGGCCTCGCCTATCACAATCACGATTTCGAGTTCACCGCGCGCTCGCGCGGCGTTGCCCTGTACGATCGGCTGATCCAGGAGACCGACCCCGCGCTCGTGAAGCTGGAGCTCGATCTCTACTGGGCGGTCTATGCCGGGCAAGATCCGGCGACACTCATCGACCGCCTGTCGGGCCGGCTCTACGCCTTCCACGCCAAGGACATGCGGCCGGACCGGACGATGGCGGCGGTCGGCGCCGGCACGATCGATTTCGCCTCGCTGTTCCGGCGGCCCGGCGCGGCGGCCGTCCCGCACATCTTCGTCGAGGATGACGAGGCGCCCGCACCCTATCTGCCGGACATCGCCACCAGCTTCCGCAACCTACACGCCATGCGCCTCTGACCCTATATCCCGTCCTCGACCCGACCCGCGAGGATTCGCCATGACCGCCTCCCCCCTGCTCGACCGCCTCGGCATCCGGCTGCCGATCGTCCAGGCGCCGATGGCGGGCGTGTCGCCCCCGGCCATGGCGGCGGCGGTGAGCGAGGCGGGCGGGCTGGGCTCGATCGGGATCGGCGCGGTGGACGCGGCCGGCGCGCGCGCGATGATCGAGGGCGTGCGCGAACGGACCGACAGGCCGTTCAACGTCAATCTCTTCTGCCACCGGCCGGCGACGGCGGATGCGGCCATCGAGCAGGCCTGGATCGCGCGGCTGCGGCCCGAATTCGAAGCGCTGGGCGCCACGCCGCCCGCCGCCCTCGCCGAAATCTACCAGAGCTTCGTCACCGACGCGGCGATGCTGCGCGTGCTGCTGGAGACGCGGCCGGCGGTGGTCAGCCTCCATTTCGGCCTGCCGCCCGAGCCGGCGCTGCGCGCGCTGCGCGAGGCGGGCATCGTCCTGCTCGCCACCGCGACCAGCCTCGCCGAAGCGCGCGCGATCGCGGCGGCGGGGATCGACGCGATCGTGGCGCAAGGCTGGGAGGCCGGTGGCCATCGCGGCTGCTTCGATCCCGACCGGCCCGACGACCGGCTCGGCACGCTGGCGCTCACCCGCCTGCTGGTGCGCGAGACGCGGCTGCCGGTGATCGCGGCGGGCGGGATCATGGACGGCGCCGGCATCGCCGCCGCGCTCGCTCTCGGGGCGGCGGCGGCGCAGCTCGGCACCGCCTTCGTCGGCTGCGACGAGAGCCTCGCCGACCAGGGCTATCGCGCCGCGCTGGCGAGCGATGCTGCGCAACATACCGCGATGACCCGCGCCATCTCCGGCCGCCCGGCACGCGCGCTCGCCAATCGCTTCACGGCGATCGGCGCTGGCGTGGCCGACGAGGCAGTGCCGGCCTATCCGATCGCCTACGATCTCGGGAAGGCGCTCCACGCCTCCGGCAAGGCGCGGGGTGAATACGGCTTCGGCGCGCAATGGGCGGGACAAGGCGCGCCGCTGGCCCGCTTCATGCCGGCCGCGGAGCTGGTGACGACGCTGGCAGAGGAGCTGGAGGCGGCGCGGCGGTCATCCGAAAGCCGGAACTGATCCAAATCCTCCCCCGGAGGGGGAGGGGGACCGCCCGAAGGGTGGTGGAGGGGTAGCGACGCTTGGGGCCGGGCGCTGAGCATTCCGCCAGCGCTGCGCCCACCCCTCCACCACTCGCTTCGCGAGCGGTCCCCCTCCGCTTCCAGGGGAGGATTTGAGAGAGCGGAATCTAGCTCCCGCCCCCCGTCTCCGCCACCAGCGCCCCCACCGCCACGCCCGAACGCGCCAGCCCGTCCGCCAGCCCCGACAGATCGTCCGGCCCACCGCGCTCCATCTGCAGGAAAATATCGAGCGAGCCGGCGGCATTCATCACCATGCGGGCGCCGGTGGCGGGCCAGGCGTTGGGGCCGAACTTCACCCGCACCTCGCGCTCGTTCTTCTGCCTGGCCTGCGCCCAGAGCTGCCCGAGCAGCTGCGCGAAGGCGCTGGCGTCGACCTGCGGCGAGGGCGCGTTGGGGACGATCATCGGCGCGTCGGCCAGCGCCTGCCCGAAGGCCCAGCCCTGCGCATCGCCCTGATCCCGGTCGCGATCGTCGCGCGACACCGTCTGCCGCTGGTCGAGACCGTCGACGGCGGCTTCGGCCGTCTCGCGCCCGTCGCCCGGCAGACCGTCCTTTCCCTCACCTTTCGCGGGCAACGCCATCCGCCCCTGCGGCTGGCCGCCTTTCTGCGCGAGCGCGAAGGCATCCTTCATCGCATGCACGTCCCGATCGCTCGGCTGGCCGCGCCCCGCATGGTGCGGCGTCGACCGGGAGGGGGAAACGGGCCGCGAACCGGCGGCGGCGGACAGGCTCATGACATCCTCCTGGCGTCGAGCGCATCGAGCTCGATCGTCTCCTCGCGCCGGCGTTCCGCGCGGCGCTCGATCGCCGCGACATGCTCGACCAGCGCATCGCGCCGCGCCTGCGCGCGGATCAGCGCGGCGCGGCGCTCCGCCTCCGCCGCCTCGCGCTGGCGCTGCTCCTCGGCCGCGTCGTTCACCGCGCTATGGGCGACCGCATAATCGAACCGGCGCCGGTCCAGCAGTGCGAGCAGGATCGCGGCATGGTCGAGATCGCTGGCGAGGCGCGCGCGCGTGTCGATCAGCGCGGTGCGCCGGCGATCGGCCTGCGCCTCGGCGGCGAGGCGGGCGCGCTCTGCCGCCTTGGTCTCCTCACGCGCGATCGCCAGCGCCTGGCTCGCGCCGGTCAGCCGCGCCTCGCGCAGCCGGACGATCCGGCGCGCGCCGCTCATGCCCCCGCCCCCTGCAGCAGCATCAGCGAGGTGGCTAAGGGCTCGGCCATGCCGGCATCCTGGCGGAGCAGCGCGTCGATCTCGGGCCGCGCGGCGATCGCCTTGTCGGCCAGCGGGTCGGAGCCGGGCTTGTACTCGCCGACCTGCACGAGGAATTCGATCTCGGCATATTTGGCCATCAGCGCGCGCACCCGCTGGGCGGCGGCGCGATGATCGGGCGAGGCGAGGCGCGGGAAGACGCGGCTCAGCGAGCCGAGGACATCGATCGCCGGATAATGGCCCGCCGCGCCGAGCTTGCGCGAGAGGACGATATGGCCGTCGAGGATCGAGCGAACCTCCTCCCCCACCGGATCGCCGCCCTCCTCATCCTCCAGCAGCACGGTGTAGATGCCGGTGATCGAGCCCCTCGCGTCGGTGCCGGCGCGCTCGAACAAACGGGGCAGCTCGGCGAAGACCGAGGGCGGGAAGCCGCGCCGCACCGCCGGCTCGCCCGCCGCCAGCCCGATCTCGCGCAGCGCGCGGGCGAAGCGGGTGACCGAATCCATCAGCAGCAGGACGCGCTTGCCCTCCTCGCGAAACCCTTCCGCGATGGCGGTGGCATGGTGGGCGGCGCGCACCCGCTCCATCGCCGGCCGGTCCGACGTGGCGCAGACGATCACCGAGCGGGCGAGGCCTTCGGGCCCCAGATTGTCCTCGATGAACTCGCGCACCTCGCGGCCGCGCTCGCCGATCAGCGCGATCACGATCACGTCGGCGACGCAGAAGCGGGCGAGCATGCCGAGCAGGGTCGACTTGCCGCCGCCGGCCGCCGCGAACACGCCGACGCGCTGCCCGGCGCCGACCGTCAGCAGCGTGTCGATGGCGCGCACGCCGGTCTCCATCGGCGTGTCGATCAGCGTGCGCGCCATCGGCTGCGGCGCGGGCGCGTGGAGCGGGCGGCGGGGCAGAGTGTCCGCGATCGGGCCCAGCCCGTCGATCGGCACGCCCCGCCCGTCGAGCACCCGGCCGAGCAAGGCGGGGCCGTAGGGGATGCGATCCTCGCCCGGCCGCACGATCACCTCGGCATCGACCGAGAGGCCGCGCACGTCCGCCAGCGGGGTGAGGATCGCGGCCTGGCCGGCGATGCCGATCACCTCGGCGGGGATGGACTGGCCGGTGGCGGGCTCCACGATCTCGCAGGCCTGGCCGATGCGCGCTTCGATGCCCGTCACCTTGAGCGTCGTGCCGATCGCCTCGACCAGCCGCCCGCGCCGCTCGACCGTGGTGGCATGCCGCAGCCCTTCGAGCAGCTTCTCGACGGTGGTGGCCTCAGCGCTCACGGGCGGCCTCCGCCCAGCTGCGCTCGATCCGGGTCAGCTGCGTCTCCAGCCCGGCATGGGTGCGACCGAGCGCGGTCTCCACCACGCAGTCGGACGGCCCGAGCAGATCGTCCTCCTCGACGACGATATTGGCGTGACCGGCGAGCCGCTGCGAGGCCTCGGCCAGCGCCGCCGGGGGTACCCGCACGGTCGCCGCCGTGTCGGGCGAAAGCTGCGCGGCGGCGCGCTCGGCAAGGCGGGCGACCATCGGTTCGTCGCCGATCGCGCCGGCGATGCGGCGCACCACCTCCAGCGCCAGCCCGGCAATCTCGGCCTGCCGCTGGCGCTGCGCCTCGCCGGCCTTGATGGCGAGGCGGAACATCTCGGTGCGCATCTCGGCCTCGCCCGAGGCGCGGCCATCGGCGAGGCCCTGCGCATGCCCCTTCTGATAGCCCGCCTCGATCGCCTCGGTGGCGCGGTCCTCGGCCTCGGCGCGGATGCGGCCGGCCTCCGCGAGCAGAGCGGTGGCGTCCTTGAGCGCGGCGATGTCGGTCGCCGGCACGACCGGATCGTCGACCAGCGCGGTCGCGACGCTGTCGGCGTGGAGCAGCACGAAGCTCATGCCGCCGCCTTCATCGCCAGCGCCACGCAGGCGGACGCCGTATCGGCCGGCACGGGCTCCGCATCCGTCGGCGCCCACGCGAGCAGCGGCCGGAGCGGCTCGGGCAATGTCGTGCGGAGCAGCGCATACCCCCGCCCGGCCAGCGCCCCGCCATCCACCGGCTCCAGCTCGGGCGCCTTGCCCGCCAGCCCGATCGCCCAGTCCACCGCCTCCTCGCCCGCTTCATGGGCATGCTCGCCCAGCCAGGCGCCGTCGATCGAATGGGCCAGCGTGTCGGCGATCGAGGCGAGCGCGGCGCGCTGCGCCACCCGTTGCTGGGCGGGACGCGGCAGGCGCGCCCAGGCCGGCACCTTCGGCAGGTCGCGCAGCGACAGCGCCTCCTCCTCGCGCCCCTCCAGCCGGCGGAGCAGCGCGGCGGCGCGGCGTTCGCCGGGGCCGCCATCGCGCGCGACGAGGTCGCAGCCGATCGCGGCCAGAGCGGCGCGGCGGGCGGCGGCGCTCATGCCCGGCGCTCCGGCTGGACGAGCACGGCACGGCGCTGGTGCCAGCGGCGGATCGCCGGATAGCCGACCCACAGGCCGAGCAGCAGCAGGATCGGGACGATCGCCGCGCCGAGGCTGGCCGAGATCGTCCCGCCCGGCGATCCCGGCGCGACGATCGGCACGTCCTGCGCCGGGAAGGTCTCGACCGAGACATTGTCGATCTTCAGGCCCTCCACGGAGTTCACCACCAGCGCCTTGATCTTGCCGACCTGCGCATCGATGTTCGTGCCCGGCCGGTATTTGATGAAGACGGCGGCCGAGGCCGGCGTCTGCTGGTCGGCATCGGCGAGCGGCCGGTCCTGCGGCAAAGCGAGCTGCACGCGCGCCTGCACCACGCCATCGATATCCGAGATGGTGTGGGTCAGCTCCTGGCTGAGCCCGTAGACCAGCCGCGCCCGCTCCTCGGTGGGCGAGGAGACGAAGCCTTCCTTCTTGAACACGGTGCCGAGCGAGGCGAAGTCCTCGCGCGGATAGCCCTGCGCGTTCAGCACCTGCACGGCGTGCGCGAAATCGCCCTTGGAGGTGGTCAGCGCGAAGCCGGCCTCGCCCTCATTCTCCTTGGATGCCGAGATGCCGGCGGTCTGCAGCACCGCGATCATCTCGTTGACCTGCGATTCGCTGAGCTTGCCGTAGAGCTCCGCCCGTCCGCACCCGGCCAGCACGAGGCAGAGCGCGAGCCCGGCCAGCTTCGCCTGTTTGCGCCAGTCCATGATATCCTCCTCCGGCGGCCATCCGCCGCCTTCCGGTCAGCTCTGCTGGCGGAACAGCTGCTGGATGCCGTCCGACGTGCGGTTGGCGATGCTGGACGTCAGCTGGCAGTGGAACATGAATTCGTGGCACCGCATGGTGAGTTGCACCACCTCGCCCGGCGTCATGTCCTTGCCCTTGGCCGAGGCGGTCCTGGCGGTCTCCGCGACCGACCGCGCCTCGCCATTGACCTGCTCCAGCTGGCTGAACACCGCCTTCATCGCCGGCGCCAGCGCATCCGCGCCGGCCGGCCCGACGATGGACTGGGCGGCGGTGAGCGATCCCTGGAAGCTCGCCTGGTCGGCGATCGAGGCGGCGGGGCCGGCCTGGATCGTATCGACCGGCGGCGGGGTGGCGGCGCCCGCAGACGCCGCCGCAATGGCTTCGACCGACATGGTCAATCCTTCCGCGCCATCGTCTCGAGCGCCTTGCCGACGCTGTCCACCGAGCTGGACGAGCTTTGCGCCATGAAGCTCATGCGCAGCGATTCGGCGGTGAGCTGGGTGATGGCGGACGGATTGTCGCTGCCGCCCGCGCCGATCCCGTCGGACATCTGCTGGATGCGGCCGGCCTCCTGGTCGAGCGTGTTGCCCCACGCCTCGGACAGCGCCTCGAACCAGCTGCCGCTGTCGCCGCGGCGCGTGCCCGAGCCATTGGTGCCCACGGAGGGCGCGGCGGCCAGCATGCCGAGATTGTTGTCGATCGTCGTGTTCACCATGTCTCTTCCTTCCTTGGGTTCCGGACGGTCAGAATGTCAGCCGCGTCTCGCGGACATTCTTCTCGAGCAGGACGGTGTTGCCCCGGATGGCAACGAGCTTGTGCCCGCTCGGCATCATGGCGCCCGGGAAGTAATGGGCGCCGTCGGCGGTCGCGATGTAGGAGGGGTCGCCGGCGACCACGGTCGACACCTTCTTGGTTGCATCCTGGACGCTGCGCAGCGGCGCGTCGTCGGGCGCGAGATCGTCCCGGATCGCCACCTGGCTGACGGCGGGAACGTCGGCCTTCACCGCGTCGAGCAGCTTGGTGCGATCGTCGCCGGTGAGCGGCGTGGTCCGCAGCTCGATCGAGGTCCGCCCGATCGGCGTCGCCACCGCGTCATGGCCGTGGATGCGCGCGACGTCGGCACTGGCCTGGGCGAGCTCCTGGCTGGTCTGCACCTGCACGGTGCCGGGGACGTAGGCGGTGCGCAGCACGTCCTGCGCGCGCACCCGGTCGGCCTCCGTCGCCACCACGCCGGTGACGACGACGCCTTGCCGGGTCGCGTCCGGCACGGCCGCCAGGCCGGGCAGGCCGGCCCGATCCAGCGCGGTCTCGGCGCGATCGGCGGCATTGCCGCGCAGGCCGAGGAGGGTGACCGCCGGCCCGGCCGCCGTCGCGCCGACCAGCAGCAGGCCGGCGATGGTGAAGGCGATCGCGCGCCGGCCGGTGAACAGTTCGGCGAACCGCTCGCCGGCGGTGGCGACCATCGCGCCGGCCGTGTCCATCATCGTGGGCGGCGGCGGCGGCACCGCCGGCACGCTGGCGGCGAGCCCGCCCGCCTCCTGCCAGCGCGCGCTCGCCGGATCGCCCCAGGCCAATGCGACGCCTCCGATCGCGAAGGGCACGTAGGGCGGCAGCAGCGCCGTCTGCCCGGCGGACAGCGAGGAGCCTAGCAGGCTCGCCTCGCCACTCAGCACGACGATCTGCGCCGCACCGCTTTCGTCGAAGCGAAGGTCCAGCGCGATACCGCGGGTGGCGGGATCGCGGATCACCACGTCCTGCCAGAATTGATGGCCGATCGAGAGCGTGCCGGCCGGCGGCAACACCTTCTCCGTGCCCGCGAGGCGGCCGTTGAGAACACGCAGCACATGGGGCGCCGGTGCATCCGTCACTTGAGCTTCTCCGAGAATGAAGGGGACATCGGCGTGGCCGGCACGGCGGCCTGCGACACCTGGGTGGTGGTGGAGGCGCCGAGCGTCGCCAGGCGCGGGGTGATCAGGAAGAGGCGCTCGGTGTGGCCGCGCTCGCGCGACTTCACCTTGAACAGGTTGCCGAGCAGCGGAATGTCGCCGAGCAGCGGGATCTTGTACTCGTTGTCGAGATCCTCATCGATGGTCATGCCGCCGAGCAGCAGGCTCTGGCCGTCGGTGACGATCGCCTGGGTGGACACGCTGGACTTGTCGACCAGCGGGATGTTCTGGACCTGCGAGCTGGGGCTGATGCTGCCATCCTCGATGTTGACGAGCATGCGGATGCGGGTCTGGTCGTGATCGCGGAAGACGTGCGGGTTGACGCGCAGCACGGTGCCCGCCGTCACGTTGAACAGGTCGACCTCCTCGCGGCCGGCGACCTTGACGTAGAATGTGCGGGTCCGGTCGAACACGGCCTCGACATTGGCGAGCGTCATCACCTGCGGGCGGCTGACGATGTGGGCGGCGCCCTTGTTCTCCAGCGCTGTGATGCGGCTGATGAACTCGCGATGGCTGCCGATGATGGTGCCGAGCGACAGGCCCTGCCCGTTGGGCGCGATGTTCATGGCATTGTCGCGGCGATCGTCGGTGATCCGGGACAGGCGCCCGTCCGAATCGGCGTTGCCCGGATTGGCCGCGTCGCTGCCGCCGCCGAACAGGGCGTTCACCCCGCCCGAATTGAACCGCCAGTTGATGCCGAGCTGGCGCAATTTGTCGGTGTTGATGTCGATGATCGTCGCCTCGACCTCGACGATCTGCGGCTCGACGTCGAGCGCGCGGATCAGCGAATCGTAGGCGGCCATGCGTTCCGGCACGTCGCGCACGATGATCGCGTTGAGATAGGGTTCGGGCTCGATGCGGACGATGTCCTGCGTCAGCGGCGCGACGATGTCGGTGTCGGTCATGCCCGGCAGATTGCCGTACTGGCCGCCTCCGGCGAGGGCGCCCGGATAGGCCGCGCCCGGCGTCAGGCCCGGCACCGGCAGGCCCAGCACCGGCGTCTGCGCCTGGTTGGGCGCCAGCGCGTCGAGGCCGAGCCCTTTGAGGCGCGGCTGGCTCTGGCGCAGCGGCACCGATCCGAAGGTCGGCGTCTTCGCGCCGGCCGGGCGGCGATCGAGCACCAGATCCTGCAGCGTGGTGGCGAGGCCGGGAATGCTGACCTCGCGCCCGCCAGCGTCGACCTGCGTGTCCTCGGCGCGGGCATAGCGCAGGTAGAAGACGCGGAATTCGAGCGGCGGCAGCCCGCCGGCCGACGGCGCGGCCAGCACATTGCCCACCGCGCTGGCGGTCGGCAGGTTGGGGCCGGTGCCCATATGGGCCAGCGCGTTGACCTGATCGATGAAGCGCGGCGTGCCGCTGGCGACGATGTTGCCGTCGCTCGACGCCCTCACGAAGTTGCGGGCATTGCCGAGATGCTGGGCGGCGACGCGCTGCACCACCTTCTGCGCCACCGCCGGGCCGGCCGGGATGGTCTGCACGGCGAGGTCGCTCGCCGGATAGACGTAGAAGGCGGCGCCATCGTCATAGCCGACGAGGTTGAAGGCCTTGGCGATGTCCGAGAAAATCTTGTCGACGCCGCCGGTGAAGGTGCCGTTGACGGTGCCGATTAGGCCGGGCGCCGGCACCACCGGGCGGCCGACGCGGCCGAACAGGTCCCGGAGGAAATCGCCAACCGGCTGGTCCCGCGCGACGATCGCCGAGCCGCTGGTGTCGACATTGGCGGGCGCCACGGACGGGCTCGACACGGGCGGCATGGCGGGTGTCGTCACCGCATTCTGGGCGCGCGCGGACGCGGCGCCGGCCAGCAGCAAGGCGACAGCAGAAACGCGAAGGATGTTATGTTTTTGCACGCACGTCTCCTTATTCGGCGGCGATCGCGGTGGGGGCGGCATCGTCCTGCGGCAGCATCGCGGCGGGCAGGCCGATCTGGCCGAGCACGTCGAGGCGGACCGTCGGCGAGAGTTCGTTGAAGGACAGGACCGGCATGTCGAACAGCGCGGGCTCGATCAGCTTGCGCACCGCGCGGCGCGCCTCGAAGCTGGTGACGAGCACGGTGGCGCCGGTCGACGCGATGGTCTGGTCGATCGTCTCGACCAGTGCGCGCGCCACTTCGGGCTGGAGCGCCAGGCGCTCGACGCCGTCGATCAGGCGGGTCGCGTCCTTGATCATCTGCTCGAGCTCAGGGGTGATCACCAGCGCCTTGAGCTCGCCGTCGCGCGCCACCGCATCGAGCAGGTAGCGCTTGAGCGCGATGCGGGTGCGGTCGGCGACGCGCGACGGCTCGCGATCCTGCGCGGCGGCGTCGGTGATGCCCTCCAGCACGTCGCGCATGTTGCGCAGCGGCACCTCCTCCTCGGCGAGGCGGCGCAGCACCTCGGCGATGCGCGCGGCGGGGACGGCGCGGACCGCCTCCTTGACCACTTCGGGATAGTCCTCGCCGATCCGGTTGAGCAGGGTGACCGCCTCCTGCACGCCGAGGAAGGTGGCGAGGTTGCGGCGGAGCAAGGCCTCGATCGCCAGCACCAGGGTTTCGGGATCGAGCACGTCACCGGTGCCGACCGGCGATTCGAAGGTCAGCAGCCGCCAGCCCGGCGCGCTTTCCGGCGCGGCGAAGTGGATCGCCAGCCTCGGCAGCGGCACGCCCGATCGATACTGGAGCGCGTCCATCATCTGGGTCAGCCGCTCGGCCAGCTCGCCCGCCTGCGGCTGGGGCAGCGGCCGCCCGGCGATTTCCAGCAGGAGCGGCACCACCGGCGCGGGCGCCTTGGGCGCGGCCAGCAGGGTGGTCGGCGCCGGCGCGTCGGCCTTGGCGATCAGCTTGCGCATCGGGCCGCCGTAGCGGACGACATAGGGTTGCAGGCGCGGATGCATCACCGCTCCGGCGAGCAGCGCGAGGACGCCCAGCACCAGGAACACGCCCACCGGAAAGCCCGGCACCAGCGCCATCAGGAAGCAGATCGCGCCGACGAACAGCAGCACGCGCGGATTGGCGGAAAGCTGGCGCTGGATCGCCTGGCCGAGATTGTCGTTGCTGTCCTCGTCGGTGGTGCGGGTCACCATCAGGCCCGCCGCCATCGCGCCGAGCAGCGCCGGAATCTGCGCGACGAGGCCCTCGCCGATCGTCAGGATCGAATATTTCTGGGTCGCGTCCGAAAGATCGAGCCCCTGCTGCATCACCCCGATGGCGAGCCCGCCGATCAGGTTGACGATGACGATCACGATCGAGGCGATGGCGTCGCCCTTCACGAACTTCATCGCGCCGTCGAGGCTGCCGTGGAGCTTGCTCTCCAGCTCCAGCACGCGGCGCCTGCGTCGCGCCTCGTCCTTGTCGATCAGGCCCGAGCGCAGGTCGCTGTCGATCGACAGCTGCTTGCCGGGCATGGAATCGAGGCTGAACCGCGCCGCCACCTCGGCGACGCGCTCGGCGCCCTTGGCGATGACGATGAACTGCACGACGGTGATGATCAGGAACACCACCAGGCCGACGACGATGTTGCCGCCCGCCACCACCTTGCCGAAGGTCTGGATGATGTGGCCGGCATGGCCGTACATCAGGATCAGCCGCGTCGTGGAGATGGACAGCGCCAGTCGAAACAGGGTCGAGACCAGGAGGATCGACGGGAAGGCCGAGAAATCGAGTGGCCCACGAATGTAGAGCGTGGTCAGCAGCAGCATCACGCCGAAGGTGATGTTCACGCCGACCAGCAGATCGATGATCAGCGTCGGCATCGGCAGGATCATCAGCGCGACGATCGCCACCACGCCCGCCACCAGCACGAGGTCCGCGACCCTGGCCGAGAAGGAGATGGTCGGCCGCACCTCGGCCGACTGGAGATAGGCCCGGATGCTCATCAGGGGGCTCCGTAGCTGCCGACGTAGCGGCCCATCACCTGGCCGACATAGCCGCGCGTCTCGCGGAAGGCGGGCACGCGCATCCCCGCCTTCAGCACCGCGCCGGGCCCGGCATTGTAGGCGGCGACGACCAGCGGCACGTTGTTGCCGAGCCGCGCCTGCAGCGTCTTGAGATAGGCCGCGCCGGCGCTGAGCGCGAGCTCGGGATCGGTGAGCATGGCGCCCGGATCGGCGACGCCGAGGCTCCGCGCGGTCTGCGGCATCACCTGCATCAGGCCGAGCGCGCCCTTGTTCGAGACGGCCGCCGGGCGCCCGCCGGATTCGGTGCGCACCATCGCGGCGAGCAGCTTCGGATCGACGCCGTAGCGCGCGCCCACCCGCTCGACGAGATCGCCCGCCGACGCGGTGCCGGGGCTGGCCCGCATCACCGCCTGCTCGGCACGAACGAGCTGGCGCCGCATCGCCGGCATGGCGATCGAGACGGGCGCGGGCGTGTCCACCGGCGCGCCGGCGGCCGGCACCATGCGCGCGATCGGCGAGCTGCCGCACAATTCCATAGCCGCGCTGAACCGGGCATCGCTGATGCCGGTCCCGCAATCGATCGACACAGTCCCGGCGCGCGCCAAGGCGGGCGCGGACCAGACGAACAGGCCCAGGGTGACAATTCCCCGACACGGCCACAGACGCATCGCACGCATACGCCGTCTCCACCTTTGCCCCCGACAAGATCGTCGGGATGAAGTTGAAGTCAGACTTGAGATCGCGGGTCCTGCGAACCGGGCGGGCTTCGTCCGGCCCTTAAAGCGTAACCATGACGAAGGCGGCATTGAACCCCCGTATTTCAACGGGTCATCGTGGTTATGGCTCAGCCTGTCATGAATTATCGACGCTTTATCGAATACGGAAAAGGTTCCACACAATCCCGAAACATTCGATAAATCCGGCCGATTCCACATATCTTCGGCAGTCGGGGCAATCGTTAACAATACAGTCTCGTGACAGTTTGTGGTCAGCAGATGGATTGACTGACTCCATCTCCCGGAGAGATAAAAAGAGCGTTCGACTTGCAGTGGGTCCTGCGGACGAACGGGATGACAGGCAGCGAATACTGTCGGTTATCCTTACAATTAGTGGCTTCGCCTCGGCACTCCTGTGCACGGTTTCCGTTACGGAATCCGATGCTCGTCCGTGCGTGGAGAGTGGCGTTGGCCGAGAAGAATGACGGCGGCGACAAGACCGAGCACCCCACGCCCAAGCGGCTGCGGGATGCGCGGAAGAAGGGCGACGTCGCCAAATCCAAGGACGTGACCGCGACGGCCACGCTGCTGGTGTGGCTGCTGGTCATCGTCTTCGGCGCCGGTTTCGCCGGCAGCCGGATCATGAGCCTGTTCGACGCGGGCTTCGCGATGGTGGCGCGCAGCCAGCCCTTCGCGATGTCCGCCGGCGCGCTCGGCTGGCATGCGGTGACCGTCGGCCTGCTGATCACCGCGATCGCGCTGGTGCCCGCCGCGGCGACCGGCATGCTCTCCGAATTCCTCCAGGCCGGCGGCATCTTCACCACCGAGAAGCTCAAGCCGACGCTCGACAAGATGAACCCGGCGGAGGGCATCAAGCGGATGTTCTCGATGGACAATGTCATCGAGCTGCTGAAGACGCTGGCCAAGGCGCTGCTGATCGGCTTCGTCACCTGGCTGGTGCTGCGCGGCTCGCTCGCCGACATCCTCGAGAAGACCGGCCCCCTGCTCCAGCCCACCGCCGCGACGGACGGTCGCGCGGCGGCGGCGGCCGTGCTCGGCGAGACGGGCGGCCTGCTCCGCTCGGTGCTGCTGTGGACCTTCGGCGTGTTCCTGCTCGTCGCCGTGCTGGACATGGCGTGGCAGCGGCACAGCTACATGAAGAAGCTCCGCATGAGCCTGCGCGACATCCGCGACGAGGTGAAGGAGAATGAGGGCGACCCCTACATCAAGCAGAATCGCCGCCAGCTCCACGAGGAGTGGGCGAGCCAGAATGCGGTCGGCGCGGCGCGCGACGCCTCGGTGCTGGTGGTCAACCCCACCCACATCGCGATCGCCATCGACTATGATCCGGAGAGCTGCCCGGTGCCGGCGGTGAGCGGCAAGGGCGAGGGTCCGCTGGCCCAGGCGATGCGCGAGGCGGCGGAGGAGGCCGGCGTGCCGATCGTCCGCCACGTGCCGGTGGCCCGCGCCCTGTTCGAGCGCGCGGCGGTGGACGAGCTCATCCCCAAGGACATGTTCGAGGCGATCGCCCAGATCATCCTGTGGGCGGGCCGCGTGCGGGCCGGCGACGCCGCCAACCATGCCGACCTCGGCGCAGCGCAGGGGGCAAGCTGATGGATTCGACCATGGGCACCGCGCTGTCCGGCCTGCTCGGCACGATCGTCGCGCTGGCGATCGTCCTCGGCCTCGCCTGGCTGGTGCTGCGCGGCCTGCGCCAGTGGCAGGATCGCGGCTTCGGCCGCCCGGCCGACCTGCCCGACCATCCGATGCGCTTCGTCCGCGCGCTGCCGATCGGCCAGCGCGAGCGGCTGATGCTCGTCGAGGTGAAGGGGGAATTGATGCTGATCGGGGTTTCCCAAGGGTCGATCAGCTTGTTGCGTCATTGGGGCGAGACGGCCGCGCCGCCGCCCGTTGGGGAGAGCGCGCCATGAGTAGCCGACCGACCTCGCTCCGATCCGGGCTGCGTTCGATCGAACCGGATCGCGCCCGGCTGCAGACGATGCTGATTGCCGCGCTCAACCAGCGCCGGATCGAGGATCTGCGGACCAGCGCGCGCCTGGCGCCGGCGCGGGACCGGGCGGCCGCGACGGGGTGGATCCAGTTCGTCACCGATCGCGGCCCGGTCGCGATCGCGCCGCTGCTGGTCGACGGCGCGCTCGCCCGCACCACGACCGCGCAGGGCCAGCCGGACGGCGCCAGCGCCGCCGCGATGCTGGCGCGCATCGAGCCGCTGGTCGCGGCGCTGGAAGCGGTGCTGGGCGCGGCGCTCCACCCGGACGGGCTGGTGACCGATCCCGGCGAGGAGCAAGTGCTCATCCGCCTCGATGCCGACGGACCGGACGGGGCGATGCGCCACCGCCTGCTGGTCGCCGTGCCGGCCACGCTGGATGCCGAGCCGATCGCCGTGCCGCCGATGCTCACTGGCGCGCTGGCCGGCCTGCGCCTGCGCTGGACCGCGCGCCTGCCCGCCCCCGCCATCCCTGCACCCCGCCTCGCGACGCTGGCGCGCGGCGACCTCATCCTGCTCGGCACCGGCCCGCACGTCGCGCGGCTGGCCCTGCCGGGCCGCAACGACAGACCCACCGGCCGCATCGATCTCGCGGCCGGCCACATCCTCCTCACCGAGGACCCGCACGAGAGGGACGACATCGTGACCGACCCGACCGCCGAGACGACCGAGACCCAGGCGACGTTCGTCGAGGCGCCTTCCGGAGGATCGCCCGACTGGAGCGGGGTGCGCGTGCCCGCCACGATCGAGTTCGATGGCGGCGGCTTCACCGCGGCCGAGCTCGCCACGCTCGGCAAGGGCAGCGTGCTCCCCCTCCCCGCGCAGGGCGGCACCATCGCGGTGCGCGTGATCGCGGGCGAGAAGGTGGTCGCCGAGGGCGAGCTGGTGACGGTCGGCGAGGGCTTCGGCGTGCTCGTCACCGCCACGCGCGGGCAGCAAGAGGACTGAGCGCGTGGACCTGTCGACCTTCACGCCCGGCTCCGCGCTCGTCGTCGTCATCGCGCTGGCGATCGCGCCCTTTTTCGCGGTGATGGTGACCAGCTTCACCAAGATCGTGGTGACGCTGAGCCTGCTGCGCAATGCGCTCGGCCTCCAGCAGGTGCCGCCCAACATCGTGCTCAACGGGCTGGCGCTCGTGCTGTCGCTCTACGTGATGTACCCGGTCGGCCAGCGCATGGAGGCCGCCGTCCAGCAGAGCCACCAGACGCACGTGATGGGCTCCACCACATCGATGCTGGACACCGCCAACGTCGCCAAGGAGCCGCTGCGCGATTTCCTGATCAAGCATAGCGATCCCAACGAGCGCGCCTTCTTCCTCAAGACCGCGCAGCGCGTCGCCGATCCGGATCGCGCGCTCGACATGAGCGATCGCGACTTCGTGGTGATCACCCCGGCCTTCGTGGTGAAGGAGCTCAGCCTCGCCTTCCAGATCGGCTTCCTGATCTTCCTGCCCTTCCTGGTGATCGATCTCGTCATCTCCAACATCCTGCTGGCGATGGGCATGATGATGCTCTCCCCCACCACCATCTCGCTGCCGTTCAAGCTGCTGCTGTTCGTGCTGGTCGACGGCTGGGTGAAGCTCGCCCACGGCCTGGTGCTGAGCTACACATGAACGGCGATTTCCTCGCGCTGACCAACGATGCCCTGTGGCTGGTGCTGATCCTGTCGGCGCCGCCGATCGTCGTCGCCTCGGTGGCGGGCCTGCTGGTCGCGGTGCTGCAGGCGGCGACGCAGATCCAGGAACAGACGCTGCAATATACCGTGAAGTTCTTCGCGATCGTGCTGACCCTGTTCGTCACCGCGTCGCTGCTGGGATCGTCGCTCTACCGCTTCGGCGACCGGGTGTTCACCGACTTTCCCGGCCTGATCCGGCAATCGCGATGAGCGATATCCACCTCCCTCCTCCCCTCACCGTTCGGGCTGAGCTTGTCGAAGCCCTGCCTCCTCGTCATGCCAGCGAAAGCTGGCATCTCGGGCGGCACGCGCAGCACCCGCCCCGGGGAGACCCCAGCTTTCGCTGGGGTGACGGGAAAAGGACAGCCCTGCGACAGGCTCAGGGCGAACGGGGAGAGGTGCGCGCGCCATGAACGGCTGGGCGGACCAGATCCTCCTCCTCGGCGTCGCGACCGCGCGGATCGCGACCGCCTTCGTGATGCTGCCGCTGTTCGGATCGGACACGGTGCCGGCGATGGTGCGCAACTCGATCTTCATCGCGCTCGGCCTGATCTCGCTCGCGCTCCAGCCGCCGCTCTCCACCGCCCTGATCGCGCCTGCCGGCTGGATCGCGATCTTCGCCAAGGAAGCGTTTTGCGGGCTGGTGATCGGCTTCTTCTTCGGATCGGTGCTGTGGGCGCTCGAATCGGCGGGGCAGATCATCGACCTCAAGGTCGGCGCCACGATCGGCCAGGTCACCGATCCGCTGACCGGCAACCAGACCTCTCTCAACGGCGCCTTCCTCAGCCGGCTCGCCAACATCGTCTTCATCTTCTCGGGCGGCCTGTCGCTGCTCGTGAAGGTGCTGATGGAAAGCTACGCCTTGTGGCCGATCGCCTCGCCCATGCCGAAGCTCGATCCGCGCGGCCTGATCCTGTTCGAGGGCGAGTTCGGGCGGATGATGGTGCTCGCCATGCTGTTCGCGGCGCCCGTGCTCACCGTGCTGTTCCTGATCGATTGCGGGCTGGGGCTGATGAACCGCTTCGCCCAGCAATTGAACGTCTTCAGCATCTCGCTCTCGATCAAGGCCTTCGCCGCGACGTCGGTGCTGTTCCTGCTGGTCGGTTCCTATGTCGATGCCATCGCCCGCGACGTGGCGAGCCGCCCGCAGCTGATCGAGGCGATCCTGAAGGGGATCGGGCGATGATGGCGCAGCCCGTGCCCGAGCCCCAGGGCCCTGCGCAATCGCCCGAGGACGAGCGCCTCGCCGCGATCGCCGAGCTGCTGCGCAAGGCGGACGCGCTGCCCGGCGCCGCCGCGCCGGTCAGCCTGGGCGAGCATATCGTCGAGGCGGCGCGCGTGCCCAGGCGCCACCGCGAGTCGCTGCTCAAGCTGACGCCGATGGAGCTCACCTGCATCCGCTTCCTCGGCTGGGGCCGCTCCAACGGCGACATCGCGACCCTGCTGCTGATCTCCGAGAACACCGTGCGCGTCCATCTCTCCAACGTCGCGCGCAAGCTGGAGCTGGACGGAATGCGCGAGCTGGCGGCCCTCGCCGGCCTGCTCTTCTACCCGTCGGAATGACGGCTAATCGAAACGACTAGGGAGGCTAATCGGAACGCTCAGAGCCGCGACGAAGGTCGAATGCCATAACGATCCCGTCGAGCCAGCCAGTCGGTTCGACACCGCCGCCGAGAGGGCGGCATCGAACCGATCAAACCAAGGAGAAATGCGATGTCCGGTGGTTTCAACCCAGTCAATCTCGCTATCCAGGCCTCCCTCGCGATCAGCACCGGCGGGACCAGCCTTCTCGTCCAGGCGGCCGCGCAGCAGCTGATGCAGTCGATCGGCCAGGAGCTCATCGGCCAGCTCGGCCAGGCGATGGGCGTGCCGCAGGACGTCGTCAGCCTCGCCCAGGGCATGATCGGCGGCAACGGCTCGTCCCTCGGCGCGGCGGTGTCCGCCTTCGGCGACATGAGCGGCCTGTCGAGCACGCAGCAGGGCTCCATGCAGAACGAGATCGAGTCGATGATCAGCGACTTCGTTCAGCAGAATGCCCGCAACGACGGTTCGGACGGCTCGGGCAAGGATTCGTGGCTCGTCGCGCTCGCCAAGGCGCTCGGCAAGGTGGCCGATCACCAGGCCGACCAGCTGCAGAGCGACGCCAACCAGCTCACCGGCAAGGACGACAAGCCCTCCGATGTCTACAAGGTGCAGGGCGAATCGCAGGAATTCGGCCTGATGATGAATGCCTTCACGGACATCATCAAGACGATCGGCCAGGCGATGGGCCAGACCGCCAGCAAGAACTAAGCGAGCTATACAGTGCCGGGCGCGCGGTTCCGCGCGCCCGGCATTCGTTTCGTCTCACGCAGGTCGCTCGATCCTTATCATGAGGTGCAACCCATTACGCCCTCGGCTAGTTTTCCATGCAGGTTCATCGCGCGCTCGACCCGCGAGGTTCCGCCAGGCTTCCAGGGGGCAGCGAAGCCAACAGCAGCGAACGGCAACCGACAGGAGAAGTTGTTCATGGCAAGGATGAGCGCCTCACGGATGGTCGCGGCATTGGCGCTGGGGGGCATGGCGTGGCAACCCGCTCTCGCCGATTTCACCCCCTGGATGCCGGCGGAAAGCATGGTCACCTACCATGCCATTCACGGCTGGGTGTCGCATTCCGATTCCACGACGAGCCCCGCTCCCAGGCCCATGGCCGCGGCGCGACCCGGGCCCGGCGCGGCGCAGGTCCCGCTGCGCTACGTCGCCAGTCCCGCCGTCCGCCAGCAGGTGCTCGCCGATCTCATCGGGCGGATCCGGACGAAGGATCCGCAAAGCGCGCAGGCGATCCAGACGGCCTTCGCCAGATATGACTATGACAAGCTCTATGACGGCATCGCCGCCCCCTACGGGCTGAGCGGCAACGATGCCGGCAATACGATCAGCGCCTATCTGATCCTCGGCTGGCTGATCGCCAACGGCCAGCAGGACGTGCCCGGCGGCCGCGCCGCCGCGATCGCCGTGCGCGCGCAGATCGCGCGCACGCTCGTCGGCAACCCGGCCGCCCCGCGCGAGAAATGGGCGGAGCTGGGCGAGGACCTCAAGCTGCAATTCCTCATCGCCCATTCCGGCTGGCAGACCTCCCTGAAGGAGAATAGCGCCCGCCAATATTCGGACAGCATCGCGCGCCGGTTCGGCCAGCAGTTCGGCATCGATCTTCGCTCCATCGCGCTCGACGGGCGGGGATTCACCCGTCGCGGTTGACCGACGAGCCGGAGGACAAGCCTCATTCATGGGGAGGGACCGGAGGCAAAGCCGGCCTTTCCCCGTCTTTAGGAGAGAGGAATTGGGCAGGATCGCCATGCGCGTGATGGGCGGGGCCAGCGCGTTGATCGGGGGCGCCGCGATCGCCCAGGCCCCGATCCAGCCCGTGTACAATGCGATGGGCGCCTATGCGTCGGGCATGATGAACGTCGTGGCATTGGGGCAGCCCTTGGCCTTCCAAGCCAGGAATGCCCGCTTGCGGGCCGAGGCGCAGCTTGGGAACCGCCCCTCCCCGGTGCCACCGCCATCCGCGCCGCTCGCCTTCGCGCCCGGCAATGGCGCCCAGACGGTGAATGCCTATGTCGCGCGGATTTCCCGGCAGGATCCCACGGCGGGCGCGCAGCTGCGCACGGCGCTCGCCGGCAAGAATGTCCCCGCCCTCTTCGGCCAGCTCGTCGGACCGTTCGGCCTCAACGATCACGACGTCGCCGACGCGATGGCCGCGCATCTGATCATGCGCATGATGGTCGCGACGGGCGCGCCGCCGCCTTCGCCGCAGGGCGTGCGCAACGTCCGCGATTCCGTGGCCCAGGCGCTGGCGCAGGATCCGAAGATGGCCTCGGAAGGCTATCGCGGCCAGATCGGCGGCGAGGCGCAGCTGGATTTCGTGCTGGTCAACTCCACATGGCGCGCGATCGGGGCAGGCCAATGGCCCGCCGACGCGGCCGCGCAATATCGGCAGGGCGTCGCCGCCGACCTCGCGCGCGAAGGCGTCGACCTCGACAGCATGCGACTCACGCCCGATGGCTTTGCCGCCAAATGAGCCGGCGAAGCGCCCATAAAGCCGTCCTGGCGCCCGTGAGGCTCGCCGCCGCCGCCCTGGCCCTGACCGGCACCTGGCCCGCGCGGGCCCAGATCAGCACCTGGGATTTCAGCTCCATGCTGGCCACGAACCAGGAGCTGGCCTCCAGCGCCTGCCTGGCGGGCCGGTGCGGCGCATCCCCTCCGGCCCGCCGTGGCGCGGCACCCCGCCCGAGCGTCGCGGCGACCGCGATCGGCCGCCCCGTTCCGCGCGGCGCTCCCCAGGTCCCGCTGCGCTACACCCCCAGCCCCGCTGTCCACCAGCAGGTGCTCGGCGATCTCATCGGGCGGATCCGGGCGAAGAATCCGCGGGATGCGGAGGCCATCCAGGCGGTCTTCGCGAAGAACGATTACGGCACGCTCTATGACGGCATCGCCGGCCCCTATGGACTGAGCGGCAACGACGCCGGCAATGCGATGACCGCCTATCTGATCCTCGGCTGGCTGATCGCCAACGGCCGGCAGGACGTGCCCGCCGGCCGCGCCGCCGCTCTCGCGGCGCGCGCGCAGATCGCCGGCGCGCTCGCCGAGAGCGGTGCGCCGCGTGAAACATGGGCGGCATTGGGCGAGGAGCTGAAGCTCCAGTTCGTCATCGCCCATGCCGGCTGGCTGAGCGCCATGAGGGAGGGCCATGCCCTGCCCTATGCCGACGGCGTCGCGCGGCAGTTCCAGCAGGTCTACGGCATCGACCTGCGCCGCACCGCGCTCGATGCGGGCGGCCTGCACCGGCCGGGATCATGACGGCGGTCCTCCGTACGGAGCGCCTGCTGCTCCGCCCGATCGCGGCGGAGCACAGGGAGGCGATCGCCGCGCTCCATGCCGATCGCCGGGTCGCCGCCCAGCTGGTCGACGGCATCCCCGACACGCCGGCCAAGGCCGACGTGCTGCTGCGGTGGAACGCGCCGATGGCGGCGCATGGCTACGGCACCTTCGCGGTGCATCGCCTCGGCTCGACGGCGCTGATCGGCCTCTTCTCGCTCACCCCCTTCGATGGCGACGAGACCCGGCTGGAGCTGGGCGGCAAGCTGCTGCCATCCGCCTGGCGCGGCGGGCTCGCGCTCGAGGCCGCCGCCGCGCTGATCGATCATGCCTTCGGCACGCTCGGCCGCGATCGGCTGGTCAGCGCCTTCCACCCCGATCACCGCAGCGCGCCTGCCTCGCTCGGCCGCCTCGGCTTCGTGGCGGAGGGCGAAGGCCTGCTGTTCGGCCGGCCCGTCCGCATCATGGGCCTGAGCCGCGACGCCTGGATCGCGCAGGGGCGCCGGCCCGCTCGCCCGCGACGGACGGATAGTCGTTCCGATGATGGCGCCCCGGCCCGCGACGCGCGATATCCGGAGCGGACGATGGCCATGACGGCCGAGCAACTGGACAGATGACATGATCGGCGTCTCGCGACTTTCCTCGATCCTGCCGACCGGCCAGCAGGAGTCCGCCGGCGCCCGGCAGGTGAAGGAGGAGACGCAGGCGGCGATCGGCGAGCTCGGCCACCGCACCTTGTCCTGGGTCGCGGCGAGCGCCCGCACCGGCGATTCGGGCGCCGCGGCCTGGTCCTCGGCGGCAGGCGCCGGCAGCGGCTTCGTTCCCGACGGGAGCAAGCTCGCCCAGCGCGGCGACGTCTACGACCTGCGCGGCATGAGCAGCGACATCGCGATCCGCATGGGCGGCACGCCGGCGCAGGAAGGCGCCCTCCATCGCGCGCTGGAGGATTTCACCCGCGCCGCCGTGGTGCAGACCGCCGGCCTCGCGGGCGCCTCGCCCGAGCGCCAGACGGCCGGCTTGCGCGATGCGCTCGACAGCGCGCTCGGCGGCGACAGCGAAGACGGCATCGATGGCGTGACGGCCCGCATCGAGCAGGCGACCGCCACGCTGGCCGGCCAGAATGGCAACTGATGGCGATCGAGCCGATCGGCCGCAGCGTGGCGCGGGACGTCAGCGACGTTTCCGGGCCGCTGACGCAGGATAGCGGCGGCTCCGCGCTGGAGCGGCTCACCCGCCAGAGCTCGGCGCTCGACCGGCTCGTCGCCGATGCCGGCGCGCTCGGCAAGTTCCGCGAGGACCAGCCCAACGCGCTGCCCTCCGGCACCAGCAGCTTCACGGTGCCGATCGCCCAGACCATCGCGCATGTCGAGACGCGGCTGGGCCAGCCCCACGAGCGCGTGCTGTCGTCCTCCCTGGCCGCCGTGCCGCGCGAGGTGTCGCGCGCGGCGCGCGGCGCCGATGCCACCCATCTCGGCCTCCACACCACCGGCATCCGCGCGCAGGGCGTCGCGCCGCGGCCCGACGTGCGGTCCGACACGGACAATCGCGCCGCCGCCTTCGTGCGCGGGAACCCGTCGTCGACTGGCGCGTGATAGCGATCGCCATCTGAGGGGGAAGACGATGCCAGTCCGTCACCTGATCCTGCTCGCCGTCATCGCCGTTTCCGCCGCCGACGCCCGCGCCCCGCGCGCGAGCCAGCCGCTGCGCCCGACCCTCGCGGTCGTGCCGCAGGGCAATGAGGTGGCGCTGCAATATGGGCCGACCATCCTGCCCCGCCCGTTCGGCGGCGAGCTGGTCGACACACTGTCGATCGTCGGCCGCTACCAGACGGGGCGCGACGCCCTGTTCCTTGTGCGCGGCAGCGGCGGGGCGAGCTGCCCTTCGCGCTATGTCGTCGTCGCGCCGTCGCGCGGCGGCACGCCGCTGATCACCGCGCCCTTCGGCACCTGCGCACTCGCCGCCGCCCGGATGGTGCGCGGCCAGTTGATCGTCGCGATGAACGCCAGCGTCGCGGGCGGCCCGGCGATCCGGTACGCCTATGTCGCCGGCGAGATGCGGCCGCTCGACGCCCCGCCCCCGCAGGCCAGCGCCGCCGATGCCGGCTGCCGCAGCTACGATCAGGCCGGCCCCGGCGGGCAGGATGCGATGCTCGCCGAGTTCGACCAAACCTTCCCCGACCAGTTCCGCCACACGAGCCAGCTCAAGAAGGTGGCGATCGCGCCCGACGACCTGCGCCGGCTGGTGACGGGCCTCGCCTGCTTCTCAACCTGGCCCGGCGCCGACAAGATCGTGCCGCAGGCGGCCACGCCGCTTTTCGCCAGCAAGCGCTACGGCGACGCCTCGTTCGCGGCGCTGGAGACGGTCTCGCAGACGCCGGGCGTCGATGCCGGCGTGGTCGCGGCGGTGCGCCAGTTCGGCGCCGAGATGCGCTATTATGTGGGGCGGCGCACAGCGCTTTAGAGCCAACCATAAATCCTCCCCCGCCAGGGGGAGGGTTCAACGGAGGCACGTGACTCCGTTGAACATCCGAAGGATGGTGGAGGGGGCGGACGGCGGCGCGCTACCGATGGGACACCGCCGCCCTCCCCCTCCGTCGCCTTCGGCGCGTGCGAGGTCGGATCGTCCCCCGGACGATCCTCGAACATGCCGGGGGCATGTTCGACCTCGCGCGCTCCCCCTGGCGGGGGAGGATGTGCGGATTTCCCCTAAGCGTTCCGATTAGCGACCTCCCCCCACCCAGGGCCTAGTCTCCGCCCAAGATTTTCGGAGGAGGGAGTCAGCCATGTCGGTATCCTCGGTTCAGGGCAGCACGGCGATCGGCAGCAGCGGGAGCGGCACCAGCGGCTACACCGTCCAATCGGGCGACTGCCTGTGGACCATCGCCCAGGCGCACGGCGTCTCGCTCTCGGCCCTGGAATCCGCCAACCCGCAGATCGCCAATCCCGACCTCATCTATCCCGGCCAGCACATCACCATCCCGGACGGATCGGGATCAGCCGGCGGCGTGGGCAGCGCCGGCGGCACGCCGGGCGCGGGCGACGGCAATGTCGCGGATATCGCGCGCTCCTATCTCGGCCAGAACGCCTCGTCGCTGAAGACCAACAGCAACGACAACCTGCCGATGGACCCCAATTGCCCGTCGAGCGAATGCTGCGCCAATTTCGTGTCGGCGGTGCTGGTCCAGTCGGGCGAGCTGCCGGCCAGCCTCCACACCGATTCGGTGGATCAGCTCAAGACCACTTTGCTGTCGCAGGGCTGGACGGCGGTGCCAGCATCCGAGGCGAAGGCCGGCGACGTCGTGATCATGCAGGGCGGCGGCATCTCGCACACCGAGATCGTCTCCGGCCCGGGCCAGATGATCGGATCGAACAACATCAACGCCGACGGCTCTCAGAAGGTCAGCACCAACTCGCTGAGCTATGCGCAGAGCCATGGCGGCCTGATCCTGCGCGCGCCGGCCAGCGCCACCGCGAAGAGCGGCGGCGGCACGGCGCCCTCCGGCGACGGCAGCGAATCGCAGCGCATCGACCAGGCGATGCAATATTTCGAGAGCCAGGGCTGGAGCAAGGCGCAGGCCGCCGGGATCGTCGCCAATCTCGATGCCGAGAGCGGCCTCCGGAGCATCCCGCAGAATGGCGGCGGGCCGGGCTATGGCATCGCCCAGTGGGAAGGGCCGCGCCAGGCCGAGTTCCAGCGCTGGTCCGGCCACGACATCCACGGCTCGTCCTTCGCCGAGCAGCTCCGCTTCGTGCAGCACGAGCTGACCACCACCGAGGCGGGCGCCGGCAACGCGCTCAAGCAGACCAACGACGCGCGCGAGGCCGGGCAGATCGTCACCCGCCTCTACGAGCGGCCGGCGGACACGGCGGGCCAGTCCGTCGCGCGCGGCAACCGCGCGGCGGACATCTACGCCAGCCATTGAGCTATCCCCATTCCGTTCGGGCTGAGCCTGTCGAAGCCCTGTCCTTCTTTCATCCTCGAAAGAAGGACGCCCCTTCGACAAGCTCAGGGCGAACGGAATGGGAAGGAACACCGTTCGCGCCCTCCTCGTTCGAGGCCCCATGAAGCTCCTCGCTCTCCCCCTCGCGCTCATGGCCGCCACCCCCGCCCTCGCCGCCGAGCCGGTCCGCTGCTCCTGGGACGACGGACCCGCCCGGCCCTGCACCTACACCGACACGGTGCAGGCCGACGGCACGCACCGGATGCTCTTCTCGAGCGACGGCAAGCCCACGGTCTTCGTCGGCAAGCCGCAGACCGGCTGGTGGTCGGGCATGCTCAACGGCAAGCCGGCGATGGGCTATGAGCGCAATCGCGGCAACATCGTCTTCGCGACCACCGATCTCTCCCACCGCTTCGCCTGGTGGTATCCCACCGAGGAGCACGGCTCCTACTGAGCGGGGAAGATGGCGGGCGGCGCGGCGTGCCGCCTGGCCCACAGGCCCCAGGGCACGTCGCTCGGCCCGATCGCCCTGTCGACGATCGCCCAGCGCCCGTCCTGCTGGCGGAGCAGCGCCATGTAGCTGCGCGACAGATAGCCCTGCGCGGCCGGCGCGGCCATCGGGGTGGTGCTGTAGTCCAGCGGCGCGCCCGACGGCTCGACCATCTCGGCGATCAGGAAGGCCCAGTCGCCCTCGCGCCGCAGGTGCCGCACCTTGAACTTCACGGGCTTGCGCAGCGCCTCGGTCACCGGCGCGCGGGCCGCGTCCAGGATCGCGGCGCGGGTCGCCGCGTCGGTCACGGGCGTCGCCGCCGCCATCGTCGCCATCGCCATCACCTCGATCATGATGCTCTCCGGCTAGACGGCCCGCGCGGCGAGCGCGCTAGTCTTTCCGATTATGGCCCGCCGCGGCCGGCCGGCGCAGTCTCCCCCAAACAGGCGGAGGGAGCCCATGTTCCAGGCGGCAGTCACCGGCACGGTTCGCACCCAGGCGACGGCGGCGTCGGCC
>Ga0105237_10001279_pt1 | contig 33583 bp, 32 predicted proteins | sample KBSC24metaG_FD_81520 | JGI IMG/M metagenome (GOLD analysis project Ga0105237, IMG submission 81520) | Corn rhizosphere microbial communities from Kellogg Biological Station, Michigan, USA - KBS C2-4 metaG | ecosystem: Host-associated > Plants > Roots > Rhizosphere > Soil | place: Michigan, USA... | reverse complement strand
CCGGTTTGGATTCAGTGAAAACAAAGGACTGCGCGAGATCGCCGAGATCGTTCACGACATCGATTTGAAAAACGACAAATTTCACCGTCTCGAGGCTGCTGGACTGAACGCAATCATTGACGGACTCAGCAAGGTGCTGCGGGACGATCGCAAGTTATTGCAACAGACAGGCGTGCTCTTCGATGGACTTCACGCATTACTCAGCAAGGATGCGGTGAAGACAAAACGAAATCGGAAACGCTAATGAAGGAAGCAGTGCTGACAGCTCAAGGTTGGCGAGTTCGAGTTGCTGACTATCTCGGTCTCGAACACAACGTCACGATTGCGTCGGCGGCAGTCTTCCTCATCGGTTTCGGTGAAGAGTTATGGAAAAAGTTTCTGCCAAAATATCTCGAAGCACTTGGTGCGACCACGCCCATCATTGGTCTCTTTGGTACGGCAGAAGACTTTTTCGACGCATGTTACCAGTATCCCGGAGGCTTTATCGCCGATCGTTTTGGACGGCGCCGAGCCTTCCTGATCTTCATTACACTCGCCTCGCTCGGTTACGCCGTTTACCTCTTCAGCACTTCGTGGCCTGTTTTATTTGTCGGTCTCGCACTGGCGATGGCGTGGCAAAGCATGGCGTCTCCTGCAATCTTCGCAGTCATCGGCGACTCGCTGCCTCGCGAACGTCGCGCAATGGGCTTCACTCTGCAATCGATATTGAAACGTGTGCCTATCGTGATCGCGCCGATCGTGGGCGGAACTCTGATCGCCTCCATGGGTTTGGTGAAGGGCGTACACGTTGGTCTCCTGACTACACTCATCCTGGCAGCTCTCACGCTGGTACTCGTACTCAAGATCAGAACTCCTAAACAGCAGCCACATTCGATCAACATGCGAAACGTGTGGCGTTCCTTTGATCGCGTACTGAAGCGGTTGCTGATTTCCGACATCATCATCAGAACCTGCGAGGGCATGACCGGCGTGCTCGCGATTCTCTATGTGACGAATATTCACCGCGTCAGCGTTGCGGCTTACGGCACTCTGATCGCTATTCAGATGATCACATCGATCCTCGTTTACATTCCGGCAGGAAGGATTGCGGATCGAATTGGACGAAAGCCTTTCGTGGTTCTGACGTTTTTGAGTTTCGCCCTGTTTCCAGTCGCAATTATTCTCGCCTCAAATTATTCGTGGTTGATCGTGGCTTATGTGATCGGTGGTCTGCGGGAGATTGGCGAGCCTTCAAGAAAGGCAATGATCATAGATCTTGCGCGCGATAACATTCGGGCGAGATCCGTCGGGCTCTACTATCTCGTTCGCAGTCTTTCGATCACACCGGCGGCGGCAGTCGGCGGATTGCTCTGGAAGCTTTCGCCGCAAGTGCCGTTCGTTACTGCCGGATTGATCGGACTCATTGGAACCATTGTGTTCATCAGGACTGTCGAGGAACGTTACGCCAGTTAGGAGTTGATCATTGTCGCGCTAAGATACGAATGATTTGTTTATAGAACCAAGGAGGCAGAACGAAATGAAAGCAGTATCACGCCGAAGAGTAATTTCAACGCTCGCGACTGGCGGCGCGAGTCTGGCGCTCGCAGGGATTTTGCTCCCGGACCAAACCGGCGCGCAAACCGCTGGGCCTGTAGCTAAAGCCTTCCAGGGACAACACTCGCCGAAACCACTGCCGTTCGATCCGGCAAAGCTGAAAGGCTTGTCCGAAAAGCTGATCCGTTCACACTGGGAAAACAACTACGGCGGCGCCGTTAAAGCCTTGAACACGATCGAGCAGCGACTCGCGGCGATGCTGCAAGATAAAGATCTGCCGGCTTTTATCTATGGCGACTTGAAACGTGAGGAGCTGGTCCGCACCGGTTCAGTTGTGTTGCACGAAAATTATTTCGCGAACCTCGGCGGAGATGGCAAAGCCAGTGGTAAAGCTCTCGATCTGATCAAGCAATGGTTTGGAAGCTACGAGCAGTGGGAAGCTGAATTCAAGAAGACGGCGAATGCGCTCGGTGGTGGGTCGGGCTGGACAATCCTTTCGTACAACCTGCACACGGGCGAAGTTCACAACTACTGGGCCTGGGATCACATGCACAACGCGCCGATGGGCCATCCGCTGTTAGTGCTCGACATGTACGAACACGCTTATCACATGGACTACGGCGCGGCTGCCGCGAAATACGTCGATGCTTTCATGCAAAACGTGAATTGGGATGAAGTGAATCGCAGAGTTGAAACGGCCGCCGATCGAAAGTAGCGGCCGCTAATCCTCGGTGAGTTTCTGTTTAATCAGACGTAGGGTTTCTTCGACTTCTGCCAAGCGTTTGCCGCCGCCCTGGGCCATCTCGGGCTTGCCGCCGCCACGGCCGTCGAGCATTGTGCATGCTTCGCGCATCAAGACGCTCATGTCGCCGGGCGCGTCGGAAGAGCGGGCAAAGACGAGACGCGCAGTGTCTTTGTCGCGTGAGGCGAGCAATGCGACCGTGCCGGGCTTCGCGATGAGAGCGTGAGCGAGTTTCTTTAAAGACTCGACGTCACGGCCGTCGAAGACTTCAGTCACGATCCCCGCATCAGCAGTCGTTAACAGCTTCTCAGCTTCGGCCGTTGCAGCCACTTCCTCCAGCACGCGCACGCGTCGATGCAGCTCTTTATTTTCTTCAACCATCTGCGCCGCGAGTTGCGGTGCGTCGTCTCTGCCCGTGCTAAACAACGCCGCCATTTCACGCGCGCTCTTGTTTGCTTTGCGATAATCCGCCAGTGCACGCATGCCGGCCACAAACTCGATTCGCGTCAGGCCCTTGGCCCGTTCCCAAGATCGCACGGCGATCAGTCCCACTTCTCCTGTGCGAAACGCATGCGTCCCACCACATGGCGTCAAATCGAAACCTTCGATCTCAATCAAACGCAACTCGCCTTCGCGCGCAGACTCCTTTCGCAGCGGCAACTCCGCAGCCTCTTCCGGCGTCACGTTCAGGATGGTTATCACGCGATCTTCCCAGATAACATTATTCGCGAGTTCCACGGCGCGTTCGATGACTTCCGTGGTCGGGTTGTTTAGCTCAACATCGATTTGGCACGATGCCTCCAGGACGCGAAAGCTTTTCGTCGGCGCGTTGAAGAGCTTGACGAAAGCCTGTGAGAGAATGTGCTGCCCAGTGTGTTGTTGCAGGTGATCCAGGCGACGAGCCCAATCGACTCGTCCACGTACAACGGCGTCGCGAACGGGTGCGGCGCCCTGGACGACGTGGAGCACGCCGTTGTCGCCGTCGTCGATACACTCGACTACGCGTGAACCGTTAAGCGTTCCCGTGTCACTCGGCTGTCCGCCACCCGTCGGATAGAAAGCCGTGCGATTGAGTACCACCGCGGTCCAACCGCTGACACGGTCAGTAACATCTACTACTCGAGCTTCAAACTCGATGAGATGAGAATCGGAGTAATAAAGACGTTCTGTTACCATAATCGGCCCATGCACACCTATTCACGCAAACTGATCATCGCACTAACTTTCATCGCGCTCACGTGCGGCGTCGCCGTCGCGCAGAAGCCGCCACTGCGATCGATAACCTACCGGCTCTCGATGTCGCGGCCAGTGTCGCACCTCTTTGAAGTCGCCATCATAGTTGAACTACCGGAACAACTAAAAGACGAGCCGCTTCAGTTTCAGATGGCGAAGTGGTCGCCTGGACGTTACGGGGTTTTTGACTTCGCAAAGAACGTGCAGGAAGTGCGAGCCGTCGCCGAAAACTCAGCTACACGCCCGGTGAAGCGTGTTGACGATCAAACGTGGAGCGTCGCACCGCTCGGATCGACAACGCTGACTCTCTCTTACAAAGTTTTCGGCAACGATCTCTCCGGTACGTTTTCACAACTCGACAGCAGGCACGCCAACTACAACGGCGGGTCGATCTTCATGTACGTCGTGGACCACAAACCCGATCCGGTGAAACTCACGATCGATCCTCCCGCGGGCTGGAAGATCGTGAACGGCCGGACCGTACGCGCAGGACAGACCGAATGGCAGTTTCCAAATTGGGACGTGATGATTGATACGCCGACAGAAATCGCGCCTGACTGGACGCAGGACAACTTCGAAGTCAACGGCAAAAAATATCACGTCGTCGTTCACTCGTTCGGACCGGAAGGAGGGAAGCGCCCAGGCCTCGTCGCGGATATTGAAAAGATCGTACGTGCAGAGGTTGCGATGTGGGGGCCACCGGAGTTCGAAGAGTACACGTTTCTCATTCACTTCGCGGCTGACGATCATTCCGGCGACGGCATGGAGCATCTTACTTCCACGCAGATCATCCAACCCGGCGCGCTTGCTGAACCCGGCGTTTACGAGCAAACACTCGGCACCGTGTCGCATGAGTTCTTTCACGTGTGGAACGTCAAGCGACTGCGTCCGCAGGAGCTTGGACCATGGGACTTCACGCGCCCGCTGAGTACGCGTGGTCTCTGGGTCGCGGAAGGCTTTACGAATTATTACGGGCACCTCATGTTGCGGCGCTCCGGAATTTGGGACGACAAGAAGTTTCTGGACCGGCAGGCACAGACCATCAGGGGTATCGAGAGCGCTCAAGGCAGTCGCTTGATGAGCGCGGAAGAGTCGTCGATGTCGGCGCCGTTTATCGACGACGCGGCGCACGTGCAGGTAACGAACCTGCATAACACTTCGATCAGTTATTACCCGAAGGGGCAGCTCATCGGACTAGTGATGGACTTGCTCGTGCGCGGCCGGACTGGCGGGAAGGCGTCGCTCGACGACGTGATGCGCGACATGTACGAAGAGTTTTACCTGAAGAGTTCAAACAGCAGTTATTACCTGCGAGGCCGCGGGTATCAGACTGAGGATCTCGAGCGAGTTGCGTCGCACCGAGCGGGGTTCGACCTCGGTGATTTCTTCAAACGATATGTGCGCGACGTCGAGGTGTTGCCGTACGACGAAGCGCTTGCGTACGTTGGTTTGCGGTTGGTGAAGACGCAGGCGAAAGAACCGTTTGATGCCGGGATGTGGGTGGAGTTTGAGGATCCGCGCGAGGGGATCATTGAAAATGTTCGCAACAACTCGCCGGCTGAAGATGCGGGGCTGCAGAGTCACGATGCGTTGGTGTCGCTGGCAGGGAAGAGTGTTACGAAGGATTCGTGGCTGAAGACGCTGGCGCAGTATAAGTCCGGCGAGTCGGTGCCGGTTGTTGTGCGACGCGATCGACGGACGATCAAGACGCAGATCGTGTTGGGCCAGCCGGAGAGATTTGATTACAGGATCGAGGAAAAGACGGATGCCACGGCAGAGCAGAAAGCGTTGCGCACGGCTTGGTTGAGCGGGAAATAAGACGCCTTTATTCAGGGGACGATGACTTCGAGGGAGTGTGGGGCGATCTCGAAGCGCATGGGGAGGTGACCGATTAATTCGCCGTCGATCTGCACCTGTGCGTCGCCGTAGGCTTTGACGCTCGCCGCTTTCACAAACTGCACCTCCGGTTTGTCGCGCGGCATGCCCTCGCGCATTGCGTACGAGAGCAGGTGCAAGTAACGAAGGCGGCTCGTCGTTTGAATGATGCAGATCTCAAATTCACGTTCGTCCAGACGCGCGCCGGGCGTGATCGCGAGATCGCCGCCATACTTCGCCGACTTTCCGATCGTCGCAAACGTGGCGCTGTATTTACTGCCATCAATCTCGAGCGTGAACGGACGAGGGTTCCACGTCGCCAGATGACTCAGCCCGGAAACCCAGAACGCGCCCTTGCCAATTCTTTTTTTAAGTGACGGCTGCACGCGCCGAACCACCGACGCGTCGAGTCCGATTCCCGCCATCAACACAAAATGACGGCTCTCGTGCGTTGTTTCATTAATCGCGAGTCCCAGATAGATCTTGCGCGAGTTACCCTTCGCAGCCACGGCCACCGCCTGCGTATCGTCGAGCGGCAAACCGAGTTCACGAGCGAGCACGTTTGCCGTACCTCGCGGAATGATCGCGAGCCGTGCTTTAGTTCCAGTCAAACCCTGAATTGCTTCGTTGATGGTTCCATCACCGCCGGCGACGATGATGTCAGAACTGCCGTTGCGTGCGGCACGCGCGGCGATCTCAGTGGCTTCGCCCGGCGCGGCAGTCAATCGCAAATCGATTTTGATGCCCAGCGACTCGAGTTGTGAGGCGAGTTCCTGAACAGGCCTCCGTCGCGAGGCATAACGGCCAGTCTTCGGATTTGCGATCAGTGTTGCTTTGCGAATAGACATTTCTTAGTACTGCTGACACCTGTCGCATAAATGCGTCAAGAACAAGTCTACAGAACGATTTCAACGAGACAGTAGCAACCACTATTCCAACCGGTAGTTCGGCGCTTCCTTCGTGATGATGACGTCGTGCACGTGCGATTCCTTCAACCCCGCCGACGTGATGCGCAGGAAACGCGTGCGCTCCTGAAACTCTGGGATCGTGCGGCAGCCGGTATATCCCATTCCCGATCGCAGACCGCCGACAAGCTGCGTCACCATATCGGCCAACGTGCCTTTGTAAGGAACGCGACCCTCGATGCCTTCCGGAACGAGTTTCGATTCATTCTCCGTCGTGTCTTGCGCGTAACGATCGCGCGAACCCTCGCGCATCGCGCCGATCGATCCCATGCCGCGATAACTCTTGAACGATCGGCCCTGAAACAGGATCACTTCGCCGGGCGCCTCTTCAGTTCCTGCAAACAGCGACCCGATCATCACCACGTCAGCGCCCGAAGCGATTGCCTTTGCAACATCACCCGAAAACTTCACACCACCGTCGGAAATCACGGGAACGTTTTTACCGCGCGCAGCTTTCACACAATTCGCAATCGCAGTGATCTGCGGAACACCGGCGCCGGTTACGACGCGGGTCGTGCAGATGGATCCTGGTCCGATACCGACCTTGATCGCGTCGACGCCTGAATCTATCAGTTCCTGTGCGCCCTCCATCGTACCCACATTGCCTGCGATCAAATCGGTTTCGGGATGGCGCTTCTTGATCTCTTTGACTGCTTCGATGACGCGCGATGAGTGGCCGTGCGCAGTGTCGATCACGAGACAATCTACACGTGCCTTCACCAGTTCGTCAGCGCGTTCGCGATAATCGCCGGTGGCTCCGATGGCCGCCGCAACACGCAAGCGCCCGAGATTGTCTTTGGCTGCGGACGGATATTTGATCGCCTTCTGAATGTCCTTGACCGTGATCAGTCCTTTTATATGTTTGTCGTCGTCGACAACCAGAAGTTTCTCGATACGATGTTTTTGTAGAACTGTTTTCGCTTGTTCGAGCGTCGTGCCGACCGGAACGGTCACGAGCGGCTGTTTCGTCATCACTTCCGATACGGGTATGTCGAAGCGAGTTTCGAAACGCAGATCGCGGTTTGTGATTATGCCGACGAGATGACCAGCTTCGTCGACGACGGGAACGCCGCTGATATGAAATCGCTCCATCACCTGGAGCGCCTCTCGCACGGGCCGATCGGGTCGAATCGTTACCGGATCGACGATCATTCCCGATTCCGATCTCTTTACTTTATCCACTTCCTCGGCGTGGCGTTCGATGCTCATGTTTTTATGGATCACGCCGATGCCACCTTGTTGCGCGAGTGCGATGGCGAGCGAGCCTTCAGTCACGGTGTCCATCGCCGCGGAACAAAGCGGGATCTGAAGACGAATGTTTCGCGTGAAATGAGTCGCCGTGTCGGTCTGGGAGGGAAGAACATCGGAACGAGCTGGTACTAAGAGAACGTCGTCGAACGTCAGTCCTTCAAAAATGTCAGATGTAATCATGTCGATGTAGAGAACTCCTTGAGGAAGTTTCCACGCAAAGGCGCAAAGGCGCAAAGAAAGAGTTTAGCGAATTGCTCTCTTTGCGCCTTTGCGCCTTTGCGCGAGATGACCTTAGCCAAAAAAACCTAAATCCTTTGGTGCCGATGTGAGGTCATTATACATAGATGAGTAGATTTTCTCGCTAGGGGGTGGTGTCAACTCTGCTCGCCGCTGGAACCAATGCAGCGCGGCGAGCGCAGCGGCGGTCAGGATTGCGAGAATCAGGATCGCCAGCACCACCGTCAATACGGGTGAACGCGTCGCCGGTGTATCTGTATAAACTTTCGAGTGCATCGGCGTGGTGTTGACTTCGTCGGCGTTCTCACCGTGTTCGCGCAGGTATCGCGTGTAACCTTCAATCGCCTCGCGCTCGTCGTAGCCGACACACTTCGCATACGCCTTGATGAAGCTGCGATTGAAGACGCCCCCAGGCAGTCGCTTATAGTCGTTTGCTTCGATGGCTTCGAGATAGTGGACGGAGATGCGTGTTTGATCGCAGATTTCGCGCAAACCCATGCCGCGCGCCTCGCGTGCGAGTCGCAATTGTTCGCCTAGATTAGCTGCCATCTCCACTCGCGATTCCTGGCGTTCGTTGGTTGGATTGTAAACCCAGGTCTATCGTCGCGTGCCGCTTGTACGAATGCGTACAACTCCCACTTTTTCTGCACTATAGCTTGCGCTGCTAAACGGTGTCAAACTTTTGCATCCCAAAAGATCTGCGTCTCTTGCTTCTTGTCGTCCAGGGTGGTACGTTGAGGCACAGTGATCCGATACAGTCGCTTTTAATATCTACAATAGACAAAAGTGAGGACAAAGAGATGCCCCTTGAAGCACTCGGAATGGTTGAGACCAAAGGATTCGTGGGTGCAGTTGAGGCCGCCGATGCCATGGTCAAAGCAGCGAATGTGCAACTGCTTGGCAAAGAGTACATTGGCGCCGGTTACGTCACGATCTTTGTGCGCGGCGATGTCGGTGCGGTGAAGGCAGCGACTGATGCAGGCGCGGCCGCGGCGCGAAGAGTCGGCGAACTGATCAGCGTGCACGTTATTCCGAGGCCACACGCGGAAGTCGAACGCGTACTTCCCGTCAACGGACGCACGGGTTTGAGTCCCGATGAAGCTGCGTTGCAAGGCGGTGCGCGCGGGCAGTTGGGCCAGGGCGATCAGGGACGCTCGCTCGGCGCCGGCACGCGCGACGCTAATAAGGAACGTGCGAGATAGTTTTATCCGCGGATTACACAAATTGCACAGATAGGGAATGGCCATGTCTGTCGATAAGGATCTTGTTTCAGTACAGCAGGCGCGCGATCTGGTTGAGGCGGCTTATCGCGCGCAGAGTGAGGTGGCCCAGTTCGAGCAGGCGAAGATCGATCGGATCTGCGAAGCGATGGCCAAAGCGGCGCTGGCTGACGCGGCAAGGCTCGGGGCGATGGCCGTCGAAGAAACCGGATATGGCGTTCCGGCTGACAAACAGGAAAAGAACCGTTTTGCCGCCGAAGACGTTTGGAACTACTTTCGCGGCTTGCGCACCAAGGGAGTTGTTTCCGAGACGAAAGACGTTGTAGAGATCGCGAGCCCGCGCGGTGTCGTCGCCGGCGTCATCCCTTCCACTAATCCGACTTCAACGGCGATTTTCAAGATCCTGATCTCGATCAAGTCGCGCAACGCCGTTGTGTTGTCGCCACACCCATCGGCAGCCAGGTGTATCAACGAAACCGCGCGCGTAATGCGCGATGCCGGCGTCAAGGAAGGATTGCCCCCGGACGCGATCGGATGCATGACGACCGCCACGATCGAAGGCACCGAAACTCTGATGAAGCACAAACAGACGGCCGTGATTCTCGCCACCGGCGGAATCGGCCTCGTGCGTGCGGCATACTCGTCAGGCAAACCTGCGTTTGGAGTTGGACCAGGCAACGTGCCTGTGTGCATCGAGCGAACTGCGGACGTGCCGAAGGCAGTGCAGGATATTTTGACGGGCAAGTGTTTCGACAACGGCACGATCTGCGCATCCGAGCAGGCAGTCGTGTGCGACGCGCCCGTCGAACAGGCCGTGCGCGAACAGTTCAAACTCCAGGGCGCGCATTTCCTTTCGACGGCAGAGGCAGAGCAGCTCGGAAAAGTCGTCGCTACTCCACAACGTTCGCTCAACCCCGCGATCGTCGGTAAAAGCGTGGAAGTGATCGCTAAGATGGCGGGTTTGACGGTGCCGCCGGGCACGCGATGTTTGCTTGCGGACGTTGCGGGGGTCGGACGCGAGCATCCGCTCTCGATGGAGAAGCTCTCGCCGATCCTGGCGTTTTATGTGGTTGATGGTTTGCAGGCGTGTGCCGACCGAAGCAGGGAAGTGCTCGGCTACGGTGGTATGGGCCATACGGCGGGTATTCACACGCGCTCGCGTGAAGCGGCGGTAAGGTTTGGTGCAGACATGCCTGCGTCGCGTGTCACCGTAAATACGCCGACGACACACGGCGCGATCGGTTTCTCGACCGCGCTGCCACCATCGATGACGCTTGGCTGCGGATCGTGGGGCGGCAACGTGACTTCGGATAACGTTTCACCGCTGCACCTGATGGATATCAAGCGTGTCGCTTTCGAGACGCGGCCGGTGAAGAGCGTACGTCCCGCGGTTGGTGTGCAGACAGTTGCTCAACCAGTGGCCGCGAAAGAAGTCGTCGTTGCAGGTGGCAAGATCGATCGGCAGGAGATCGCTGCGATCGTAGATCGTTTCCTGGCGGGCAAACGTGTCGAAGCGTCGCCACTGCCGCCACCTCCAGCACCAGCGGTTATCGAGAACGAAGCGGGAAGCATGTACACGCCGCCACCACCTAAAGAAACACCTGTCATCAAAACAGCTCCACCCTCGACAAATGGTTCGAAAGCGGTGGAGTTTGTGAGCGAAGAGGACGTGCGACGCGCGATTCAGAAAGGTGAGAAGATCTACATCAACGGCAAAACGATCATCACACCCGCGGCGCGAGATATTGGCGAGCCGGCGGAGATATTTGCAAAAGTTTAGGCCACAGATTGCACGGATTAAGACACGGATTGCACAAAAATGTTTCTGGGTAAAGTCGTAGGTACGGTTTGGTCGACCAAGAAGACGCCCGATCTGGAGGGTGTCAGGTTTTTGATTGTCCATCCCTACGATCTCGACAAGGAACCCACGCGCAACATCGTTGTCGTTGCCGACCGACTCGGGGCCGGGACCGGCGAGATGGTCATGTGTGCGTTTGGCAAGGCAGCGAGATCCGCCATCGGTAACCAGGACATGTCGATCGAAGCTGCGGTTGTAGGCATCGTCGATCGCGTCGACATCAACGACACGTCATCAGAGGAGATGCGCGAAGCCGCGCGCAGACTCGTGCAAGAGAACGGCAGACCCTGAAAACACTCCTGAACTCCATCACTGCTCCCAATGGCCAATGAAGATTTGATTTATCGAATCACTCGAGCGGTTTACGAGCGTTTGGGCAATGCAGTCGGTGAATCCACCGTAGAACAATTGGTCACAGATATTTACAGCCAGGTACAGACTACGAATAGTAATATTGGTACGACGCCCGCTGCGATCGACGTCGGCGCTGCGGCCGAGGGCTCTTCTGAGCGCATGGTGATCTCGGTTTTTGGGTTGGACCATCCGGGCATCGTCGCGGGTGTTTCACAGATTCTTGCCGACGCGAGTTGCAGCATCATCGACATCAACCAGACAGTGGTGCAGGGCAAATTCGCGATGGTGATAATTGCCAACACGTCGCGCGCGCGGGAGAGCACGGCGAGCCTCAAGGATCGATTACGCGACGAAGGCCAGAAACTCGGCGTTCACATCTACGCGCAGCGAGAAGATCTCTTCAACGCGATGCATCGCATTTAGAATTTCATATGTCTGAGCCGGAAATTGCACGACGCTGTACCACCTGCGGCGCATCGGTGCGCCAGCACGCGATGTTTTGTCCGCAGTGCGGCAATCCCGTCCCGGACGCGTCCAGCACGACAACTCACGCCGTGTCCGAAACAATCATCGACACCGCACCGCCAACTCCCAAAGTTCCGGAAGATGGTGTGCGTGGTCGACTCATAAAGATACGAGAGGTTTCGAGCGTCGTGCTCGATCAGGCGGCTTACGATCCGAGCTTGCGCTTCCTGCTTGTCGCCGCCGGATTGTTTCTACTGTTTCTACTGTTGCTCATAATCAGCAAAGTGATCGAATAATGGAATACACACAGGCCGAGATTCTGCAAACGGTCGCGATGACCGAGATGGAGCATCTCGACGTGCGCACAGTCACACTCGGTCTGAGCCTGCTCGACTGCTCGAGCGACTCGATGGCGGGCGTCGCGCAAAAAGCAGGTGACAAGATCCGCTCGGTCGCTGCGCGCCTGGTCCAGACGGTCGACGATATTGGCGATGAGTTTGGGATCAGGGTCGCAAACAAACGCATTTCAGTCACGCCCGTGTCGTTGATCACCGAAGGCTTGCGAGGCGATGTAATTGAGGTCGCTCGAGCAGTTGACGATGCGGCCGCGTCGGTCGGCGTCGATTTTATCGGCGGGTATTCCGCGCTGGTCCAAAAAGGCGCGACGCGTTCCGAGAGTCAATTTATCGACTCCATTCCCGAAGCACTCGCGACCACCGAACGTTTGTGTTCCTCGATCAATGCAGCCACGACGCGCGCCGGCATCAACATGGACGTGGTCGCGCAGGTTGGCCGGTTGATAAAGCGAGCGGCAGAACTCACTCGCGACAAAGGCGGGCTTGCATGTGCCAAGTTTGTGTGTTTTGCGAACGCCGTCGAAGACAATCCGTTCATGGCGGGCGCTTTTCACGGTGTGAGTGAAGCGGACGCGGTGATCAACGTCGGCGTTTCCGGACCGGGCGTGGTCCATCACGCGGTCAGGCACGCGGATCGAAATCTTCCGTTGCAGGATCTGGCGGAGACGATAAAGAAACTCTCTTTCAAACTGGCGCGCGCGGGCGAATTGGTCGGCCGCGAAGCCGCGCGCCGTATGGGAATTCCGTTTGGCATCATCGATCTCTCACTCGCTCCGACACCCGTTGTCGGTGATTCGGTTGCAAACATCATCGAAGCGATGGGTTTCGAACGAGCCGGCACTCACGGAACAACCGCCGCGCTGGCGCTACTGACTGACGCGGTTAAAAAAGGCGGCGCGATGGCCAGTGGCTCCGTTGGCGGGATGAGTGGCGCTTTCATTCCGGTGTCGGAAGATGCAGGTATGATCGAAGCTGCACAGATGGGAGCGTTGTCACTCGACAAACTCGAAGCATGGACCAGCGTGTGTTCGGTCGGCATCGACATGGTTGCCGTTCCGGGTTCAACTTCGGCTGAGACTGTTGCGGCGATCATCGCTGATGAGATGGCGATCGGAACGATGAACAACAAGACGACGGCGGTGCGCATCATTCCGGTGCCGGGGCGCGAGGTCGGTGAAGTGGTCGAGTTTGGCGGACTGCTGGGCAGCGCTCCGATCATGCCGGTCAATGCCTTCTCGTCCGCAGCGTTTATCAGCCGCGGTGGAAGGATCCCGGCGCCGATTCATTCGTTGCGCAATTGAGCCACGAAAAGGCACAAAAAAGCGCACAAGTTTGTGCATCTTTGTGGGTCTTGTTTGTACTATCTTTAAGTTGCGGAGGAACCCTGAATGCCGGAAGCGCTTGGAATGGTCGAATGTCGCGGCCTGGTCGCAATGATCGAAGCTGCGGACGCAATGGTGAAAGCCGCGAACGTTCGCCTCGTCGGCTGGGAAAAGATCGACGCCGGCCTGGTGACGGCTATAGTGCGTGGAGACGTCGCTGCGGTCCGAAGTGCAGTGGATGCGGGGGCTGCCGCAGGAAAGCGAGTGGGCGAGGTGGTGGCGACGCACGTGATCGCTCAACCACACTCCGACGTCGATCTCGGTTTGCCGGTTTTGCACACCGGTGAAACCACGCGAAAAAAAATTAGTGGCTCAGTAAGACCCAAATAATAATCCTCGAATGTTAAGATAGCTCTCCCCGGTTGTTCCCCATTCCCCTGCTTTAATCCAATTTAATATGAAGAACAAGGTGTAAATATGCCGCGAAAGAGAAGCCTCGTCAGTGAACTACTCGAAAAATTTTCTTACCAGGCCACGAGAGCGACCGGAACGTCCGCAGCTTTTGTCCTGGCTGTTGGAGTGATTGTGGTTTGGGGCATCACCGGGCCGATTTTCGGGTTTTCGGATACGTGGCAGCTCGTCATAAACACGGGAACCACTATCGTCACTTTCCTGATGGTGTTTCTCATTCAGCGTGCGCAAAACAAAGACGCACTCGCCATCCACCTCAAGCTCAACGAGATCGTGGCCGCATTGGAGGGCGCCAGTAACCGTCTGATCGACGTAGAGGATCTGACGGAACCCGAGATCGACGCGCTGCGCACGTACTATAAGAAGCTAATCGATCTCGCACGCACCGATGACGTTCTCACCAAGACCCATTCGGTCGAGGAAGCAGCGACACGACACGGATCGAAGTACAAGAGGAAACCACCAAAGAGCACGAAAGGCTCAAACGGAAAAGAGAGTTAATTAGGGCTTCTTACCTGGAGCGGCAATGTTTCCAGCCGGTAGCTTCACTGGCGGTGGTTTGGGTGTGTGTTGGCCTTCCTTGCGTGCGAGGCGTCCGGTTCTCGTGAGCGCGATTCGCTTGTCGGAGTCAGAGGGTTGGTCCACCGTGACTTTGATTGCGCGATAGGTGCCGTCCTGTGCTTTGTTTGTCGGGTTGTATGCGATCACGTACTGAGTTCGCATGTCCCTGACGATCTCGTTGGCGATCTGCGGTAACTCGGATATGGACTCGGGGAAGAAGGCGCGCCCGCCGGTTTCCGACGCGAGCTTATTAATTAGATTGACGGCTTTGTCGCGCGGGCTCTTACGAATGAAACCTCCTTCTTTGTCCAACTCGTTGATGAACCCGATCACGAATATCTGAACGTCTTCTTCACGAAGCCGCGCGAAGAGCTGTTCCTGCTTGTAGAAGCTGCTCCGATCTTCACCGTCTGTGATCACTATCAGCGCGCGGCGCCGGCGATCGCTATCGTCGCCTTTCTTGTAATCGGAAACGTGCTCGGCAGAAAGATAGACTGCATCGATCACCGCTGTCTGGCCGCCCTCGACGTACAGGTTATCGAGCGCATCCATCAGCAACTCTTTGTTGGAAGTGAAATCCTGCTCAGTCTGGATCTTGTCGCTGCTGACAAAGCGCACGAGGAATGTTTCATCGCCGGGCTTGTTGCTGTTGATGATGGTTTTGCCGGCGTCGATCACGCTTTGAATCTGCGTGCGCAGCGAAGCCGACGTATCGACGGCGAGACCATAGCTAATCGGAACGTCTTCACGTGTAAACGACTCGATGCTTTGTGCGACACCGTCTTCGAACACATGAAAACTGCCTTGGGGTACGTTGTTGATCGGGCGGTTATTGCGATCGATCACACGAACGTGCAACTCGACGAGTTCGGTGTTGATTGTGATCTTGCTGTCGGCGTCGAGTTCCTCGGGCGGCGTTGGAGTCGGCGTTGGTTTCAGTCGTGGCGGTGGTGGCGGCGCACCCAACTGCGGTGGCGTGCCTGCGGGTTGTGGTGTCGTTTGCTGAGCCGGAGTAGGCGATGGCGTGGGTTGTGCCGGGAGCGATCTTTGGACGGTCGGACTCGGCGCCGGCGTTTGCGCCGTACGCGGCCGTTGCTGGTTATCGCCCGCAGCCAGACTCGGGCCGAAGGCTAGCGCCGAAAGGATCAAACCGCAGACCGCAAGTATCCCTGTCCGTCTTACACTCTGTTCGCTCAACAACGGGTAAACTCCTCTAAAAACCGCGCGGGCTGGGGCAAAAGGGATGCAGCCACTACACGCACACGTCAAAAGATGCAAGGCAGGTAACCCAACGTTGCCGAAGCCCGGATTTTGATCTAACGGGCGCCCGCCGTGGCGTAGTAGCCTTCCTTTGATCTTACGAATAGTCGGGGGAGGCCGCGCGGCGGCGTGACCTTAACTTTGACCCGGTGCCATTTACCGTCGTTGGTAAACGACTCCGGCTTGTAGCCTATAGAATACTGGTGGCGTAACTCCAGGGCAATCTGTTCGAAAATATCGTCCATTTCAGCCGCCGAGCGCGGGAAGAATGCCTTCCCACCCGAAACGCCCGAAAGCTCGTCGAGGACGCCCTGGCCCTCCATGCCCATCGCACTGCCCGCGTCGCTGCCGCTCAAAATCCCGATGGCGTAGAGCGTTACGTCCGACTCTTTCAGAAGCTTCCGAAGTTCGTTGAAGGTATATCGAGAGTCGTTGTCCTGGCCGTCACTTATTAAGAGGAGAGCGCGCTTCGGGTGCGATCCGCGTTGCACTTTCTCGACGCCCAGATAGCACGCATCGTAGAGAGCGGTCTGGCTCTTCGTTTCGACGAAGGTGAGTTTATTCAAAATCGAATCGCCATCGCGCGTTTTGTCCAGAAGCAACTGCGCTCGCGAGTTGAAAGCAATCAGGAAATACTCGTCCGAGTCGTGGCTGGTTTGAATAAACTTCGACAGAGCGTCGCGTGCGCGCTTCACTTTATCGCCGCTCATCGAACCCGAAACATCGAAAATCACTCCGACGGACACGGGCGAGTCATCGTCGCTGAAGTAAGTAATCTCTTGTTGCTGTTTGTTGTCGAAAACGGCGAATGCGTTCTTGCTCAATCCGGATACGTAACGTCCATAGGTATCGGTGACAGTTACGGTCAGTGTGATCAGGTCAGTGTTAGTGATTAAGCTACGGTCGTCGAGTTCAGTTCCGAGTTTCTTTTGCGGTTCCGGAGTGGCTTTTTGCTGAGCAGGCGCGGTGGATTTTTCTTGAGCAGCCGGGGCAGTAGACGCTGGTTTTTCTTTAGATGGTTCCTGACTCTGCACTGCCCACGTAAAGACAAATGTGACAGTGATCAGCGAGATGGAAGCCGCTGTGATCTTAGTCGCGTAACGAGTCGGTAAATACATGTCACCCCCGGGCTACAGTTCGGCGATTTAATTTTTCAGTACCGGTCAGGGCTCGAAAGGGAACTGTCAACACAGATGCTCTTTAGGGAGCGAGTGATGCCCAAAATCCAAAACCGGAGCATGAAATGTTCACGGGGAGACGGCCGCGACGCTTTTCAGTTAGTGCTGTATTGACACCGGCCATTCTAGGACAGGCGAGGCAGGGGCGCAAGATGCAACTTCCGGTTGAGCCTTGCGTGTTATACTCCTGGCCACAAAAGGCACAAGAAGCACACGAGTCTCCAGAAATCGGTCGTGCTTTTTGTGCCTCTTTGCGGCACTCTTACTATGGCTGAATTCATTTGTCGATTAGGAACCCCTGCGGGGGAGGTGGTGACTCGCACGGTCGAAGCTACGGGAGTGCAGGAAGCTCGTGCGCGACTCGAGCGCGAGGGTTTTCGTGTTTTCAACGTCACGCCACCTCGCACCTCGGGCGTGGCAGCGTTAACGCGCTTCGGACGTGCCGGCGCACACCCGCGCGTCAAGGCGAACGACTTTCTGCTTTTCAATCAACAACTGGCCGCGCTCGTGCGCGCGGGTATTCCGATCCTCCAGGCAATCTCGATGCTTCGCAAGCGCGCGGCGTCCGCGAGACTGCGAACCGTCCTCGGCGAAGTCGAAGAGCAGATTCGCGGCGGCGCCGCACTCTCACAGGCGTTTGCATCGCAGGGAGGCGTCTTTCCACGAATTTACACGGCTTCGATTCTGGCGGGTGAGCGCTCGGGCGCACTCGACGAAGTGTTGGGTCGTTACGTGTCGTACATGCGACGCAACGTTGCACTGCGACGCAAGATTCGCGGCGCATTGGCGTATCCGCTGTTTCTGCTTTTCGCGTCGGCGTGTATGGTCACTTTCCTGACGGTCTACGTGGTGCCGAGGATGTCGGAACTCTTCGCGGGTTTCGGTAATGAACTACCGACCGTGACTCAGATCGTCGTGGGTTTGTCGCGGTGGCTGACGGTAAACATACTGTGGATTGGTCCATTGGTGATCGGCGGATCTATCGTGTTGTTTTTATGGTCGCGCACGCCGAACGGAAAACTCTATATCAGCAAAATGCTGCTGAAGATCCCGCTTGCCGGTGGTCTCGTAGTGCAATTGTCGGTGGCCCAGGCCACGCGTTCGCTGGCGACGTTGCTCGCCGGCGGTATCACGCTCGTCGAATCCTGGGAGATCGCTTCGGAGTCGATCACCAATTTCGAACTGCGACGTCGCAGCTCTTCGATCCTTCCCATGATTCGCGAAGGGCGCTCGTTTACGGAAAGTCTGGAAACCGCAGACTGGATGCCGCCGCTGGCGATCGACATGATCGGCATCGGCGAAAGATCCGGCAGTTTGCGCGAAATGCTCGACGAAGTCGCGGTCTTTTACGATGCTGAATCGGAAGTGCGACTCGAGCAGTTGACGACCACGCTGGAGCCTGCGATTCTTGTCGTCATGGGCGGTGTTGTAGTCACGATCCTGCTCGCGATTTACCTCCCCATCATCCAGTCGATCTCGAGCGGCGCAGGCGTTACCGGCGCCCACAGATAGTTAGCTAGTTATGGAGCAAGTCTCAGAAAACGACATCAGATCCGTTCCGCCGTCTGAAAACGGTGGCGAGCATCAGCCTCCCGAAATGAAGGCCGCGCGAGAGCTCGCGCGCCGCTACCGTCTTCCGTTCGTCGATCTACTGCCGCCTGATCGCGAATCGCCGATCGATTACAACCTGTTCAGCGAAGTTCCGGTTGACTTGATGGTGCGGCACCAGTTCGTGCCGCTCAAGCGAGATCAAAAAGGTCTGCACATCGCGATGGCGGATCCGACGGACCTCGAACGGCTCGACGAACTCTCAAGCACGCTTCGCACTCGCGTCGTCCCCCACGTCGCTACCGCGGGCGCCGTCGAAGTTGTTTTGAGAAAAGGCGACACCACGCAGCGCGTGCTTCAGGAGGCAGCTTCAGGTTTCCGTATTTCACTTGTCAGGGAAACCGAACACGGCGAAGAGGTGCTCGATCTCGATCGCCTGGCGACTGACTCCGAGATGTCGCCGATCATCAAACTCGTCGACACCATCATCTACAACGCGATGGAGTCGCGCGCGTCTGACATTCACATCGAAACGCGCGACACTGAAGTCCAGGTCAAGTATCGAATCGACGGCGCGCTCTACGCGAAAGTCGATCCGATCGACCTCGCTTATCATCAGACGCTGATCTCGCGTATCAAAGTCATGTCGGAACTCGACATCGCCGAGCGTCGCGTGCCGCAGGACGGCAGGTTCAGAGTTCGTTACAAAGGACGCAACGTCGACTTCCGCGTCTCGATCATGCCGACGATTCACGGTGAAGACGCGGTCATTCGTATTCTCGATAAAGAACAGATCAACGAAGAGTTCAAAAATCTCAACCTGAACGTCGTAGGTTTCGCCGAAGAAGATCTGCGAAAGTTTCGACGTTACATCGCAGAGCCGTACGGGATGGTGCTGGTGACTGGTCCAACCGGCTCTGGCAAGACGACAACTCTCTACGCGGCGCTGAACGAGATCAGAAACGAAGAAGACAAGATCGTCACGATCGAAGATCCGGTTGAGTATCAGTTGCACGGCATCACGCAGATTCCGGTCAACGAGAAGAAGGGACTCACGTTCGATCGTGGTCTACGTTCGATCCTGCGTCACGATCCCGACAAGATCATGGTGGGCGAGATTCGCGACACTGAAACCGCGCAGATCGCGATCCAATCGGCGTTGACTGGTCACCTCGTGTTTACGACAGTCCACGCGAACAACGTGATCGACGTCATCGGCCGCTTTTTGAACATGGGTGTCGAGCCTTACAACTTCGTCTCATCGCTCAACTGCGTGTTGGCCCAACGCCTGATTCGCATGCTGTGCGCGTACTGCAAACGGCAGTATCATCCGGGCGATTTGGAGCTGGCCGAGTCGGGCCTCAGTCCTGACGATTACCGCGACAAGCCGTTTTATATGAACGTCGGTTGCGATGCCTGTAACCACACGGGCTACAGGGGTCGAACTGCTATTCACGAATTGCTCGATTTGTCGGATAATATCCGCGAAATGATTGTCGAGCGCCGGCCGGGTTCCGAGGTCAGGCGAGCGGCAGAGGCCGAGGGCCTCACCAGTTTGAGAGAATCAGCCCTGCAGAAGGTTTTCAACGGCGTTTCGACCTTGCACGAAATCAACCGCGTAACCTTCGTAGAAGAGCTCAACGCGGGGAAATAAAGAGACCAAACCCGTGGTATATAGGTCATATGAGTCCTATGTGACCTATATGTCCTATTTATAACGAAATCCCCGATTTCACCGGAACCAAAAAATCCCAGTCGCGTGTAAGGAACTTGGCCGGTTTGATCTTGCATCTTAGGCGTCGCGGCTGCATTATTAGGCCGCTAAACTTTCCACCTCCCGAACCGAGAAGAAGTCATGAGAACAAATACCAGAATGCGAGCGCTCATCTCATTAACTCTTGCCTTTTGCCTGTTGTCATTGCCGTTGACGGCATTCGGCAAAAAGGGCGAGAAAAATTTCAAACAGGGTATGAAGTACGAGGGGGCACAGCAGTGGGATAAGGCCGCCCAGGAGTTTACGCTCGCCGTCGCTGCCGACCCTTCGAACATGGAGTACCAGCTTCATTTCCGGCGCGCGAGTTTCAATGCCTCGCAAACGTACATGCAACAAGGGCGGTCGCTCTCGGAACGTGGAGATTTCGTCGGTGCTTACAACTCCTTCCGGCAAGCGTATGGTTTCGACCCGGTAAACGAGCTCGCTGTCTCGGAGATGGAGCGCATGCTCCGAATGCAAGCGGTGAAGGAAGGCCGGGCACTTCCTAACGGCACGGCCATCGAGAACGGGAACGGAAACGGCACAGCCACGCCCGCCAACGGCACCCTGACCAACGGCCAGGAACTCATCCCACCGCGCGAACAACAGCTTCGCATCGTCGACGTCAAAGGCGATCTGAAACAGTTGATTCGCAGCCTCGCGGCCGAACTCGATCTCAACGTGATTTTCGATCGACAGTCGTTCACGCAATCACGTCCGGTCGATATCAGTCTGAAGAATGTAACCACGGCGCAAGCGCTCGATTACGTGTTTCTCCAGGAAGGACTGTTTTTCCAGAAACTGAGCCGTCGCACGATCCTCGTCGCAGACCAGGCTCGCCGCCCGCAATACCAGCAACTCGTTCTGCGCACGTTCTTCCTTTCGAACATGAAACCCGGCGATGCTCGCACGCTCGTTCAACAAGCGATTCCACCGTCAGTCGGACGTCCGCAGACGATCGTCGTTCCTGACGATGCGACCAACAGTTTGACCGTTCGCGACACCGCAGAGAATGTGCGTTTGATCGGCGACCTGCTTCAGAGCGTCGACAAAGATCGCGCTGAAGTCGTGATGGACGTCAGCATCTATGAAGTGTCGAAAACGGACTTGTTGACGTTCGGCAACCAGATCGGTACGGGAACGGATATCTTCAATCTTGGCGGTTCACCCGGTTTCTCAGTTTTGAGTCAGGCTGCAACGACAGGTCCTGGTGGCGTAAACGTCGGTGCTATTACGGCCGGTGTTCCCACTGCGCTGGCAGCGGCGCTGGTGATTCCATCTTCAGCGTTCAGGGCTTTCAGTAGCAGGCAAAACACAAAGCTGGTTGCATCCACGCAGGTGCACGCGTTCAACGGTGAAGAATCGACGGCGCGAATCGGACAACGTGTTCCGGTACAGACTGCTCAGGCGTATCCGTTTGGCGTCCAGACAGGGACGCCGACTCCAGGTACTGGAAATACATTCCCGAGCGGTGGATTTCCGGTAATCAATTACGAGCCGACCGGCTTGACTTTGAAATTCACGCCCCAGGTGTTTCCGAATCTCGACGTTCAGGTAAAAATGAACATCGAACAAAAGGACGTTTTGGGCGGCAACGAGTTGACTCCGATTTTCACGGAACGCACGATGACCGGAACGGCGCGAGTCCAGAACAACCGGACCATGATGCTGGCAAGTGTTTCGTCTGACACCGAAACGCGGGGTCGCAGAGGAATCGCGGTTTTGGGTGGCTTGCCCTTCATCGGACGGCTCTTCACGTCTCCAACACGCGACGTGAGGCAGATCGATATCGTGATCGCAGTCACTCCGCGAGTGCTTCGTGCCCCGGCAATCACTCCTCGTGACGAAGAGATGCGGCCGAGCGGAACGTTGCAATCTCCAACCACCGGCTCGCTCGCGGAAATGATCAGGGATGCGGATCGCGAGGATCAGATCGCAGCCGCACGCTCGCTGCCGCGGAATGTCAGCATGCAACTGCCTGATGCACCGCTCGCGAATCCGATTAAGACTGCGGCGCAAAATTCACCTCCGGCTAATCTGCCGCCACCAGCCGGAACCTATACGTTTAGTCCCGCGCCGGCTCCTGTGAAGCAGATTCCCGTCGAGAAGACTGCGACTACGGAAGAACTGGCGTCGTCGTTCGTGCCTGCTCCGAAGTCGTTGATCACTGATCAGGCCGCGGCAAATGTGGCGACAGTGAATCCAGGTACGGCAGGAAATCAGAATGCCGTGCTTACTACGTTGCCTAAAGCGACAGACACGAGTCTCGCGCCGAAACCTGCGCCAATCGAAAGCAGGGTGGAGGAGAGAGCGCCTGCACATGCCGCCAATGTGGCCCTACTTACTCTGTTGCCGTCAGGTGACGTGATGAAGATTGGTGAGAAACGTCGCTATGCAGTCCAGTTGAATTCGGATACGCCGCTCAGTCTTGCGCTGCTTGCTTTGCGATTCGATCCGAAAGTTGTAAAAGTGAATGGACTAACAGCGGGCGATCTGCTGGCAGGTACGGGAGAATCGACGCCGCTGTTTACACCGTCGATCGATGCGTCCGGCACTTGCCTGATTTCGATCTCGAGTCTTAACGGCAAGGCGTCGTTCAGGGGAGCTGGACCACTGTTGTTTATCGACGTGGAAGCAATTGGTGAAGGTAATGCTGCGCTCCAGTTTGTTAAGGAGACGTTGCACCTGGTGGCTACTGACGCACGCAACGTGAAGTCAGAGATTATTCAGGGAACAGCAACTGTGAAGCAGTAGATGTTTTTTTGGCCGCAGAGAGGCACAAAAAGCGCAACGTTCTTACCAGTTTCATTGTGCTTTTTGTGCCCTTTTTGTGGCCTCCAAACGGTCAGGTAAAATGAAGAAGCAAAGTGGCTTTTCGCTAATCGAGCTGGTGATCACCATCACCGTCTTGACGATCCTGACGATGGGCATCCTGCCGCTCGTCAAGGTTTCGGTGCAGCGGCAAAAGGAGCAACAACTCCGCGAAACCTTGCGTGCGATCCGCATGGCCATCGATGAGTTTCATCGAGATACGAGCGGCATGGCTTGCACGGGCGGCATCCAAACGGGAACGGTGCAGCCGCCGCCGCAAGATCCACGCAGCAGGGTCATGATTAGCGATTGCACGATTTTTGGTATCGACAATCCCGACCGCTATCCACCGGATCTCGAAACGCTGGTCAATGGAGTCAACGTGGTACCTCGAGGCGCCCAGGCCGGTATCGGGCAACCGGGCGTGAAACCTACCGACCTCGGCAGCCAGTTATCGACCAAGCAGAAGGTCTATCTGCGTGGAATGCCGGTCGATCCGATGACGGGAAAGTCTGACTGGGAATTCCGTTCGTGTTACGACGGCCCTGATGCGGGATCGTGGGGTGGTGAGAACATTTTTGATGTGCGCTCGAAGTCGAAAGAAACTGCTTTAAATGGAGAGAAGTACAGTGATTGGTAGACTGCGTCAGGCAAGTGCAGCAGGATTTACGCTGCTCGAGTTGATGATCGTGATTTCGATCATCATCATTCTTGCCGCTATTACGTTGCCACAATATCAAAAGACGATCATGCACACGCGCGAAGCGGTGCTCAAAGACGATCTCCGCAAAATGCGTACGTTGATCGATCAGTTTGCGGCTGACAAAGGACGCTTGCCTCAGTCGCTCGACGAGTTGGTCAGCGAAGGATACATGCGCGAAGTTCCGGTCGATCCCGTTACGGGACAGAAGGACTGGGCCATCACCACGGGCGAAGATCCAAACTCGCTGACGGGTGAGTCAGGCATGACCGACGTCCACAGCGTCTCCGCCGAAACGTCAAGTGAGGGCACTGCCTACACCGAGTGGTAAATGCCCAACCTCCTTTCACGAATCGTCGATCCGCGTTATCCCGCCACTGCTATCGGCCTTGAAAAGGGCGTAGCTTCAGTAGTTCATCTCGAACGGATCAAGGGCGCGACTTGCAAGCTCCGTCGTGCCGCGACCTTCAATATTGCCGAGTCACTGGTCCGTCCGGGATTTGACGAAACCAACATCGAGCAACCGAATCAACTTGTGGGCGTGTTGAATGAGCTCGCGGCCAGCGCGGGGTTGTTGAAACAGAAACGCTGGTCGATGAGTCTGCCCGAGGCCACGACGCGAACGCTGGTGTTGATCCTCGAGAGCCCGGCGCAGTCAGCCGCGGAACTTCAGGATGTTTTGAAATGGAAAGTCGAGCGCGGCTTCGGCGCGCCCATCGAAGAGCTCTCGATTTCGAGAGAGCGCCTGCAGAAAGATTCGCAAGGCCGCGATCGTTATCTGGTGATCGCCGTCAGGAAGAGCGTTCTCGCTGAATACGAGGCAGTGCTCGAAGCGTTGGGATGGAGAGCGGGGTTGATCCTTCCGCGGCATCTCGGCGAAGCACAGTGGCTCGTCAGAAACGGCAGCACCGGTGATTCGCTGTTGCTGAGTGGTTCGAGCCAGGGATTTACAGGCGTGATCTTTCGCGACAAGCACCCGTTGATCGTGCGCACGGTTACCTGCACCGAGGACGAATTCGAAGACGAGTTTTACCGGCTGCTTCTGTTTTACCGCGACCGCACCACGCCCGAAGGAGCCGGGGGCCACACGCTGGCGCGGCTGATGGTCATCGGCGAGGGCATAACCAAGCAACGCGCCGGCGAGATCGTCAACGAAACCACCGGCGGCGACCTGCGGCCCCTTGAGGCCGAAGATTTGGGATTACAGTTACCCAGCCGCGATTTCAGCTTCGATTCCATCGCCGCCCCGGCCGGGCTGGCAACCCTCTCCTGGTAGACAGGAAGACACGGAGAAAGGGAGAGGGGAGACGCGGTGACGCGGAGATGGGTCGCCCCGTCTCACGGTCGCCGTGTCTCCGTGTCAGGCAGTGAAACAATTCTGCTAAGGCCAACGTAACACCCCTTTTATATGACTCTAGCTGCATTGTCTCTTGTGACCGACCGCGAGCTGGTCGCGACCGCCGTCAGCGGCGTCGAGGGAAGCTTCGAGGAACTGGTCCGCCGTTATCAGCGACCGATTTCCGCCTACGTCTACCGCATGGTCGGTAACTACGAATCCGCCCTCGATCTGACCCAGGAGATCTTCATCAAGGTTTACAGCTCGCTGAGCCGCTACCGCCCAGAGTTCAAATTCTCGACCTGGATCTACAAGATCGCGCATAACTCAGCCGTCGATCACCTGCGCCGCAACACCACGCGCGAACAGTCTCTGATGGTGGGACCCGAAGGCGATCAATTCGATCTACCCCTCGAGAGCGGCCGCTTGAGTCCCGAACAGGAGAGCGAACGCAAAGAACGGCGCGGCGAGATCGAGTCAGTGGTGCGAGCACTCCCGGCCAACTATCGTGAGCTCATTATCCTCCGCCATTCACAAGACCTCAGCTACGAAGAGATCGTCGAAGTCACCGGCTTGCCGCTGGGCACAGTCAAGAACCGCCTCTTTCGCGCACGCGAGATGATGCGGCAGCAATTTGTCGAGAAGGGAATCACCGGCATCTGATGAGCGCGACAGCTCAGGAAAAGATCTGCGAGAGGAATCTAATCGCCGCATACGTCGACGGCGAGTTGGATGAGAACCTCACGAAGCTCTTCGAGGATCACCTCGAAGGCTGTGCACCTTGTCGCGCAGAATTGAGAGCACACCGTCTCTTCGTTTGCGAGCTCGATGCAGCTTTGACAGACAGTGGCGCCATTCCGGTCCCCGCTGAGTTTTCCCGCATGGTTGCAGCGCGCGCAAGCACCGACATGCGAGGCGTTCGCAATCGATCGGAACACAGAAAAGCACTCGGCATCTCGATGGTCCTGGCGCTCGGCGCGTTTGCGCTTCTCGGCGCGACAGCGCGCGATTCGGTGTTCCTCGTAGCCGGAAAGTTTCTTGCGACTTGTTTCCGTGTCGCGGGTTTTGTTTCGACTGCTGTTTACGAAACCATCGCCGGACTCGCAGTGATATTCAGAGTCTTGAGCAGGAAAGTCATCGTCGAATCGGGTTCGCTTGGTCCAGTGTTGGTCCTGCTCGCGGTTGCCATTCTGATTCTCTCCCGCCTGATCTCCCATTATCATCGCACGGGTGCAACCGAGTAAGGGGGTTGCGCGTGGGACAAGCCGGTTTCAACTCACTTCCACTCTCACTCAACAAGCTGGATCTGAATCGCATCTTCGCATTATTGATGTGGGTGCTGTTGCTGGTCGGCGTTGCCAGTGCGCAAAGCACAAACGACGAAAAGGTAGTGCTGATCGAAGGCGCCAACGACACCACAGTGTTTGGGCTGGGAAACTCGGTCAAGATCACCGGTCATGTGAAACAGGGCGCGATGGGCCTGGGCGGCGACGTGATCGTCGAAGGGGTGGTTGACGGCGACGTGGCGACGATAGGCGGTTCGGTGATCCAACGACGCGGAGCGCGCATTGGTGGCGACGTCATCGTGCTGGGTGGCACTTATCGCGCGGAGGATAACCCTCCGAATCGCAATCCCACCGCGAAGACCATGATGTACGCCGGCTACGAGCAGGAGCTCCGCGACATGATGCGGAATCCCACCGGTCTGTTCAGTCCGAAATGGACGCCGACTTATCTGGGAACGCGATTGCTCGTGGTGCTGTTCTGGTTCATCGTGTCGCTGGCGTTCACTGCGGCGATGCCTCGAACGATCAGTCGCGGCGTCGCGCGATTGCAGACAACGAGTTTGCGTGTTGCGGCCATTGGTCTAATCGGCGTCGTCGTGCTTTTTATCCTTGTGCTGCTTTGTCTTTGGATCATGCCGGAACCAATCCGCGTGCTCGTGGGTTTGCTGGCGCTGCTGCTGTGGCTGGTGGCGGGATTGTTCGGAAGAGTGATTCTTTACGCGGCGACGGGTCGTTGGCTGCAAAGAAAGTATGTGCCCTGCGGAAAAAGCTCAGAGGCGGTGGCGTTATTACTTGGGACTGGTTTTTGGGTTTTGTTGACTTCGTTGCCGTACGTTTGGCCGTTTATGGCCGCTTTCATACTGATCATCAGTTTCGGACTAGCTCTGACCGCTCGTTATCGGGTGAATTGGTCTGTGTAAATCTGTATCGTTTCAGTCATAATTCCGCGGCTCACGGTGTTCACCTAACAGAAAGGAAAGATAATGAGGACGTTCTTTTTCGCAGCCGCGATAGGACTAATCACACTATTCACTTCCTCCCCAGCTTCGATGGCACAGAGCGCCGATCCAGGCATCGCTGCGAAACACGCGATCGGCGAAGTGAAGTCTATTGACTCGGCAGCCAGGACGTTGACCATCAAGACCGACGCCGGTTCGATGGTCACCGTTTTGCTCAACGATAAGACGTCGTACAAAAAACTCAATCCTGGTGAACAGAGCCTGACCAACGCCACTGACGTGACCTTTGCCGATCTGGCGGAAGGCGATCGCGTTATGGCGCGTGGAACTGTTTCGGAAGATCGCAAGACGGTTCCCGCGGCGATGGTCATCGTCATGACCAAGGGCGATCTCGCCAAGAAGCAGGAGACGGAAAGAGCAGAATGGCGGCGGCGTGGGATTCTCGGAGTCATAACCGCGCTCAAGCCGGAGACAAACGAGATCACGATCACGAACCGGACCATGGCGGGAACACAAACGGTCGTCATTCCGGTCAGTGAAAAGACTGAACTTCGCCGTTACGCACCCGACTCGATAAAGTTTGGCGATGCGAAGCCGAGTAAGTTCAACGAGCTGAAAGTCGGCGACCAGTTACGCGCGCTCGGCGATCGAGGACAAGATCCCACGCACTTTACTCCGGAGAAGATCGTGACGGGGAGTTTCAGGACTGTCGGCGGTGTCGTTACGGAGGTAGACGCGGCCACGGGCGAGATCAAGATCAAAGAGTTGGAAAAGAAAACTCCGCTGACGATTGTCATCAAGCAGGATGCGGTATTGCGCAGATTCCCTCAGGAAATGGGCGCAATGGGCGGCATGCGTGCCGGGGCTGGTGGCCCGGGTGGACCAGGCGGTCCCGGTGGACCAGGTAGCCCAGGCGCACAGGGTGCGAGACCCGCAGGTCCTGGAGGTGGCGGACCGGGTGGCGGTCGAAACATCAACGATATGCTCGAGCGACTGCCAACTATTTCAATCGCCGATGTTAAGGTCGGCGACACAATCATCGTTTCCAGTACGCAGGGCGTGGATCCGTCTCGCTTGACCGCGATTTCACTGGTCACCGGAGCCGACACCCTGCTCGCAATGCTGGCGCCGCGGCCGCAACCCGGACAGACAGCACCCAACCCCGCTGCCGGTTTGGGCAGCGGCATTTCATTCGGCATCGGCTTGCCGTAGGTAGTCAGGCCACAGATCCCTAACCCCAAGGATCTCAAGATGAACTTCATTCAAAATCTCCCCCGCAAGATCCTCGTCGCCACCCTGCTTCTTTTCATCGCGGCCGCACTCGCCGCCGCCCAGCAAACACGCGGCACACTGCGCGGCCTGATCACCGACGAACTCGGCGCCGCCATCGTCGGCGCGAACGTTACTCTCACCGACGCCAGCGGCACGCAGAAGAAGACCACAACGAACGGCGAGGGCATCTACAATTTCGCAGGACTCGCACCCGGCAAGTATTCCATCGTCGTCGCTGCGCCAGGCTTCGCGCCATCAGACGCCAAAGAAGTCGACGTAACCACGGCGCGTCAAAACGTCGACATCACTCTGAAAGTCACGATCGAAGAAAAAGTCACGATTGCCGAAACTGCTGTCAGCACCGAAGCCACAAACAACGCGAACCAGACCGTCATCTCGGGAAAAGATCTGGATGCGTTGCCTGACGATCCCGCCGAGCTTGCGGCAGCGTTGCAGGCACTGGCTGGTCCATCCGTTGGACCAAACGGCGGCCAGATTTTTATCGACGGATTCACCGGCAGCAATCTTCCATCGAAGGACGCGATTCGAGAGATTCGCATCAACCAGAATCCATTTGCTGCCGAGAACGATCAGCCGTCCGCGCGCATCGACATTCTCACTCGCCCCGGCACAGACAAATTCCGCGGTGGCGCCTCGTTTAACTTCAACGACGAGAGTCTGAATTCACGAAACCCGTTTGCCATCAGCTCGAGCACGCGAGCGCCGTTTCAGATTCGCCAGTACGACGCGAATTTTAGTGGTCCACTGGTGGCTAAGAAGGCTTCGTTCTTTTTCAATCTCACACGGATCGAGGCAGACGACAACGAACTGATTAGAGCGACCGTGCTCGACGACGATTTCAACATCGTACAGGTGGGCGAGGGCTTCCTGGTGCCACGACGTAACTTGTTCTTGAGCCCGAGAATCGACTACGCCATAAATCCCAGTCACACGCTGGTCCTTCGTTACAACTTCCAGCGTGCTACCACGGATAACGACGGCGTCCGGGGTTTCACTCTGCCGGAGCGAGGCTTCGATACAGTTTCGACAAACCAGAATCTTCAGTTGACTGAAACCGCGATCCTGAACAGCACCACCATCAACGAAACGCGCTTTCAGTTTACTCACGGGCGGAACGAGCAAAGCGGCAACAACTCGGTGCCCGCGCTCGACGTGAGCGGATCGTTCAGTTCCGGTGGCTCGCAAGTCGGCGAGTCATTCAATAAGCGTACAACTTGGGAGATCAACAACTTCACGGCCAAGCAAAAGGGTTCGCATGCAATCAAGTTTGGCGGCCGCGTCAGACACATCAACGTCGACGACACGAACGAAGGTAACTTCGGCGGTTCGTGGACCTTTAGCGGTGGTTTCGGTCTCACAAGTATTCAGCGTTATCAACGGACGCTCCAGTTGGAGAAGCTGGGGTTCACACCTGAGGCAATCCGAGCAGCCGGCGGTGGCGCAACTTCTTTTGTGCTCAACGCGGGAAACCCGTTCGCCGATGTTACCCGAACTGACTACGGAGTTTTCCTCCAGGATGATTGGAGAGTCAGGCCAAACATCACGTTGAGTTATGGCCTGCGTTACGAGATCCAGACAAACGCCCACAGCAAATACGATTTCGCTCCGCGCATCGCAGTCGCGTGGTCACCCGGTGCTGCGAACAGCGCGCGCCCACCGAAGATGGTGATTCGATTCGGCACGGGTTTCTTTTACAACCGTTTCAGTGAGAACAATACTCTCCAGTCAATCAGGTTCAATGGCGACAACGTGCTGCAAACCGCGATCATAGAACCTTTCGATCCTAACAATCCGCTTCCGCCGACAGTTGACGAGCAAGACGCGCTTGGCGTTCGTGGTATCTATTCACTGCTGAACCAATGGAGCCCGACGAGCGTTCCGGACGTATCGAATATTCCGCCAACGCAACAGACAGTCTGGCAAGTGGATCCCAACCTGCAAATTCCCACGGTCTACGTGATCGGCACGCAGGTGGAGCGACAACTGCCGCGCAACATCACGATGTTCGCCGGGTTCTACAACATTCGCATCGTTCACGTGATCCGCGCGCGCGACGTCAATGCGCCGTTGCCGGGAACGATCACGGAGCTCACGAAGAATGGAATTCGACCCGATCCCACCAAAGGTGAAATCTATCGCTACGAGGCGAGCGCTCAGTTCAACCAGCGGCAGTTCTTCATCGGCTTCAACAGCAGGTTCAGCAGAATGTTTCAGCTCAATGGGAATTATTCGTTGAGCAAGAGTACGAACGATGCTGATGGTCAGGGTGGGCAGTTGTTTCCGATGAACTCGTATGACTTGACGGGCGAGTTTGGGCGCAGCTCTTTCGATATTCGCCAGCGTTTCACGCTCTTCGGCACCATCAATCTCCCGTGGTGGAAAGTGGTGTTGAATCCATTTGTCGTTGCGAACACCGGGCCCGGATTCAATATCACGACCGGCCAGGATCAGAACCTCGATCGCCAGTTTGTCGAACGGCCGAGCCTCGCGGGTCCAAACGCCGACTGCTCCGCACGAACGATCAGGTGTACGCGCTTTGGTAATTTCAATCTCACGCCGTTGCCTGGTGAAACGCTCATTCCGCGAAACTTCGGACAGGCTCCAGGCGGGTTTGTGGTGAACCTGCGCGTCAGCCGCACATTTACTTTCGGAACCATTAACCGAGGAAATGCCGCCGCGCCCGCGAAACCCGCTCCTGCGGCTGGTGGTAGCGCCAAGGTTGCGGCCATTGGAGCAGGTCCGAACGGTGGCAGTGCCGCTGTGCCGAGCGAAAAACGATACACACTGAACGTCGGCCTTAACTTCCAGAATCTTTTGAACCACGTGAATCTCGCGCCGCCGGTCGGCAACTTGTCTTCACCTAACTTTGGTCAATCGCTCGCGTTGAGTGGCACGTTTGGAGGATTCGGCGGCGGCGCGCCTGGCAGCACGGGCGCCGGTAATCGCCGAATCTATGCTCAGGTGCGATTAAACTTTTGAAAGGTTTTTTAGATGTACCTTCATAAATTATCTTGTGCTTTTTTTGCCTCTTTGTGCCTTCTGTGTACTACGCTCTGCGCGCAGGACCAGGCTCCTCCGGCAGTCACGATCACTGCTGAAACCAGTCCGCTCGATCTCGCGCGCGCTGCCTTTGCGGCGCAGGGCGGTGAGAAGTTTCGAGCGGTGCAGAATACGATCATGAGAGGGTCAGCACAGCTCTACCCCCCGAACAGTGTCCAGTCAATTCCCGGCTCGTTTTCGCTTGTAACTGCTGGTTCAAAGTTGCGGATGGAAATCGATGCGCGGCCGGCCTTCGTTTTCAGGCAGATCTACGATGGCCAACAGTCCTACACCTCAATGCCTAATGTCGAGATGCCGCCGCTCACGAAGTATGGCCTGCATGCACTCGCTAAGTTCGATCAGCCGGGATACAAGGTAACAGCCATAGCGGATAAGAAGAAAGAACGCGGATTTCGTCTTGTAGATCCGGAGGGTTACACAACGGATTTCTATGTCGATCCCAAAACAGGAAGAGTGATGAGCTTCTTCATGTACTATGGCGCGCTCACGCTTGGAACCGAGCACACGAAATTCAAGGAAGTCGAAGGGATACTCGTACCTTCGAGTTTTTCACAAAGATTTGAAATGTCATTAGGAGCGTTTTTCGCTGAGTTCAGCGTGAAGGAAGTGAAGTTTAATCAGCAACTCCCGGACGACGCCTTCGCGATCCCGCGGTAGGGGCTTACAGATCGCCTGGTTTCAGACCTGTATGCTTAGCGATCCGCGCTAACATTTTTGGACCAATTTCATCATTGTCATGAAAGGCGAAGACAACATCAGACCAGCCAGATCGTGAGAGAATCTTGTGAGAACCGGATTCGCGCTTGATATGCCAGCCAATTCGCAGCAACGCGGCGAGGACGCGCTTTGCTTTAGCGGACGACCACTGGCTCATGCCGCGGCGAACTGGATGCTGACAAATTCGGGTTTACCTTCACCGTGCTCCAGACGGTCTGCAAGCACCCGCAATGCAAGTGCCTGAGCTTTTGCAATCGCCTCGTCAGAGTTAGTGCCATAAGCAAGTACGCCTGGCAACTCAATTACCTCTGCTAACCAGCGTCCGTCCTCTTCTCGCTCGTACTCTACTGTGAAGGTCATAATGATTCACCTCGAGCGAATAGTATCACTACATGCAGGAGATAGGCACTAAACGCTCATGATCTCTTGCTCTTTGCTCTTTGAGAGTTCGTCGATTTTGCCTATGTAGGTGTTTGTGAGTTTTTGGATTTCGTCGAGGGCGTCGCGTTCTGCGTCTTCGGAGATGAGTTTGTCCTTGAGCATCTTTTTCAATCGATCGTTGGCGTCGCGGCGCACGTTGCGAGTAGCGGTGCGATGATCTTCGGCAATGTCGTGCACCTGTTTGGCCAGTTGCCGCCGGCGTTCTTCAGTGAGTGGGGGGACCGGGATGCGGACGAGTTTGCCGTCGTTCGAGGGATTCAAACCGAGATCCGCTGCGCGAATCGCTTTCTCAACCGCACCGATTTGACTTTGATCCCAGGGCTGCACGGTCAGCAACTGTGGCTCCGGTGCGTGGACCGAGGCCATCTGGCTCAGCGGCGTCATGGTGCCGTAGTAGTCAACCATCACGGTATCCAAAAGACTCACGGCGGCACGACCCGTTCGCACGGTCGCAAGTTTGCGCCGGAAATCCTCGATGACAGTTTCCATTCGTGGTCGCGTTTCTTTGATTACGTCCTTTTCACTCATCTCCCAACTCCGCTGAAGTGATTGGCGCAGGTTGCGCCGTTAACCAACTTTAGTGCCGACGCCGCTCACACCCGTGACTACTCGTCTGATGTTGCCCGGCTCTCTCATGTTGAAGACGATGATAGGCAGGTCGTTGTCCATGCACAAAGAGATGGCGGAGGCATCCATGACTCTGAGCTGCCGCTCGAGCACCTGGCGATAGGTAATCTCGTTGAAGAGCTCAGCAGTCGCGTCAGTCATCGGGTCGGCAGAATAGACGCCGTCGACTTT